>ENA-UPXC01003836-UPXC01003836.1-human-gut-metagenome-genome-assembly--contig:-NODE-3836-length-14716-cov-4.250495_pt1 | contig 14716 bp, 14 predicted proteins | sample MGYA00250047_ERZ773371 | MGnify/ENA primary metagenome ERZ773371 (study PRJEB29103, sample SAMN06111975) | human gut metagenome | biome: human gut; feature: ankylosing spondylitis patient; material... | reverse complement strand
CGCTTGTCAAGAACTTTTTTCGCACCGTCAGGTGGTTTTTTGTTCTCTCATTCAAGCTTGCCTTTGACTTGGAAACCGCTGTCTCGCGGACAGCTTTGATAGGATACCACCACCTCCCCCATTTGTCAACAGGTTTTTTCATATTTTTCGAATTTTTTCTTCTCTTCCCGAAATAAGGCCTTTTTCCTGTTTTGTCCGCCACTGGACTACATTTATCCGCAGAAATACGCCTTGCGCATCCTCCCCAGTTATGATACCCTATTTTTACGAATTCTATATTATAAGGTAGGTCATTTTCATGCCCATTAAGATTCCAGATTCCCTCCCTGCTACCGCTACATTAGAGGGAGAAAACATCTTTGTTATGACGGAGTACCGGGCCATGCACCAGGATATCCGCCCGCTGAATCTCCTCATTTTAAATCTGATGCCCACCAAGATCGTAACGGAGACCCAGCTGCTGCGTAAACTCTCCAACTCTCCTCTTCAGGTTCAGGTAGAGCTGCTGCACACTCTCAGCCACGTCTCCCAAAATACCGACGCCAGCCACCTCTCCTCCTTCTATACCACCTTTGACCAGATCAAGGACCGGAAGTATGACGGTATGATCATCACCGGTGCCCCGGTGGAGAATCTGGACTTTACTGACGTAGACTACTGGGATGAGCTGTGCGAGATCATGGAATGGACCAAGACCCACGTCCACTCCACCCTCCATATCTGCTGGGGCGCCCAGGCCGGCCTCTACTACCATTATAATATCCCTAAGTATGATCTGGGTAAAAAGCTCTTTGGTGTCTTCCCCCACACAGTGGTTCGTAAGCGCAGCCCTCTCTTCCGCGGCTTTGATGATATCTTCTATGTTCCTCATTCCCGCTACACCGAAAACAAGCTGGAGGATGTTCTGGCCGTCCCGGAGCTGCAGCTGCTGGCCGTCTCGGAGCAGGCCGGTGTCTTTGCTGTGAAGAGCCAGGATAACCGCCGCTTCTTCATTACCGGCCACCCGGAATACGACCCCGACACCCTGGCCAACGAGTACTTCCGGGATGTAAACAAGGGCATCGACATTAACGTCCCCGATAACTACTTCCCCAACGACGATCCCACACAGCCTCCTCAGGTGCGCTGGCGCTCCGCCGCCCAGCTGTTCTACACCAACTGGCTGAATTACTATGTGTACCAGACCACGCCTTACGACATCCGTGAGATTTAAGAAGGAGCGACATCATGGAAGTAACCTTTGACATGATCCGCTCCTCCTCGGAGATCCGGACCTACATCACCCAAGCTGACGCTTCTCTTACCGCCCTGGGCTTTACTGAGCACGCCTTTGCCCATGTGGGCAAGTGCGCGCATGTGGCCGCCCAGATTCTGACTGAGCTGGGGTATACCCCCCGTGAAGTGGAGCTGGCTCAGATCGCCGCCTACATGCACGACATCGGCAACGTGGTCAACCGCCACGACCATGCCATCAGCGGCGCTACCATGGCCTTCCGCATTCTGGACAACATGGGCATGGACCCCTCGGACGTGGCTGCCGTCATCACCGCCATCGGACACCACGATGACTCTACCGCTTTCCCGGTCAACGCCATTGCCGCCGCCCTCATTCTGGCGGACAAAACTGACGTGCGCCGCAGCCGGGTACGCAACAAAGATATGTCCACCTTCGACATCCACGACCGGGTAAACTACTCGGTGGAGCGCTCCGAGGTGCTGCTGGATGTGGAGGCAAAAACCATCACACTCTCCCTGTCCATCAATACAGAGATGTGCGCCGTTATGGATTACTTTGAGATCTTCCTGCAGCGGATGCTGCTGTGCCGCCGGGCGGCGGAGCAGTTGGGTCTGATCTTCCGTTTGGAGATCAATGGTCAGCTTTTACTTTAATAAATGTGTTGCTTCTGCAAGCCCTGGGCTATGCCCGGGGCTTGTTTTTTCTGTCACCGCTCTGTAACTTGACTGCAAACTACCACAAGTGTAGTATATAATTATCCACTACATTTGAAGTAATTTGGAGATGATACCATGAAACGTCTGCCCGACACCGAACTGGAAGTGATGAAAGCCCTGTGGAAGCTGGGCGCTGACACCCCTCGTGCCGCCCTGGACCAGGCGCTGGAGGACTTTGGCTGGGCCAGCAATACCGTGAACACCTATCTGGCCCGTTTGGCTGAGAAAGGCTTTGTGTCGGTACGCCGGGAGGGTAAGAGCAACCGCTATACTCCTTTAATTTCCCAGGAGGACTACCTGGCCTTTGACAGCCGCAGCGTCCTCTCCCGGCTCTATGGCAGCTCTCCCCGGAACTTTGTGGCGGCTCTGGCCCGGACCGGGCTGAAGCGTCAGGACCTGGACGAGCTGCGCTCTCTGCTGGACCAGCTGGAGGAGGACACCAAGGCATGACGGATTTTCTGTTTCATTTGGGTGCTCTATCCCTGGGCGGCGGGCTGGTGGGCCTGGTGCTGATGGCCACCGGACTGCTCACCCGCTCCCGATACGCCGCCCGGTGGCGCTGCTGGGGCTGGCTGCTCCTCTGTCTGCGTCTGGCCATCCCTCTGCCCTTCTCGTTCCCCAACGTCCAGGTCCGTGCCCCCATCCAGCTCACCTCCCCCAGCCTGGAGCGCCCCTCAGAGCTGCCCTTCACCGCCGGACGCCCTTTTCAGGATGCGGCGCCGTCTCCTGTCGCCCCCACCGGGTCCTCCAGTCAACAACAAGATTCGTCTTCTCCCACCTCCTCTTCTCCGGATAATCCAGATACCCAAACGGAGACAAAGCCTACCGTGTACCTCTCGCAAATCGTGACTGGAATCTGGATTCTGGGTGGAGTGGGGATTCTGGTTTGGAATCTTATTGCCCATGTGCGGCTCAAACGCTTTTTGAAACGCTGGGCAAGCCAGGTCCAGGATTTTCAGATTTTACCTCTGTACAACGCCATCGGTGATGAGTTGGAGCTGGATCGCCGTCCCCGGCTGATGACCTGCCCCGGTCTGGCCGCCCCCATGCTGGCTGGACTGTTCCACCCCATTCTGCTTCTACCGGAGCAGTCCCTTGCCCCCAAGGAGCTGGAATACGCCCTGCTCCATGAACTGACCCACTACCGCCGCCGGGATATCTGGCTCAAGGCACTGGCCCTGTGGGTGCGGGCAGTCCACTGGTTCAACCCTCTGGTGTGGCTGATGAGCCGGGCCATTGAACAGGACACCGAACTCTCCTGCGACGAGGCGGTGCTGCGCCGCCTTCCCCAGGAGGAGCACGCCGCCTACGGCAAAACGATTTTGTCTGCGGTGGAGCGACTGAAAGCCCGCTCTTAAAAGAAAGGAGCCAAAGAATGACACCCAGATTTCCCCGCTCCCCGCTGACCACCCGGCTGTCCGGCTCGGCCCGGGAGACGGAGCGCCGCATCCGCAGCATCTTTCTGTGGAAAAAGAAGCGCCCGCCTGTGCTGGTGCTGGCCCTGGCCGCCGTGATCATTGCGCTGTGCGGCTCGCTGGTGTCCTGCCAGGAGCGCGACAACATGCCTGCTGACCCTGATTCTCATACCGTCACTGCGTTGAACGTGCCCCAATTTTCTTCTTCCTGGCCGGAAGAAGAAACAGTCCCCTTCTCCAATATCCTAGGGTACAGCGGTACGGTCACCCGTTCCGACATCCGTACTGATGACGGAAACACGTATTGGTACGAGTTTCAGGCTGATCTTCCTGGTGGTACTTCATTCCTCTTGGCAAGTCTCTCTGACCCAGTATATGTGGATTTAGACGGCGACGGACAGCTCGACCTGCTCTCCGCCCCTGGAAAGCACTATTTAAACGTCTGGCGGAAATGGCCCGACGGCTCTATACGCACTCAGGCCTTGGCTCCCGCCGCCGCAGAGGTCATGAGCTGTTCCCCCGATGATATCACGACCCTTCTTTTCCATGAGGCAGACCAGACCGTAACAGTCAGTACCTCTGCCGGCCGTGAGGAAACCTATCCCATAGCAACCCTCTTGGCCCACAGCTACTCCGGCACCATTCAGGTCTATCCGACCTCCGACGACACTGCTCCTTTGATTTCTCACGGGACAAATCCAGAGGAGTATCTTTCCATCGCGTTCTTCGAACATATGAATCTGGACGGTGTAGGGGACATGGACGATGCGGTCACCACATTCACGTATGGTTCCCAGGTTTCTCCCGGGCCGCTCACCGTAGTAGAGGTCACTCTGGGCACGGGAGAAACACTTCGATGGGAAGAGGAATCTACCTTCTTTCCCAACTGCTTCTCCGCGTATTTAACCACACCGGATCGCCAGTCTCTGGTGGTGGATTTGGGACAGCCGTACGCTGTCCCTCGCTACACCGATTACGTCATCCTTTCCGTGGAAGACGGCACGCTGAACGAACTATACCGTCTCGAGGAGAGCGGGGCGTGGATCTCCGGAGCTTACACACAGGGGCAACCTGACGGACTAAGTGATCTCTATCTGCCTGTTTTATCCGATGACAAAACTCACACGCTCTGGCATACCTTGTCTTGGTCGGGGAGCCAGTTTATACTCTCACAACCTGACGTCACATAAAGAACACACATTTTCAAAGGTGAGTCTTATGAATCAGCTCAACCGTTCTCACATTCATTCTCTTCCCCGCTCCCCGCTGACCACCCGGCTGTCCGGCTCGGCCCGGGAGACAGAGGACCGCATCCGCAGCATCTTCCTGTGGAAAAAGAAGCGCCCGCCTGTGCTGGTGCTGGCCCTGGCCACCGTGATCATTGCGCTGTGTGGCTCGCTGGTGTCCTGCCAGGAGCGGACGCAGCCAGTCACTCTGGTCATGGATACGCAGTATTACGATACAAACAATAATTTCATCGAAATTCCTATGCTGGCTGCCCACAAAACACTGCCCCAAGGTGCCCAGTCGGTCAATGACGCGCTCTCCGCTCTCAAGGAGCGCTATGCCTCTGTGCTCTCCTCTCCTTCGGACCAACCAGGCGGAAATCATCTTCTCTTTTTCCCCGCTGTGACGGAACGCTACTATAATTTGGTTTTTTATCAGGGCACCGCAGATTACGGCAGTGACGGCACGGTATTTTCGCTGGTCTATGACCGGAAGGAGGACCGTCTGGTCACCCAGGAGGAAGCTCTGGCCCTTGCTGGAACCACCTTAGAGGCCCTTTATACGCAAACAGAGGATTTCCTCAACGCCGAATTGGCCAAAACTCCGGAATATGCAGCACAGCTTGCCGCCCAGGAGCCCACGCTGGTGGGGTTTCGGATTCAGGAAAATGGAAGTGTAGACTTTTACCTCAACTGTCTTGCCGATTTAAAGGACCCGGCCACCGCCTCTTTGGATCCCTGGGATTACCTTCTGGTCTGTTCGGACGGTTCATTCTCCCACTATCAGCCCTTTACCGATTCCTCTCCCTTGATTCCCGCGAACCAGCTGCAGGAATTTTCCCCGTCTCTGTGGTATCAGTGGAGTGAAAACGGCGGAGATCCCCAAGGCGGTTATGTAAATTTGGAACCGGATAGCATGGCGGCAGAATCATCTGCGCTTTCCCCTCAGCAGCGCGCCACCTTTTCCGATGCCCTGGACACACTGCTCAACCAGCACACCTTCCCCGACGGCGGGGTTTACGAACCCTTTGACGAGGACCTGTCCACGGACTCCTTCGCCGTGCAGGATGTGGACGGCGACGGCCAGCAGGAACTGCTGCTCTCCTGCTCCAACACGTACACAGCCGGCATGTCCGCCTATATTCTTTCCTACGAGGAGGGTGGGACACTGCGCACCCAGCTGCTGGAATTTCCCGTCCTAACCTTCTACGACAACGGCTTGATTCAGGTATACGCCCACCACAACCAGGGAATGGCGGGCGATTCCTTCTGGCCCTACTCCCTGTACCACTATGATCCCCAAACAGACCGCTATGAGATGACGGCAACCGTCGATGCCTGGGACCGAAGCCTTGGTGAAACCAACCCACTTCTCAACAACATTCCCTATCCTGCCCAAGCAGATGTGAGCAACACAGGGATAGTCTACTACATCATGTCTCCCGGTCAACTGGATTACAGCAATCCGGTAGATCAGTCCGACTACCAGACCTGGCTGGACTCTCAGTTGGAGGGCGGGAAGGAGCAGGCCATTGCATGGCAAAACTTTACCGCCGCCAACATTCAAGCTCTGCGCAGCGGTAGTTAATCCACATATCTGCCATCCGAAAGGAGGTACCTATGACTCCCTCATCTCTTCCCCGCTCCCCGCTTACCACCCGGCTGTCCGGCTCCGCCCGGGAGACGGAACACCGAATCCGCAGCATCTTCCTGTGGAAGAAAAAGCGTCCGCCGGTGCTGGTACTCATCCTGGCTGTCGCGCTGATCACCCTGTGCGGAGGATTGGTGTCCTGCCAGGAGCGGACGCAGTCGGTCGCTCTGGTCATGGATACACAGTATTATGACACACAGGGCAATTATATTGAGATCCCCGCCCTGGCCATGTCCGCCGATGAACAGCCCACGGAGGGAGTTGCCGCCATCAATCAGGCCCTGAGCCAGCTGAAGGCGGAGTATCAGGATATCTTAAATGGAGGTATCGCTGATTCCTCCCTGTCCGCTGCGGAAAATCACTGCCTGCTCTACCCATCTGAGACCCAGCACTATTGGAATCTGGTTTTCTTCCGGGAGGAATTTCACACGGACCTGAACACCGGCCATGTCACCTCCCTGGTCTACGATAAAGAGACTGGACAGCAGGTGACCCTGGAGGAGGCTCTGGAGTTGGCCGGGCAGACCGAGGACGGGCTCTGCCAGGCCCTGGCCGACCAGTATGACCCAACCCTGGGCCAGGATATCCCAGGCGCCGACCTATGCATTCAAAACCAGGCCGTGGAGGGGTTCCGCATGGGAACGGACGGCACCCCCATTTTCTATCTCACCGCCCGGGTGGACGACCGGGATGACGCGGTCTCCGACTTTGTCAGCGGCTCGGACAACCTCTATATCTGGTCGGGCGGCTCCTTTACCCTCTATGACCAATATACCGTCACAGATCTTCAACCTCTGGTTCCGGCGCAGGAGTGTACCGACCTGGCCCCGCCTCTTTGGCGACAGTGGAATTTCAGCGGCGGGGAACCGGATGGTGGATTGTCTTCCGCCAGCGGCCTAAAATTTTCGGATTCTGACACCAAACTACGGGACGAACTGATTCTTACATACTATCAGCAGGCCTATCCAGAACGGAACACCTATTGGCTCTCTGACCTGCCCGCGGCCCCCCAGGAAGGGGACGTGGTCTTAGGTTCCGTCACCTATGCCGGAGAAGCCCTTCTCTATGAAACCACCGGCGTGGCCTTTTGGATTCCAACGAGCCAGTTCTCCTCCAGCCAGTGGACCACCCCCATTCCCCAGCCCTCCCTGATCGTCCTGTCCCGGGGCCAGGACGGCGCCTTCCAGGGGGTGTTGGGCGAGCCCACCGCATCCTTCTCCATAGAAGGAATGGAGATGGAAGATATCATTCGACAAACCGCCTGGGATCTGCTGGACATCGAAGTCTGTCTCTTCCGGGATGGCTACCCCAACCCCATCGGCCCCGGAAATTGGTACGACCTATTTAACTCTGCCTACGTGGGCGAGCCGGAAATTCAAATTCTGGAAGGCTGGGAACCTATTTATAGTGAGGGCAGCTACTGGGAGCGGTGGAGCGTGGAGGGTTTTTCTGCCCTGCGCTACTATGCCGCGGACCGGGACACCTTTTCTCTGAACACCCTGGACGTGACCCGGGATGACCTCTACACGCCCCGAGGAATCCGGGTAGGCGCCAGCCGAGAAGACGTGCTGACCGCCTATCCCGAGGCAGTTACCGGAAACTACTGGGATAAGTATCCCGACGAGCCGGATATGCTCTCCTATATTCCCTGGAGCGGCCACGACCCCAGTCAGGTAACCGACTTCTCCAATCTGCAGTCTCCCTGTTTTGGTCCTGCCATTCTATTTTTCTTCAGCGGGGATACCCTGCGCCAGATTACCCTCACCAATATGCTTGATTGACAGGAGGTTTTGTTTATGGAAAAGCCCCGTATGCCTTGTTCTCCACTAACTACCCGGCTGTCCGGCTCAGCTCGGGAGACAGAGGACCGCATCCGTAACATCTTCCAGTGGAAAAAGAAACGCCCGCCCATGCCGGTGCTGGCCGTGACTGCTCTGATCATTGTTTTATGTGGTTCCCTGGTATCCTGTCAGGTGGGGACCGAGTTTGTCTCCAACGTGTCCTCCGGCCGGGTGGACCAGATGGCCCTGCGTGAAGATCTGGCTCAGGTTGCCCGCACGCTGCTGCCTGACCCAGAACAATCTGTCTCCGCCGAACTCTTAGCCCTCACACCCGGTGACTATGGGAATTATGCTCTGGGAGCCGTTGCCGTCTACACCGACCGTTCCGAATCTCTGCTCGCCATAGGCGTACAGGACCAACGAACCGGTCAGCTGACCACCCCCGTCTTTACCACGCTCAGTACTGGCGGCCAGCCCCACGTCACCACCTTCCATAAAGATGGAGAAGAATTTCTGCTCTATGTGGCCAACAGCATTCACCTGGGACTTACCTATGGGGAAGCGGGCCTCATCCGCTATGACGGCACCGACTTCACCTGGGTCTGGCCGGTAGAGGGGGATGTACGCCAGGAGGGCTCCCAGGCCCGGAAGGACTATGAGGCCTACTGGCAGGAGCACAAGGCCCTCATGGCCCCCGGCGGCGTGGACGTCTTTGTGCAGACCGACAATGCAGTCATCAACGGGGACGGTCCCCAGTGGACCCCCGATCACAATGAGATCTTCTTCCTCATGCCAGAGGAAGAGTTGCCCATTCCCGTAGCCTGGCAGGTCCGGAACTGGCTGGAGTCATTTACCCGTCAGAGTAACAACCCCCTGAATGCCAACAACACCTCTGCTCTTTGGTCCATCCAGTCCCTTACAGAAACGGAACTGACATCGCTGGAGCTGAAAGACACCCAGACCGCCTACACGGTACTGGCCCGTGCAGACACAGACGACACGCTCTGGTTTTCCGCCTGCCTCATCTACGACGAGGAAGAGAACACCATCGGGTGCTATGATTTCGCCATGGGTTCTCTGGAGGAGGTTTCGGAACAGATCGAGAATGTAGTCACGCTGCTCTCCGGGATTGACTCCCAGGATTTCTACACCCTGGCCCACCAATATTACAGCCAGAAATACCAAGGACAGACCTATTACTTCGCTGTGGATCAGCCAGATGCTCCTCAGGAAGGGGACGTGCGACTTGGCCCGGTTAGCTATGCCGGCTCTTGTGGTCTGGAGCAAGGGTTTGGATCGGCCTATGCGGTGGAGACCTATCAATATCATTCCGGTCAGTGGATAGGACCTGACACGCAGTATCTGATCCTGCTTCGGGATACAGACGGCTCCTTTGTATCCGTACTGGGTGAGCCCGCCTCCTACGACGAGGACACCTTGGTGTACAACATCATTCACCAAGCCGCCCAGCAAGCCCAGGATTAACCCCCACTGTTATTACCTTGTTTTTCTCGTTCAAACGCGGCGGAACCCAGTTCCGCCGCGTCTGTTTTTACGGTCCAAATCCCGCCATCTATTCCATCTTTTCCATTAAAAAATTCCATTTTTTCATCCCATTTCCCATCCTTTCCGACGTTCATGTGAGGCCTCTGTGATTTTAACATATTTATCAAAAATTCAGGCTAAAAACTGTGTATTTTGCCAGGCAGCTTCCCCCTTGCTTCCGCTGTGAAAAAACGATATAATTTGTAAGGTACATAAACAGTTATGCCTTTTCCGGCCTCCGCAACAACAGGTTTTTTCCCTGTGTTGCGCTTTTTCTGGTCTTGGCTTGTTAATTTTCTAACAAAACTGTTTAGAACCCGTCAAATCGTTCTAGATTTGGCTGTTTTACATCAACTTTTTAGGAGGAAACACAATGAAGGTTGCAATTTTCGGCGCCGGCACCATGGGTCGTGGTATCGCCCAGGTCTTTGCCGCGAACGGGCACACTGCCCTGATGTACGCCAGCAGCATCGCCTCCGCCCAGCGCCACAAGGAGCAGCTGGACGCTTCTCTGCAAAAGCGGGTCGCCAGAGGCAAAATGTCTCAGGGCACCAAGGACGCCCTCATGGCCAATGTGCTGGTCGAGGAAGAGTCTGCCGCCGCTGATGCTGATCTGGTGATTGAATGCATCGCCGAGGAGATGGGTCCCAAGAAGGAGTTGTTCCATCGCCTGGACGAGCTGTGTAAGCCCGAGACCGTTTTTGCTTCCAACACCTCCTCTTTGTCTATCACTGAGATGGGCAATGGTCTGAAGCACCCCCTCATCGGTATGCACTTCTTCAACCCCGTGCCCAGCATGAAGCTCATCGAGGTCATCCGCGGCGTGAACACTCCCCAGGATACCTTTGATTTCGTGTACAAGCTGGCTCAGGACATCGGCAAGGAGCCCGTTGAGGTGGCGGAAGGCCCCGGCTTCGTGGTCAACAAGCTGCTGATCCCCATGATCAACGACGCCATCGGTCTGGTGGAGTCCGGCACCGCCTCCGTCGAGGACATCGACAAGGCTATGCGTCTGGGCGCCAACCACCCCATGGGTCCTCTAGCCCTGGGCGACTTCATCGGCCTGGATATCTGCCTGGCCATTATGAACACCCTGTACGACGAGACAGGCGACTCTAAGTATCGTCCTGCCCTGCTGCTGAAGAAGATGGTCCGCGGTGGTCTGCTGGGCGTCAAATCCGGCAAGGGCTTCTACGATTATTCCAAGTAAAAAAGTTTTAGGAGGACTGGAAAATGGATTTTCATCTGACTAGAGAGCAAGAGATGGTCCGCAAGATGTACCGTGAGTTTGCGGAGAACGAGGTCAAGCCCCTAGCCGAGGAGCTGGATGAGGAAGAGCGCTTCCCCATGGAGACCGTCGAGAAGATGGGCAAGCTGGGCATGATGGGCATCTACTTCCCCAAGAAGTACGGCGGCGCCGGCGGCGACGTGCTGTCCTACGCCATGTGCGTGGAGGAGCTGTCCAAGGTCTGCGGCACCACTGGTGTTATCGTCTCCGCCCACACCTCTCTGTGCTGCGCCCCCATCTATGAGCACGGCACCGAGGAGCAGAAGATGAAGTATCTGCCCGACCTGCTCAGCGGCAAGAAGATCGGCGCTTTCGGCCTGACCGAGCCCAACGCCGGCACCGACGCCTCCGGCCAGCAGACCACCGCTGTTCTGGAAGGTGACCACTATGTGCTCAACGGCTCCAAGTGCTTCATCACCAACGGCACTGTGGCCAGCACCATCGTCGTCTTCGCCATGACCGACCCCAAGGCCGGCAACCACGGCATCTCTGCTTTCATCGTGGAGAGCTCCTTCCCCGGCTTCTCCGTTGGTAAGAAGGAGAAGAAGATGGGTATCCGCGGCTCTTCCACCTGCGACCTGATCTTCGAGGACTGCATCGTTCCCAAGGAGAACCTGCTGGGCAAGGAAGGCCAGGGCTTCAAGATCGCCATGCAGACCCTGGACGGCGGCCGTATCGGCATCGCTGCTCAGGCTCTGGGTCTGGGCGAGGGCGCCATTGACGAGGCCGTGAAGTACACCCAGGAGCGTATCCAGTTCAAGAGACGTCTGTCTCAGTTCCAGAACACCCAGTTCCAGCTGGCCGACATGCACACCCGTATGCAGGCCGCTCAGTACCTGGTGTACGCCGCTGCCTGCAAGAAGGAGAACCACGAGCCCTACTCTGTGGACGCCGCTATGGCCAAGCTGTTTGCCGCCGAGGCCGCTTCCGATGTGACCCGCCGCGCTGTTCAGCTGTTCGGTGGTTACGGCTACACCCGTGAGTATCCCGTGGAGCGCATGATGCGTGACGCCAAGATCACCGAGATCTATGAGGGTACTTCCGAGGTCCAGCGCATGGTCATTTCCCGTGCGATGGGTGTGAAATAAGATAGGAGGCAGATGGAAATGAAAATCATTGTTTGTGTTAAGCAGGTCCCCGATACCTCCGGTAAGGTGGCCGTGAATCCCGATGGTACTCTGAACCGCGCCTCCATGGCGACCATCACCAACCCCGACGACCTGAACGCCGTCGAGGCCGCTCTGGTCCTGAAGGAGCAGACCGGCGCCGAGGTCGTTGTCGTCTCCATGGGTCCTCCTCCCGCCGAGGGCATGCTGCGTGAGGTTATGGCCCGCGGCGTGGATCGCGCTGTGCTGGTTTCCGGCCGTGAGTTCGGTGGTTCCGATACTTATGCTACCTCTCAGATCCTGGCTGCTGCCATCAACAAGATCGGTCTGGACGAGGACGACGTGGTGTTCTGCGGCCGTCAGGCTATCGACGGCGACACCGCTCAGGTCGGTCCCCAGATCGCTGAGAAGCTGGGCATCCCCCAGGTTTCCTACGCTGCTGAGATCACCAAGGAGGGCAAGACCCTCACCATCAAGCGTATGCTGGAGGACGGCTACATGACCATCAAGGTCAACACCCCCTGCCTGATCACCTGCATCAAGGAGCTCAACGAGCCCCGTTACATGAGCGTGGGCGGCATCTTCGAGTGCTACGAGAAGCCCTACGAGGTTCTGGACTACAACGCTCTGAAGGACGATCCCCTGATCGATCCCGCTACCATCGGCCTGAAGGGTTCTCCCACCAACATCCTGACCTCCTTCACTCCTCCTCAGAAGGGCGCCGGCATGATGCTGGAGGGCGCCGACAAGGCGACCTGTGAGAAGCTGGCCGGCATCCTGGCTGGCAAGCATTTGATCTGATAGAAGGGAGAATTGAAGAATATGTCTACTTTCAACAGTGCTGATATCGCTGCCTTCAACGGCGGCGTGTGGGTATTCTGCGAGCAGCGTCAGGGCACCATGATGCCTACCTCCTTTGAGCTGATTTCCGAGGGCCGCAAGCTGGCCGACGAGCTGGGCACCAAGCTGTACGGCATTCTGCTGGGCCACAACATCGAGGGCATCGCCAAGGAGCTGGGCGGCTACGGTGCTGACGGCGTGTACGTCTGCGACCACCCCCTGCTGGAGAACTACACCACCGACGGCTACACCAAGGTCATCTGTGACGTGATCGAGGAGTACAAGCCTGAGATGATGCTGATCGGCGCCACCAACATCGGCCGTGATCTGGGCCCCCGCTGCGCCGCTCGTCTGCACACCGGTCTGTGCGCCGACTGTACTCATCTGGACGTGGATATGGGCATCTACAAGGACTTCCTGCGTGAGGCCTCCACTCTGCCCGCCGAGAAGATCGACGGCCTGAACACCGCTATGGTGCTGGGTGAGAAGCACGACGTGTCCCGCGACCTGAAGATGACCCGTCCCGCTTTCGGCGGTCACCTGATGGCCTCCATCATCTGCCCCCGTTTCCGTCCCGCCATGGCTACCGTGCGTCCCGGCGTTATGAAGAAGGCTCCCTTCGATCAGGCCAAGGCTGACGCCTGCGAGATCATTAAGCCCAACTTCTCCCTGACTGAGGCTGACATGCAGACCCAGGTCATCGAGGTTGTTAAGGCCGCTAAGAAGCTGGTCGACCTGATCGGCGCTGACGTGGTCGTCTCCGTGGGCCGTGGTATCTCCAAGGACGTCGAGGGCGGCATCAAGCTGGCTGAGGAGCTGGCTGAGGTTCTCGGCGGCGTCGTGGGCGGCTCCCGTGCCACCATCGACTCCGGCTGGCTGTCCGCCGACCACCAGGTTGGCCAGACCGGCAAGACCGTTCACCCCAAGATCTATGTTGCTCTGGGTATCTCCGGCGCCATCCAGCACAAGGCTGGCATGCAGGATTCCGAGTGCATCATCGCTGTGAACAAGAACGAGAACGCTCCCATCTTTGAGATCGCTGACTACGGCATCTGCGGCGACCTGTTCAAGGTTACCCCCATGCTGATCGAGGCTATCAAGGCTGCTAAGGCTGCTCAGTAAGGGCAAGTTTCCAAACGTTCAACGCCCCGCATCCATTTGGATGCGGGGCGTTTTTTATTGTCTATTTTGCTTTTCCGGAACGGATGCGCTTCCACACCGCTCCTCCTGCCACCCCTATCACAAATCCTGCCGGGAAAAAGAGCCATGGGCGAGGCTGCAAATCCCAGGCGATCAGAACCCAATAAGGGATATTCATGGCCAGCGCCACCACATATCCCACCGGCAGTACCAGAGCCAGCAGGCCTGCAGCCGCCCACAACACGGTCCGTTTTGGTCGGATCACCGAGAGCAGGACACACCCCAGGGCAATCCCAGAAACTACAACCAGTACAGGCACTCCGTACATGGCCAGAAAGAGGTAGAGATTTCCCAAAAATGGAACCATCATCGGCGTTTGATATGCCTCAGGCCTGTAAAAAGCCCAGTTCATCAGCACAAAAAATAAGTTCACAATCAAACCCACCCCAAAGCTTGCCCCACCCCAGATAAGCAGCCGGCGGGACAATCCATCGCCTCGATGCTCCGGCCCATACAGCACCTGGGAGAGTTCCACCTGAAAGCAGGCTGCTATCTTCTCCAAGGTTTCCACGTCGGGCCGGGCCCTGCCCAGCTCCCACAGGGAGACGGTCTGCCGGGTGACAAACAGCCGCTGGGCCAGCTCCTCCTGGGTCCAGCCCGCCTGCTTGCGCAGATAGCGAATATTCTTGTCAATGGACATGTTCATGTCTCTCCCTCCTTTCTCTTAGAGCATACCGTTTTTTCTCCCATTTGTCACGCAAGCCTCCCTTG
>ENA-UPXC01003831-UPXC01003831.1-human-gut-metagenome-genome-assembly--contig:-NODE-3831-length-14726-cov-21.427060_pt1 | contig 14726 bp, 16 predicted proteins | sample MGYA00250047_ERZ773371 | MGnify/ENA primary metagenome ERZ773371 (study PRJEB29103, sample SAMN06111975) | human gut metagenome | biome: human gut; feature: ankylosing spondylitis patient; material... | reverse complement strand
GTCGGGGTAGCGGGATTCGAACCCACGACCCCCTGCTCCCAAAGCAGGTGCGCTAACCGGACTGCGCTACACCCCGTCGTTCCCGACCTTGACCCCGTGATTGGCCTTGTGCAACCCCGCGAGGCTGTTGTGTGTCAATCCCGGGCATTCCGACCGGGGGAACCTTCCGGGTTCCGGGTTGCAAAGATAACCGCTTTTTTTCGTTCCGGCAAACTTTTACCCCGAAATCCGCCTTTCCCGGCTGCGTGCCGGATTCCTGTTGGGCGGGGCTGTCTGTTTGCTTGCCGGACGGTTTTTTTGCCGCCCTGTTTTCCAGAAACAGGCGGCTTTCCCGGATATGACTTTGCCGCGATCCGTATGCGTTGCCTTTCGGCTGGAGCCCTGTGGCCTCCGTATTTGCCCGGTTGCGGCCCTGCCTCCGGGCATTCCGGACGGCGCTGCTATTTCGTTGCGGTTATCTCTTCCAACAGGTGTCCGAAATCCTCACCCGGTGCGGGCTTGTACACCGCGAACCCCAGCGCCTGCGCCGCGTCCACATTCTTCTGCCCGTCGTCGATGAAGAGTGTTTGCGCGGGGACGATGCCGCTGTCGGCGATCACCTTGCGGAAGATCGCCTCCGAGGGTTTCAGCTCGCGCAGTTCGTAGGAGAGGTATACCTTGTCGAAATAGTCGTCCATCGTGTGCCCGTCGGCCGTGAATTCGCCGCGGATGACCTCCATCGACGCCGGGTTGTTGTTCGACAACACGTAGGTGCGAATCCCCGCCCCGCGCAGCCGTTCCACCTGGCGCAGTTTCCAGACCGGAACCCCCGCCAGGAACGCGCCGTATGCCCCTGCGATCTGGGCGTCGGTGACATCGTACCGCCCGTCGAGCTTCCGCATCGCGTCGCATGCCTCGTGGAACGACAGGTCGCCCCGCTCCAGCCGTCCGATCATCTCGGCGGGGTAGCAGGGGTTTATCAGTCCGGCGACCCGGTTCATGCCGAGCTCCCTGAATGCCGCTGTACAGCGCTCTATGTCGAGGTCTACGAGGACGCCCCCGAGGTCGAAAATTACATTTTTAATATCTTTCATAGTCATCTAATGTCTTGTCCGTGCGCCGCGTCCGCGGAGTTTGGCTCCGCCGTACTGCTTCCTGCTTCTCCCCGGCGACGCAGCCCGTGTCTGTGCCGTGTGCTGCCCGGCAGGACAGCCCGCTTCCTGCGGTGGCTGCCTGCGTCGTTCCGCCTTATTTTTGGAACTTCATCGTGAAACGCCGCACCGGCCGCAGCACCCACATCGGCAATACCTTGCAAAAGGGGATCCAGGCGCGGTTCCACCAGTCGGGTACGATGCAGCGGCGGCCTTTCCACAACGCCTTCAGCCCTCGGCGCGCACAACTGTCGGGGGTGATGAGCACGCCCAGTTTGCGGCCGATGCGCTGCCAGTAGGGCGTCAGCCCGTAGAGGTCTGTCGCTACGCCCGCCGGGCAAACCGCCGTGACGCGGATGCCCCGTTCGCGCACCTCCTTGGCGAAAGCCACGGAGAACGAGCGCATGTAGGCTTTCGAGGCGCTGTATAGCGCCAGCCCCGGGAACGGCATCCACAGCGAGTAGGACGACATGTTGAGGATGTGCCCCCGCACGCCGCGGCGTACCATGTCCGCGGCGAAGAGGCGGCATAGCTGCGTGACGGTCAGGTCGTGCAGCAGGATGATGCGCTCGATGCGCTCCGCCGGCGTGGCGAGGATGTCGCAGAACGAGAATATCCCGGCGTTGTTGATCACCACGTCGACCACGATCCCCTCGGCTGTCATGCGGTCGTATAACTCCTGTGCCGCCCCGACCCGCGCCAGATCTATCGCAATCACCCGCACGTCGGGCGTCACGGCCGCCGTTGCCCTGTTGCCGCACTCCTTTCCGCTGCCGACGCCTTGCTGCGCACTACCGGCTGCGAGCGCCCCGTTCCCGTCCGTTTCAGCCCCGGGTTCCCCCGTAGCTTCGGCAATCGCCGCCGCCGGTTCGCGTCCCGGCGCCCCGCTTCCGTCTGCGGATGCTGCAACTCCCAGTCCTTCCGCAACTTTCGATTTTTTGGCAACTTCCGATCCTTCCGCGGCTTCCGGCTCTTTCGCGGCTGCTTTTCGCCCGGCCGGCCGGGCATTCCGTATCTCTTCCGCCACGGCTTCGAGCGGTGCGCGGTTGTCGCCCGCGATCACCAGCCGGTAGCCCAGCGCTGCCAGCCGCAGGGCGTAGCAGCGCCCGATGCCCGACCCGGCGCCCGTCACCAGCGCCCATGCGCTGCCCGGCGCCACTGCGCCGCGTTCCATCCGGCGGCCTTGCGGCTCGGCTGCGTGCTTCCGGCTCCCGGCCGGCGTCCCGCCTTGTGCCGCGGCCCCGGCCGTTTCGCTGTTCCGTTTACGTTTCTCCATGTGTTCCATGCTTACGGCAGTTTGGCCAGTTCTTCCTGTATCCTGCGTGGCAGCCCGTCGCAATGCTTGCAGCATTTCATGTCCACCGAGTACATCCGCGCGATGCAGTAGTTGCGGTGGTCGCAGCCGCTGCGTGTCGAGGCGTCGCCCTCGCGGAGCTTGTTTACGAACGCCGGGTCGTTGACCAGCGCCCGGGCCATCTGCACCAGTTCGAACCCTGCGTCCAGCGCCTTGTCGATCCCTTCGCGGCTCACCAGCCCGCCGACATATACCAGCGGGCATTTCAGCTCGGCGCGGAATTTCTTGGCGTCTTCCAGGAAATAGCACTCCTCGAAGGGAAACTGCCGGATCATGAAGGGCCCGCACCAGCGGATGAAATAGCGCAGCCACAGGGGCGAGTAGTAGCTCATCGTGTAGATCGGGATCAGCCCCCGCATCACGGCCATCGGGGCCTTGGACACGAACCCGCCCGAAAGCACGATGCCGTCGACACCGAAGCGTTCGATCTCGCGGGCTATGGCGATGCTTTCGGGAATCTCGATGCCGCCCTTGAACCCGTCGTACATGTTGTGCTTCACCAATACGGCCGTCCCCGTTTTCGCCGCGGCCTCCATCACTTCTGTGAGGCACATCCGCATGAAGCGCATCCTGTTTTCCAAAGTCCCGCCGTACTCGTCCTTCCGGTGATTGGTGTAGGGCGAGAGGAACTGCGAGATCAGGTAGCCGTGCCCGGCATGTACCTCCACCGAGTCGAACCCCGCGTCGTGCGCGGTGTGGACGGCCTTCCCGAAATCCCGTGCCACCTGCGCGATCTCGTCCTTGCGCATACCCCGCACGGGGGTGTAGGCATAGAGGTTGAACCCCGTCGACGCGCCGATCGGGATCTGCCCGGCGGTCGTCAAATGGGTCATGTTGCCGCAGTGCCCGATCTGGATGCCGGCCGCCGCGCCTTCGCGGTGTACGGCGTCGGTTATCCCGCGCAGCCCGGGCACGATCTCTGGGCGCAGCCACAACTGCTTGTCGAACGACAGCCCGCTGCGGCATACCGCGGCGTAGGCCAGCGTGGTCATCCCCACGCCGCCGCGCGCCACCGAAACGTGGTACTCCTTGAGCTGCTCCGTGGGGCCGAAATGACGCCCCATCGACTCGAACGCCGCCGAACGTACCGTGCGGTTGCGCAGTGTCACGGGGCCTAATTTATAAGGGGTGAACAGTGATGACATTTTCCGGTAGGTTAATAGATGAAAGGTATGATCTTTTTTCGTTTCAGCGCCGTGAATTCCTTCCCGAACTCTTGGGCGTAACGCTTGTAGAGCGATGCCGCACGGGGCGCGAGGTTGGCGAACGTCCACCAGGCGAATACCGCCCCGGCCCACGACCACGAAGCTACGGCGAAGCCCGTCCATTCGAGCAGTTCGCCGAAATAGTTGGCCGACGAGACGTATCGGAACATCCCCCCGCGGGGAATGTAGTGGCGCGTGTCGCCCGGCTTGCGCAGGTTGCGGATGATATGGTCGGAATGGAGGTTTACGGCCATCCCCGCCATGAACAGGGCTCCCCCGACGTAAATGTAGGGCTTTGCGAACCAGTCGGCGTAATAGCCTTCGGGCGAGACGTAGAAGATCCACCCGCCCTGCATCAGCGCGTTGAGGGTGTTGAACGCCATGCCCATCACGACGATCCCCAGCGGCATCTTCGACTCTCCGCGCAGCAGCAGCGGGAAGATGAAGGCGCGCTGCAGGTAGTGCGCCTGGAACAGCACGAAGAGCGCCAGCGGCCCGGCCTCCCATGTCCGCCCGGACATGAGCCAGAGCACGCACATGGCGATGAACACGGGCGACTCCATCACGACCCAGCCCACCTTGTTGGGTACCGGGGGGCCGTATTTCGGGTTGAACAGATAGCCGTACCCGGCTTCGAAAAAGTGCAGGGCGACGTAAACCCCGGCGGCCAGCACGGCCATGACGATCAGGAAGATATTGAATGTTTCTGCCATTTGTCTGCGGTTGGATAAAAACGTCGTAAAGTTACAAAACAAATCGGTATAATGAAAATCGCATCCGCCTCCCCTCCGGTTGTTTTTCTCCTTTCCGGGCACATATTTGTCTTATTGGTCGCAGCGTCTCTCCCGCCGGCCGGATTGTCCCTTTACGGCCGGTGCCCGCCCTGTGTCCGGGCTGAATGCTTTCTTCCTGTGCCCCGGCCAGTGCGGATGCCCCTCTGAGGGCCTGTGTGATTCCGCGGTCGTCCTTTGTGCCCCTCGGCTGCATCCCGATAAAAAAAGACGGCCTCCACTGCGAGTGGAAGCCGTCTGCGCGACCCTTCGCAACCCCGCAGGGCGCGAAATGCTTTGGCTGCAGGCGCCGGGGCGCCCGCTTTCCGGCATTCGTTCCGGGGTGCCGGAGCCCTCTCGTAAAAACCCCTGCCGAAGCAGGGGTGCCGGGACGGTAACCTGTGACGCTTCGGCGTCACGCCGTACGTACAGTCCGATATGGGAGTTGCCCGCTCCCGGCTGTCGGTCTGCCGTCCGGTGCCGGCGGCCCGGCATGCCCTTCCCGGACACGCCTGCGGCCGGACGGGGCATATTAGTGCGTAAAGACTTTTCCTTTCTGGTGTTCCTTGTTCTCGTACTTGATGCGCGAGGTAGTGGGGTACTCCAGCTGTTCGAATTCGGCGATGGCGTTGCGGATGTCGCCCATCAGCATGTCGGCCATGTCGCGCGACATGCCCTGGCGCACCACGATACGCATTACGACCACGTCCTCGATGTTCTTGGGCATCGTATAGGCGGGAACCATCCAGCCGCTCTGCTGCAACTTGGCCTGCAGGTCGAACAGCGTCCACTTGGCCTTCTTGTCATACTCGGGATCCATCATCCAGATGAACAGCGGGTTGACGACCTCCGTCGAGTAGTTCTTGAAGCATTTCATCGTGCCGATCTGCTGGTGGCAGTACTTGGCGATGTCCATCGAGTTCTGCTGTATCTCCTTGTACCCCTCGAATCCCAGGCGGATGAAGTTGTAGTACTGGCCGAGTATCTGCGCTGCGGGGCGCGAGAAGTTGAGGCCGACCTGCGTGATGTTGGCGCCCAGGTAGTTTACCGAGAACGACATTTCCTCGGGCAGGTATTTCTTGTCCTTCCATACCACCCATCCCAGGCCGGGATATACCAGGCCGTACTTGTGGCCCGACGTGGAGATCGACAATACCCACTTGAGGCGGAAGTCCCACTTCTTCTCGGGTTTGAGGAACGGCAGGATGAAACCGCCCGACGCTGCGTCGACGTGGATCGGGATTTCATAGCCGGTCTTGGCGTTGTACTCGTCGAGCGCCTTGTCCAGCCCCTCGATGTCGTCGTCCAGGCCCGTCCACGTGACGCCTGCGATCGGCACGATGCAGATCGTGTTCTCGTCGCACATCTCCAGCGCCTGCTTGGGGTCGAGCGTGATGTGGTCGAGCGTCAGGGGCACGGTGCGCATTTCGATCTGCCACAGCTGGCAGAACTTCTCCCATACGACCTGGAACCCGGCGCTCATCACCAGGTTCGGTTTGTCGAAGGGCTTGCCTGCGGCCTTGCGGCGCTGGCGCCAGCGGAGCCATGCGGCCACGCCGCCCAGCATACATGCTTCCGACGAACCGATGCCCAGCGCACCGGTCTTCCATTCGGCCTTCTCGGGGGTGTTCCACATGTTGGCGACGATGTTCAGGCAGCGGCCGCACATCACCGCGACACGCGGGTACTCCGTTTCGTCGATGTAGTTGATGTTGATGGCCTCGTTCATCAGCCGTGTGGCGTAATCGTCCATGTAGGTCGTTACGAACGTGGCGAGGTTCAGCCGCGGTTGTGTCTGCGGATAGGTCTCGTCCTTGACTAACTGGTAGGCGATCTCGGGAGCCGTCTTGCCCTTGGGGATGAATTCCGTGGGTGCCGGACTGCGCATTTCCTCCGAACCGAAAATGTCGGTCAGCGTGTCTTCGTTGGTGTGTCTTTGCTGATTCATGATGTAAATTTTGTTTTGGTTTACGCCCTCCAACCTTGCATGAACTGTGCCACGGAGCGGTTTCTTTCGGCCTAAACCGGGCTGCGGGGCCTCTTTTGCTTCGGCCGAAGCCGGTTGTGAAAAAAATGTCCGGAAAATTTGCAAATCCCAAAATGTTCGATATATTTGTGATATCAAAATAATATCACTAAAACTGTACGGATATGGAAAATGGAAATTTCGTTTACAAAGGCTGGAAATGCAACGGTTTCCTGGCATTGGTGCTGATCCTCGGCGGGTTGGCCTTGGGGGTTTACGCGATCGTCGCGGGCGCGCAGCGCATCGACGCCGGGCTGGCGCTCGGCGGCGGGCTGGTGGCGGCGGGCGTCGTCTGGTGCCTTTGCATGCTGATCTGCATGGCGGGATTCATGCTGCTCGAACCCAACGAGGCGCGCGTGATGGTCTTTTTCGGTAAATACAAAGGTACCTTCTACGAAACGGGCTATTGGTGGGTCAACCCCTTCATGTCGGCCAAGCAGATCTCGATCCGTGCCCGCAACCTGAACGTCGACCCGATCAAGGTCAACGACAAGACGGGCAACCCGATCCTGATCGGGCTGGTGCTGGTCTGGAAGATCAAGCGCGATGATATTTATAAGGCCGTTTTCGAGATCGACGCCCCGACTACGGCCGGGCAGACCGGCGTTTCGGCCTCGGCGCGCATGAACATCCTCGAGAACTTCGTGGGCGTGCAGAGCGATGCCGCACTGCGCCAGGTGGCCGGTTGCTATTCCTATGATAACAATGGTGTTGCGGACGATGAGCTGACGCTCCGCTCGAACAGCGAGCAGATCAACGACCAGCTCGAACACACGCTCAACGAACGCCTGGCGATGGCCGGCATCGAGGTGGTCGAGGCCCGCATCAACTACCTGGCCTATGCGCCCGAAATCGCCGCCGTGATGCTGCGCCGCCAGCAGGCCGATGCCATCATCTCCGCCCGCGAGAAGATCGTCGAGGGTGCCGTGTCGATGGTGCACATGGCGCTCGACCGCCTCGGCAACGAGCATATCGTCGAACTGGACGAAGAGCGCAAGGCGGCCATGGTGTCGAATTTGCTCGTAGTGCTCTGTGCCGACGAAGCCGCGCAGCCCGTGGTGAATGCCGGAACCCTGCACCATTGATTTAACTGGGGATGGCTAAAGAGAATAATAACAAGAGTTTCGTACTGCGTATCGACGCCGCGACGATGGACGCATTGGAGCTATGGGCTGCCGACGAGTTCCGCTCGATCAACGGCCAGCTCCAGTGGATCATCGCCGATGCCCTGCGCCGCAGCGGCCGCCTGAAGAAGCCGCGTGCGGCCGCCGGGGCGACCCTGCCGGCCGCGGATACGGGCGTTGCTTCGTCGGGCAGGGACTTCCCGCCGGCTCCGGCGGCCGTTTCTCCCGCGGTTGCCGCCGCTCCTCCTGCTGACGTTGTGTCCGGTGAAGGCACGCCGCCGCTGCAGGATGCCGTCCCTCCCGTTGCCGCAGCGGCAGCCGGGGAAGCCGGCCCGCTGCCTTCGCACGCCCGTATGCAGTCCGACGACCCGCAAAAAAATAAAGCCGATATAAAAAAATGAATCCGATGTTCAGGATGTGGAGATGTTATTTTTCCGGCCTGCTCGATGCCGGACGCTGGCGGATGTTTCTGCACAGCCGCATGTGGCTCGGCCTGCCCGTGGCAGCCGTTGCCGCGTTCGTCGTAATTTTCCTGCTGCGCCGTTTCGGTGAAAGTCTCCCGACTGCCGAGGCGCTTTGGAAGGGGGCTGTCTGTGCACTGGTGATTGCTTTTTGCTGGGCTTTGGGCGTGTGGGCCGCCGTCGGGCCCGAACCGTCCGATGACGACGGCGGGCAGGACGGGGAGGCCGTCGGTGACGTGGGAGCCCGTGCGGCGTGGCGGGGCAGGGTGCTCTGCTTCGTATTGCTGCTGGGGGCGTTCGCCCTGGTTTGCTCGTCCCAGATTTCGGAAATGCTGGGCGGCGAATGTTCGCTGGCCCGCGGGTTCGGGGGGATACTGCTCAAGGCGATGGCGGTTGCGGCCGTCGTTGTTCCCGTATGGCTTGATTCGGGACGCAGTAAATGGCAGGATCAATAAAAGCCGGTGCTATGTCGATCCCGATGTTTATAAAAAGGATGTTGCTATGAATCGGAAATGGATTTTTGCGGTTGTTTCGGTGCTTGCGGTTGCGCTGGCAATGTTCCCGCTCAACCTGCTGTGGGTCGGGCAGTCGCCGTTGCATGCGGCAGTGAGTTCCCTGCTGTTCGGCCTGCCCGCACTGCTCACGGCATGGACGCCCAAAGGGCGGTGTGCCGGCGGCCGGGCCGAATCCCGCAGGGCTGCCGGGAATACGGGATTCCGCACCCGCACCGGGCGCCCGGATCGCACTGTGCCTGAGGATCGCGCGGTGCTCCCGGATCATACTGTCCCTGCAGATCGCACCGAACCAGCCGGGCGAAAGTCCCTGCTGGCGAAAGTCGCGCTGGGGATCGCTTTTTTCGTGCTGGCGGCGATGCTGGCATACGATATTTCGACCGAAGGCATCGCCGTCGGAGTTACGAAGGCAGTCGGATTCGGTCTTTTGATACTGCTTGCTGCCGTTGGATATAGATTAGGTTATCTAAAGTTATAGTTTATGAAAAAAATCGTCGTTTTTACGGGTGCGGGGGTCAGCGCCGACAGCGGTCTGGCGACCTTCCGCGATTCCGACGGGTTATGGGCTTCCTACCGGATCGAGGATGTCTGCACGCCCGAGGCGTTGGCGCATAACCGTGCCATGGTCATCGGATTTTACAACATGCGCCGCCGCGAGATGCTCGCCGCGCAGCCCAATGCCGGGCACGAGGCCATCGCGGGGCTGGAACGGGATTTCGAGGTCGAGGTCTTGACGCAGAACGTAGACGACCTGCACGAGCGTGCCGGCTCGTCGAAAGTGACCCACCTGCACGGCGAACTGACCTGCCTGCGCTCGTCGCGCAATCCCGATCTGGTCGTCCCGATCGAGGGGTGGGAGCAGAAGCTCGACGCCACGGCGCCCGACGGGGCGCTGCTGCGTCCGCACATCGTCTTTTTCGGCGAGGCGGTGCCGATGTTCGAACGTGCCGCGCAGATTGCCCGGACGGCGGATATCATGGTGGTCGTGGGGACTTCGCTGGCGGTCTATCCCGCCGCGTCGCTGGTGCGCTGCGTGCGCCCCGGAATCCCGATCTATGTCGTCGATCCCGGTAATCCCGATACGGCGGGCATCCGCAATCCGCTGACCCTGATCCGCAAACGCGCCGCCGAAGGTATGCCCGGCCTGGCGGAGCTGTTGCGGGAAAAGTATGCGGCGGGGTAGGGACGCCTGCATTTCGCGCCGGCTTATTCGCCCGCTTATTGCTTCTGCATTTCGCGCCCGTTTTTCGCACCGGTATTTTGCTTCCGGATTTCGCCCCGGTATTTTCTGCCGGCGGATTCCGCTTCGGCGATTCGCGGCCCGAGGGTTGCAGTGTTGGCGCAGTGAAAGAAAACCGCCTTCGGATTCTCCCGAAGGCGGTTTCGTTTTGGAGAAGGGCAGTCGGCCGAAAAGTGTTGAAACAGGGGGCGCCGTTTATTTCAAATCCTTGAAATAGATGTCCAGCAGCTCCTTGGCGGCGATGAACGACGATATTTTGTCCTCCAGCACGCGCTTTTCGTACTCCGCGACGCGCGCTTCGACCGCCGGGTCGTGGTAGAACGAGTTGCGCAGCACTTCGTTGATCGACTCGTACATCCAGTATTTGTTCTGGCGGTTGCGGTTGTGGCGGAAATAGCCGTTGGCCTGGATGTGGTCGAGGAACTCCTCGACGCCTTTCCATACCTCTTCGAGCCCCGTCGCGGCCACGGCCGAGCAGGTGTATACTTTGGGCCGCCAGCCCGATTCGGGCACGGGGAACAGCCGCAGTGCCCCCTGGAACTGGGTCTTGGCCAGTTCGGCCTTGTGGATGTTCTCGCCGTCGGCCTTGGTGATGACCATGATGTCGGCCATCTCCATGATGCCGCGCTTGATGCCCTGCAACTCGTCGCCGGCACCCGAAATCTGCAACAGCATGAACATGTCGACCATCGAGTGCACGGCCGTCTCGGACTGCCCGACGCCCACCGTCTCGATGAATACCACGTCGAAGCCCGCGGCTTCGCACAGGACGATCGTCTCGCGTGTCTTGCGTGCCACGCCGCCCAGCGACCCGGCCGAAGGGGAGGGACGGATGAAGACGTCGGGGTTGCCCGAAATGCTCTCCATGCGGGTTTTGTCGCCGAGGATTGAACCCCCGCTGCGTTCCGACGAGGGGTCGATGGCCAGCACCGCCAGTTTGTGCCGCAGCGAGGTGACCATGTTGCCGATGGCCTCGATGAAGGTCGACTTGCCTGCCCCGGGGACGCCCGTGATGCCGATGCGCACCGATTTCCCGGCGTGCGGCAGGCAGCGTTCGATGATCTCTTGCGCCTGCGCGTAATGGGCGGGGTTGTTGCTTTCGACGAGCGTGATGGCCTGCGACAGGGTGGTGATGTTGCCCGCGAGGATGCCCTCGACGTATTCGTCGGTCGAAAGCCTCCGCTTCTTGCGGCGCGTGAAGTAAGGGCTTACGATAGGCTGGTCTTCAACGCCTTCGGTGACGTTGAGCGCCGTGTCGTGATGGGTATCTGCGTACTCTTTTTCGTAATGGTTTATCTTCGTGAAGGACATGGTGCTATTTACTTGATTTTTCGATGATTTCGGGTGTCAGCTGCAGTGAGTTGCCCATCCACAGCGCCCGGTTCCGGCTGTCGACCAGCACCCCGAACGGGACGTACTGCACGTTGAATGCCGAGAATATCCTGCCTCCGGTGTCCAGTGCGACGGAGATGTGCCGCGAGAGGAACGGCGAAAGCAGGGGGGATATTTTCTCCTCGTTTTCGCGCGTGACGACCACGACGCGGAGTTTGGCGCCTAATTTGTCGGTTATCGCCCGAAGTTGTTCGAGCGACGCGGTGCAGGCCGGATTCGACGAGTGGAAAAACTCGACGTAGGTCAGGCGCGGGGTGGCGGCGGGTTTCTCTCCCCCGAGCCATGCCGGAACCTTGACCTCGGGTACGCGCTCGCCGAGGGCGATGTTTTGTGCCACGGCCGCCGCAACGGGGAGCGCCAGCGCCAGGAGTAAAGTGAGCAAAACTTTCTTCATAAAAGGCAGCCTTATTTTCAGCGAAGATAACAATTATTTGCCATATGGACGAAAAATTTTACATAGAGTTATGAAAATCGGATTCGAAGAGACCCCGGCCGCGCCTGCCGGGACTTACTCCCGGCACCTTGCCAAACTTTTGGCCGAATATGCCCCCGAGCACGAGTATATCGTTGACGGGGCGCGTTATAAGGAGCTCGACCTCTACCACGGCTTCCGCCCCGGGTTGCCCCTGCCGCTGCTGCGGAGGATACCCAGCGTGATGACCGTCGACAACCTCAATTTTCTGCGCTACCCGCATCTCTATTCGCTGCCCGAGCGGCTGGTGCTGCTGCGGCTCTACCGTCGTGCGCTGCGCTCCGCCAGCCGTCTGATTACGGTCAACCGCGATGCCCGCGAGGAGTTGTCGGAGCGGTTGCGGATCGACCCGGGGCGCATCGAGGTCGTCATGCCCCTCGCCGCGCGCGTCCCGCACGAACCGCCTGCCGGTGCGCAGCTCGAGGCGGTGCGGCGCAAATACATGTTGCCCGCCGAGTTCATCCTCATGCTCGGCACCGTCGAAGAGCGCCATAACCACAAGGTGCTATTCGAGGCGGTCGGCTCGCTCGGCGAACGCGAACGTGCGATCCGTGCAGAGGGGCTCGGCGCGGCGCAGCGCGAAGCCGTGGCCATATGATTCATGGGCTTTTCCCGCTGCTTCGCTGTTTTCCTTCTGCACAGCTTCCCTGACACGTTTCTGTGCTTTACGTTCATCTGCTTCCTGCTGGTAGATTTGTTCGGTTTTATCTGCTTTTTCTGTCTTTACATCCGGAAGCTGTTCTGTTTTGTCCGATTTTTGTTCTGTATCTGTCTGCTCTGCTGATATTTTTTTCTCTGAAGTATTGTTTTTCTTTTCAGAATTTTCTTTTTCACTGGTGCTTTGATTATTCTCTTCATTATTCTTTTTATTCTTCCCTGCATCATTTTGTATAGTATCTGTCCGGTATTGTTTATGCTGCCTGACAGCTTCATTGTTCGAAGTCCCGACAACAGGAGACGGCGTTATCTCCTCAACGATCACTGAAGAAACCGTCGCGCTCTCCTTTTCGTTCTGTTTTACATTCTGGTAACTTCTGTAAAAATTAACACCCACTGTCAGTACTGCAATTGCCAGACATGCAGTTAATCCATATGAAAAAACAGAAGGAGCTGCCGGCTCCTTCCTGGTTTCCTTTTTATCTGCAATTATTTTGCGAAAATCTTTCACAGCCTGATCTTCATATTTTTCCTGAGGTTCCGGCTGAAGTTCTTCATTTTTGTCGATCATATACGTCTGCATACCGGGATTTTTTTCATAATAAAGATAATACCCTCCCAGACGCACCATTTCATTGTTTTCATAACGGAAGAAAGCATCTTCCCTTTCCTGCGGTTCCATAAGCATCAGGACTTTTTCTCCTCCAAAATGTTTCATGTGTACTTTTGACATCACTTCCGATACTTTCAGGAGAAGCTGAGGCTGTGAAAAGAACCATCCCACAATCTCCTGATCTTCGAAGTACTCCTTCTGGGCTTCCTGTATCTGCTTCCATTGATTTTCCGAAAAATCGATATGATCAGGTGCTGCCTCCATCTCCTCCGCTATAATAGCACCTTTGATAAACAGATAAGCTGTCTGAGAACGCCATTTAAGATTTCCTGTAAGAACTGCCACTCTGGTTTTTGCTTCTCCCAGAGAGTCTTCCGTTCTGGCAAGTCTTACCAGAAATGTGTACACATAGTCCTCCATATAAATCCTGTAATCTTCGGCTGCCAGGCCGATCTGGCGTATATTTCTGGGTAATCCAAACGGTTCCTCACCATTTTGTCCTTCCTGAGATTCGTCCTTATAGATTACTTCTATCATCTCTCATCACCCCTTCGGGTATCAGGATAACACAGATAAATTGCAGATTTTATCACATTATAAGAGGAATTTACCAGAATTTGGCGACAGATTTTGCACAGTGCATATTTTTATCCCGGTAAGGATATGATGTTATCAGAAGCCTCTTCGCAGCTTGTTGTTATGAAGCAAAGGGACTATAGCAATTAAAAGATATAATCAATAATGTGCTCTCGAAATCTTTTTGTGCAGGTACAATAGAGACTCTGCGAGTACATAATACGATCAGGGAGGTTTTATGGTATTTTATGTGGACTCACAGAAAAGCAGTTCTGCTGAGGAAATCGCTTTTCTTTTAAATAAATGTATTCTTCAATATCCCGGCAGATGGTCGGAACTGGTTTTTCTGTGTATCGGAAGTGACCGCGTGACAGGAGACTGTCTCGGTCCCTATATCGGACACCAGTTACTTGAACATCTGAATACAGACACTCATGGCGTTTATGTTTACGGTACCCTGAAAAGCCCCGTACATGCTTTAAATCTTTCCAGAATTTCCCGCCAGATCAAAATTCTGCATCCCGAAGGTCTGGTTATTGCAGTGGATGCCTCTCTTGGACAAAAAAAGCACCTGGGGTATGTGACCATCGCAGATGGTGCACTTTACCCAGGTGCTGCAGTTCAGAAAGAACTTCCTCCTGTTGGTGATATCCATATCACAGGGATTGTAAACATTGCAGGTGTACTGGAACAGCTAACCCTTCAGACTACCCGCCTGTCTACGGTAATCTCTCTGGCAGATACCATCACACAGGGAATCGTAAATTATACAAATTCTTTGATCTGTTTGTAGATGCCTTCTGCATCAAGACCATATTTCTCAAGAAGAGCTGTGGCAGGACCGGATTCTCCGAATACATCATTTACACCGATACGTTTTACAGGTACAGGTGCTTTCTCAGACAGGCATTCGCATACTGCTCCGCCAAGTCCGCCGATTACTGAATGCTCTTCTACAGTTACAACCTTGCCTGTTTCTTTGGCTGCTGCAACTACAAGTTCTTCATCCAGAGGCTTAATCGTATGGATATTGATTACTTTTGCATCTACGCCGTCTGCCGCAAGCTTCTCTGCAGCTTCAAGAGCAGGAGCTACGCAGAGACCGTTTGCAATGATCGTAAGGTCTTTTCCTTCACGAAGGACAATACCTTTGCCTAATTCAAATTTATAGTCCGGTCTGTCATTGATAACCGG
>ENA-UPXC01003820-UPXC01003820.1-human-gut-metagenome-genome-assembly--contig:-NODE-3820-length-14767-cov-4.744792_pt1 | contig 14767 bp, 15 predicted proteins | sample MGYA00250047_ERZ773371 | MGnify/ENA primary metagenome ERZ773371 (study PRJEB29103, sample SAMN06111975) | human gut metagenome | biome: human gut; feature: ankylosing spondylitis patient; material... | reverse complement strand
AGCATCATATCTCTTTTTTCAAAGAATGAGCCGGAATTACGTGCCGCACGCAAATAATCTCTACAATTAAATAAAATGTTATCTATGTTCAATGCCTTTTCAGTTGTTTTCTTCTTAGCCATATTACTTTTCTTCCCTTTCCTCGTCTGGAACAAATTCCATAATATCCTGTATATTGCAATGCAATACATTACATATTTTTTCCAGAACCTGTGTATTTACATGCTCATTCTTTCCTAATTTAGCCAAAGCATTTGTGGTAATTCCAGCCTTTTCTCTAAGGTCTATCTTCATCATATTTTCATCTATTAATTTCTTCCATAATTTGTTGTATCTGATTGCCATTATTATCCCTTTCGTATCATTACAACTATTTATCATTTCTTTTTCATTATATCATCGAATTCAATTTATTTCAATTTAAAATTGATTTTTTCAATCTGTTATACATCTGTCTATATCTAACCCATATTTATAGAATAAACAGAGGAATCATCTTCCTCTGCCCCTATTCCACATATTGTCTTCTACTTTTTCATTATTAGTATCTCATTTAACGCAAGTCCATCAAAACTAAAATCAACTTCACCATTGTTTACTTTCCACCAGCCATACTCGTTCTGTGCTAAACCGTCATAGCTATAATCAATCTGGTTATCTGAATTATAGCAGTGCCATACATCACCATCTAACCTTAAACTGTAGCCTGTGCTGTCAGAATAAGACTGGTGGTCAAAGGCGTAGGCTGTTACCATTCCCGCTGAATTATCAGCCTTACCTATAAGACCTGCCCCCGTCATCGCTCCTACGGCTACTATTGCCGCCGCTGTTAATGCCTTTACTGTTTTAAAAAGATGTTTTTTATCATAACTTTTTATTCTCCACTCACTAATTACTATAACTTTTTATTATTTGCTCTTGCCTTTATAAATTGTTTAATTGTGTCATCCTGTTTTGAATAAGCTTTATCCAATAAATCTATAGGAATTTTTCTTTTTTCATTAGTCCATACGCACACACCCTCCCATGCAACCATATCAGCCAGCCATGAAAAGCCAATTTTATATATTATTAAATCCCCCTCCATGACCATTCTATGCTTCCTCGATTATATACCATAAAAAAAAAACAAGTCCTGCTAACATTATCAGAATATACCATACCCCATCCCACCATTATTACGACGTAATTATCAAATTGCGGTAATATTTAAAATAAAATAATATATTTGTTTTTCTGCTATAATTATTATTATTATTCTTTATAGATACTTTTCGATAAGTTATACAAAAAACTAAATTAGAACGTCTATAGATATTTTTACAACTTCATAAACTGATTTTTTGAATATAATTTTTTGAATATGATTTTTAAAATGAATATTTTTTCTCAACCTGCCAATACTAACCATTAGTCTTACAGTGTATTTCATAAAGACAATATTACATTTAATTTGGAGGTTTGAGGTGAGGAAGATAAAAGTATATTTAACATTAACAGCAATTGCTGCCTGTATGCTTGCATTTATAGGATGTGGTACTGAGAATAATAATGAAACCGGGAGTAATACTGATACACAGCGAAACAACGAATCAACCGGAGTTATTGAAGAAGCTGTCACAGGTGTTATAGATGGTGTTGAAGAGATTGTGACAGGTGCTGCCGATGGTATTAAGGATATTGCAACAGGTGCTGCCAATGGACTTGATGAGATAGTAACCGGTGCGGACATGGGTGTTAATGAACACACTGACAGAACAAGAGATAATAATGATGATAATAATAATCAGACAGATTATAATAATACAGACAATACAAATGACCATTTAACGGATAATAGCAACTGGGATGGCAACAATATGAACAATTCCAATACCATAGAATAATTTAATCCGGATTTATACAACAGGTTAATTTAACATTCAAATGTACTTCATTAAAGTATAAAAACAGGCTGGAATGATTGTGATATTCTTATGATAATGGCAAAATACATTTTACCCTGTCATAAAAATATAACAATCATTCCAGCCCGTCTTTATTATTATTAAAAATATTAATCTTAAATTTACAGTATGACACATTAAACATTATACTGATTCAATCTGCCAGAACTGTTATTAATTATGAATCTTTATGTTTATACTTAAATATTTATACAAAACAGTTGTAATAATACCATCTATAACTGCCTTAATAAGGTTAAATGGTGCAACCGCTATTGCAACGAATGAAAATATATCATTAATTGAAGAATTAATCTTATTCCCCATTGCAATAAAGCTCTCTATAGGCATGCCATATAATTCCGAATACTTCGGAAGCAGATATAACGCATTGAGAACTGTTCCTGATATTATAAGCACTATTCCACCTGTTATAAGTGAAATAACAGCAACCTTTCTGCTTTTATGGCAGTGATAAATAATTGATGCCGGAAGTACATACATACATCCGAGTATAAAATTAGCAAAATCACCTACAAAAGCTGTTTCTGTTCCTTTGATGCACAGATGAAGTATTACCTTGACAGCTTCAATAGCCACTCCTGCACATGGACCCAACATAAATGAACCTATAAGCACCGGCACTTCACTAAAATCAAGCTTATAAAATGATGGCGCAATAAATGCCATCGGAAAATCAAAGTACATAAGAACCACTGACACTGCTGACAGCATCGCAATAAGAACCATCTTATTAATCTTAGTCTTTTCAGATGAAAATTTAATATTTTTCTTCTTCTCGATAAGTCTTTCACTTATAAATGCCACAAGATACATAAATGCTATCATTAATAACGAAACAATGACAAATTCTACATTCTTACCGAGAGTTTCTACCAATCTGTTCACTGTCCGTTATTCCTCACAACAGCACTCTGCTGCTCTCTTTTCTATAATATCTGTAATCTCTGCCACACCGACCTCTAATACTCTGTGTCCATTAAGAAGCTTATTCTGGATTGTAAAGAATGATACTACCTGAATCTTAACTCCATCCTTATTGATAACTCCATGCTGGTAACATGCACACTTATGTGTAATGAACTGTTCTCTTAATTCATCTACCATGTCTTCATATTCAACACATGGCACAAGATGTTTGAATACAAGTCCTGCATCTACATCTGCCTGTGTATATCCAAAAAGATTTTCAAAGCCTTCGTCAATTGTAATAACTCGTCCACTTCTTAATTCTACAGTATAATGTGTATTTGGAAGTGGTACCATCTTTCTTTCTGCCATATTCTTTCTCCAATTCCGAACCACAATATTAATAACAGCATCTTAACGATATTATATAACAGACAGACCTGCATTATTAATAACAGTTCTATTATTATTAATATTTTAACCTGACAAAATATACTTCTTATATCAGCCTTATATCTATCAGAATATCAATACATGGTTCTTATTATTCTAAATAATAGTTTCAACTTTAAAACAAAGAGACATTTTTATTAATTACTAACCCTTTTACACATTGCTGTAACTTTAGGAATCGTGAACCGGATGCCTCATCCGGTCCAACAACCAATAACCCTGCGGTTATAATTAACTTATTGCCGCCCTGCTGCTAATTAAATTATAACAATATACATATTATTTCGCAAGTGTCTGTAATCTTTCCTGAACCTGTGCAAGCATCTGTGTATATTTCTCAAGCTTTGCTTTTTCTTCATCAATCTTAGCCTGTGGAGCTTTTGATACGAACTTCTCATTATTAAGCATACCATTACATCTCTTAATTTCTCCGTGTAACTTTCCTTCTTCTTTCTTAAGACGTTCTATTTCCTTATCAATATCTACAAGCTCTGCAAATGGCATATAGATTACTGCATCAGGTATTACAGTTGATACTGCATCATCCGGTATTCCAGCCTTGTCCTTTTGTACCACAACTTCACTTGCATATCCGAGTGTTGCAAAGAATACTTTACCATTTTCAAATATATCCCTGATATCTTCATTTTCTGAAACAACAAATACCTTTGCTTTTCTGCTTGGCGCAACATTCATTTCTGCTCTTAAATTTCTTATATTTCTTACAGCAGTCTTGATTGTTTCGATTGCATTTTCATCCTCAGCAAATGAATATTCATCCTTGTATACCGGCCATGATGATATCATAATTGACTCTTCTTTATCCTGGATATTACAGAATATCTCTTCTGTAATAAATGGCATATATGGGTGAAGAAGCTTAAGTGCATCGATAAGAACCTTCTTTAATGTCCATATAGCTGCTATCTTAGTTGTATCCTCATCATTATAAAGACGAGGCTTAACCATCTCAATATACCAGTCACAGAACTCTTCCCATATGAAATCATTTAACTTGGCAACCGCAATACCCAGCTCATATTTTTCCATATTATCTGTTACTTCTTTAATAAGGTTATTCATCTTAGAAAGAATCCACTTGTCTGCCGCTGTAAGATTATCAGGCATTGCCGAATCTGCCGTCACCTTATTATCAGGGTCATTCATCATAATGAATCTTGAAGCATTCCATACCTTATTAGCAAAGTTACGGCTTGCTTCAACTCTCTCCCAATAGAAACGCATATCATTACCAGGTGCATTACCTGTGATAAGTGTATATCTTAAAGCATCAGCACCATACTTATCAATAACTTCAAGCGGATCAATACCATTTCCAAGAGACTTACTCATCTTACGGCCCTGTGAATCTCTTACAAGTCCATGGAATAACACCTTGCCAAATGGCTTCTTACCCATATGTTCATAGCCTGAGAATATCATTCTGATAACCCAGAAGAAGATGATATCATAACCTGTTACAAGTACATCTGTAGGATAGAAATAGTCAAGTTCTTCTGTCTTTTCAGGCCAGCCAAGTGTTGAGAATGGCCATAACGCTGATGAGAACCATGTATCAAGTGTATCAGGATCCTGCTCCATCTTACCGCCACACTTAGGGCATGTGCAGACTTCATCCTTAGATACAACCATTTCACCACATTCCTGACAGTAATAAGCAGGTATTCTGTGTCCCCACCATAACTGTCTTGAGATACACCAGTCTCTTATATTATCTGTCCAGTTAAAGTAAGTCTTATCCATTGATGCCGGCATAAGTTCGATATCACCGTTCTTAACACCTTCAACTGCAGGCTTGATAAGCTCATCCATCTTAACGAACCACTGCTGCTTAATCATTGGTTCTACTGTTGTCTTACATCTGTCATGTGTACCTACATTGTGTACATGGTCTTCAACCTTAACTAAAAGCCCAAGCTTATCAAGGTCAGCCACCATAGCTTTTCTCGCTTCATAACGGTCCATTCCTGCGTACTTTCCACCGAGCTTGTTAATTGTAGCATCATCGTTTAAAATATTAATCTCTGGAAGGTTATGTCTTTTACCAACCTCAAAATCGTTAGGGTCGTGAGCAGGTGTTATCTTAACTACACCTGTACCAAATTCCTTATCAACATAAGAATCGGCAATAATAGGAATCTGTCTGTCTGTAAGTGGAAGCTCAACCATCTTACCGATAAGGTCTTTATATCTTTCATCATCAGGATTAACCGCAAGCGCACTATCACCAAGAAGTGTCTCTGGTCTTGTTGTTGCAATTTCAACAAATCTTCCTTCTTCCCCTGCTATAGGGTAGTTGATATGCCAGAAATGTCCTGCCTGTTCCTCATGTTCTACCTCGGCATCTGATATTGAAGTATTACATACAGGACACCAGTTGACAATTCTTGACCCCTTGTATATAAGGCCTTTATTGTAGAGATTGATAAATACAGTCTGAACTGCCTTAGAACAGCCCTCATCCATTGTAAATCTTTCTCTGTCCCAGTCACATGATGAACCAATCTTTCTTAACTGGCTTGTGATTGTTCCGCCATATTCCTTCTTCCATTCCCATGTTCTCTTTAAGAAACCTTCTCTTCCAAGTTCATGCTTATCAATTCCTTCATCCTTTAAGGCGTTAGTTACCTTAACCTCTGTTGAAATACTTGCATGGTCTGTTCCCGGAACCCAGAGTGCTTCATATCCCTGCATTCTCTTAAATCTTATAAGAATATCCTGCATAGTATTATCAAGGGCATGTCCCATATGAAGCTTACCTGTAATATTTGGTGGTGGCATTACAATTGTAAATGGTTTCCTGCTCCTGTCTACTTCTGCATGAAAATACTTCTTATCAATCCATTTCTGATATAATCTGTCTTCAATATCAGCAGGATTATATGTTTTTTCTAATTCTTTTCTCATATTCTTCTCCATTCTATTATTTTTATTGTTATTTATTTTATATAAAATTCGCAATCTTATATAAAATAAAAAAGCCCTCTGCATACAAAAAACATATGCAAAGGGCGTAATAATCAGCATGTCACAATATCTTTTGTGAACAAATATAATATACGCGGTACCACCTTTTTTCAACTGCCGGCACATAAATTCAAAATGAAATATCTATACCAATTGTACCGATACAGTCCTCATATCCTTAACGTGGATTATGCGTCAGAAACTAATATTAATAATAACTAACCACATTATATATCAGCTTTTCTTATATACTATATACATAATACTAAACTAAAATGTTATTATAACTTCATTCCTGCTGCTCCAAAGCTACCTTCCACCATAACCTTCACAGATAGTCTTACAGCCAGTGAACCATCCTCTCTTAGAGTGTTTATGGAGTACTCCTCTTCTTCATCGCATTTATAAATATTATCCATTATCAAATTGATTATCAGAATCCCATCTGTGGTCAATCTGAACTCATGCTCTTGTATAATAATATGATTATCAAAAAAAAGCAAGTTTTTTTGTGTATTTTATAAATAATCAAATATACTCATCTGTGCCTGCTCATATTTGTCTTCAAATGTACCCATATACCTGAATATTTCATCAGGATTGCTCATTATATTATTCTGCTTACATACCTGATAAAAATATTTCATAAGCATATTATTATTAGGACTATCAAGAATATAAGAACTTCCATAGCTGTCAATGTACTTTTGTTTGATACCCGGAAAGAATTTGTCGAGTTTTTTGTAAAAATACTCTCTGTTTCCCGTTCTTAATGTAACGCCCATCGAAAAACATATAATTCCTTTAACCTGTGCTTTTATGCACATATCAAGTATCCGTGCTATATTGTCCTTAGTATCATTAATAAATGGAAGCACAGGGTCAAGCCATACAACAGTTGGTATACCCTCATCTCTTAAGCTGCACAGTGCTTCATATCTTTCTGATGTCACACTGACATTCGGCTCTATTATCTTACAAAGGTTATCATCAGCCGTCGTAAGAGTCATCTGAACCACTGCTTTTGATTTATTATTTATGCTTTTTAAGATATCAATATCTCTTAATACAAGTGCAGATTTAGTATGAACTGCCGCTCCAAAACCATATCTGTCTATCAGCTCAAGACATTTTCTCGTATTACACAATGTCTTTTCTATCGGCATATAAGGATCTGTCATAGCTCCTGTACCTATCATACATTTCTTTCTCCTGCTTTTTAATGCAGCTTCCAGCAATTCTACAGCATTTTCCTTAACCTCAATATCTTCAAAATCATGATTCATCTGATAACAGGCACTTCTTGCATCACAATATATACACCCATGCAGACATCCCCTGTATATATTCATGCCATTTTTTGATGAAAGAATCCCTTTTGCCTTAACATAATGCATATTAATCTTTTATGATTATCTCAACAGGACAGTGGTCTGAACCCATTACATTTGTCCTTATGAGACTGTCTGCTACATTATCTTTAATTCTATCTGATACAAGGAAATAATCAATTCTCCATCCTGCATTATTCTTTCTTGCATTAAATCTGTATGACCACCATGAATATATTCCCTCAAGGGTCGGATACTTATCCCTGAAAGTATCTGTAAAACCGGCTTCTATAAGCTCTGTAAACTTATTACGCTCATCATCCGTAAAGCCGGCATTATTACGATTGGTCTTAGGATTCTTAAGGTCTATCTCTTCATGTGCAACATTCATATCACCACATACTATTACAGGCTTAACCTTATCAAGCTCCTTAAGATACCCTCTAAAATCATCATCCCATCTCATTCTGTAATCCAGTCTTGCAAGCTCTGTCTGTGAATTAGGTGTATACACTGTTACCATATAAAATGTCTCATATTCAAGTGTGATAACACGCCCCTCATGGTCATGCTCGTCAATCCCGATTCCATACTGTACGCTTATCGGTTCTTTCTTAGTAAAGATTGCAGTACCTGAATATCCCTTTCTTTCCGCATAATTCCAATATTGATAATATCCGGGCATATCAAGCTCCAACTGTCCTTCCTGCATCTTGCTCTCCTGTATACAGAAAATATCAGCATCTTCTTTATTAAAAAAATCCATGAAACCTTTCTGTACACAGGCCCGTATTCCATTTACATTCCATGATACTAATTTCATATGTCTGTCTCCTTTTTACGTTGATATGTTACTATTTGTTCTATGATATACAAACATCTAAATTTACCTATGTGCTTAAGTATAACATGTAAATCTGCAATTTACTATAATGACCATTATTTTCTTTCATCAATTAATATATTGATAATTCTATTTATAATTCCCTTCATTTTTCATCATGCATAAACATATCACAAAAGTGTGTTAAAGCTGCTTGTATGCAATAATTTTTCATTTATATTTTTATTCAAGCATTGTTTTATACTTTAAAAAATATTATCATACTATCTGTTGACTTCATTGGATTATTATTATATTATATCAATAGTATATAATTATATCTCATCAATATATAAGGAGGTTTTTATTATTGTGCGATACGAATATCCAGAATAACTAACGTATTAAGAATACTAATGAACAATATTGCTAATGCAAATTGAATCGATTATAAACCTTGATTATTATAATTATATCAAATATAATTATAATATAATTAAGGTCTTAATCAAACTGTCAAATATAATAATAATAAAACGGAGGTTTAATGAAAAAAAGAGAAAGCTATATTTCCAGTGAGATTGATTCTGCTGATACCAAGGCCCAGTATGATGAACATGTACGCAGGATGCTTAAAGACAAAGATGTACTTGCATTTGTCTTAAAATATTCTGTCAGGGAATTTGCAGACTATACTATTGAAGAAGCACAAGCTGCTACAAAAAGATTATGGTATATCAATGTCACATGAATTAGAAAGCGAGGTGAGTTCCATGTGCAATTTAAGTGAAGCAATTGAAGAAAAAGCAATTGAACAGGGAAAATCTGTAACTATTTATGACCTTGTACAAACAGAAGTTATTCCACCGGCTGTCGGAGCTGAAAAACTTGGTATTACTGTTGAACAGTTAAGAAAGGACATGGAAGCTGCCGGATTCCATATCAATGAATGAATATCAATAATCTAAAATCTGACATGGACTACTGCCACTACATCATATTGACAATTGTAATGGTAGTGTTGTTAGATTACAAATAAAAACATCGTAGTATAGTTTATGTCATCAGACATACTTAATATACTACGATGTTTTTTATTCATATATGTATATGAACTAATCAATTATTCAATAGCTTTTACAGCAATACTGCTGATTCTCTCAAATAATATATGTGATACCGCATATCGTATGCTACATATCATATACCATATTACTGGAGAAGTGAAAGAACACCCTGGTTAGACTGGTTAGCCTGTGCAAGCATTGACTGACCTGCCTGCATAAGAATGTTATTCTTGCTGTATTCAACCATTTCCTTAGCCATATCTGTATCACGGATACGAGATTCAGCAGTCTGTGTATTCTCAGCAGCTGTGTCAAGGTTGTTGATTGTATGCTCAAGTCTGTTCTGAACAGCACCTAACTGACTTCTCTGTGCTGATACCTGCTTAATGGCTGCATCAATTGTTGTTGTAGCCTTCTTTGCAGAATCCTGTGTACTTAAATCAACCTTCTCACCATCAACCCCAAGAGCCTTGGCACTCATATTTTTGATAGTAAAGTTCATTGTCTGACCTTCATTAGCACCAATCTGTAATGTCATTCCATTACCTTCTGATGCACTTGGCTTAATTGCAATAAATGTGCCAGTTGCTGCTGTACCAGCTGCTGCATTTGCTGCATCAGCTCCTACAACTGTTTTAAATCCAGTCTTCTGTGCAATAAGATTAGCCATCTTATCGGCTTCCGCAGCTACCGGTGCTGCACCTGCTGTTTCTACTATTGTTACATCAGAATAAGCCTTTTTATCCATCTTTTCAATTCCTTCTTTAGTTGCAAAGAGGAATTTCTTTCCATCAACCTCAAATATATTATCTTCTATATTTTCTGTTGAAGCACCACTATATGCTGTCTGCTTAGATGCATCTAATACAAGTGTGTCATTCTTAGCATCTGTTGCTGTAATTGCTGTTGCTGTATCAGCCTGAACAACTCCATTTTTTGTTGTACCAACTGCTGCATGAGTAACTACAGGCTCTTTTGTACCTGATGACTTAGCTTCAAATTTTAATACACCATTATTATTAGTAATCTTAAATGTATCTGCTAAATCTGTCTTCTTTAATTCTGAAAGAATAGCATTACCCAACTCTACCTCTGTAACACCGTCACCACCAGCCTCAACAGCTGTTGCACTGGCATATCTTGTTCCATCTGCTGCTACAAGAAATCCTTTTTTATTATCAGCATCAGAGTCATCTTTTACTAACTTAAAATCTATAGAGATTTCTTTTGCATTGCCTTCACCATCTGTATAAGCAAGTTTATATGTAATCTTATCATCTCCGTCCTTACCATCTAAACCTTTAACAGCCGTTAATGCATCTGCTGTATATGATCCGGCTGAACCATCTACTGTTGAAAATGCTCCTGCCTGTGATGATTTATAACTAACCTTTGATGATGCCTGATCAAGTGAACCATCAAGTAACTTCATTGTATTAAATTCTGTTGTATCAGAAATTCTTGTTAATTCATCCTGTAACTGCTTGATTTCATTATTAACAGCTTCTCTATCGTCATCTGTCTCAGTTCCGTTAGCTGCCTGTACTGAAAGCTCTCTCATTCTCTGTAAGATTGAGTGTGATTCATTTAACGCACCTTCTGCTGTCTGGATAAGTGAGATACCATCCTGGGCATTTGAAGAAGCCTTGCTAAGACCTCTTATCTGTCCTCTCATCTTTTCCGAAATAGAAAGACCTGCTGCATCATCGGCTGCTCTGTTAATCTTATAACCTGATGATAACTTTTCTGTTGACTTGCTAAGAGATGTTGTTGTTACGTTCATCATTCTGTTCGCATTTGCTGCTGACATATTGTGCTGTACTACCATATTTTTGTACCTCCGTGTGTTTAAATTAAGAAAAACTCCGTTTTTCCCATCTTCCGCCCATAATATTGATTTTTGTTATTGTTAAATTAATATCAATAATCCTCTAAACCAATAACAGAATAACTGTAATCAGGGCTTTAATAATAAAATGTAATTAATCTATCTGAGGACAACTGCTTTAACAGCCTTATTTTCTGTAATATAATTGCTTTTATAACATGTATACACATCTATAAGGCTTAACTTTTATCCTCCATAATAAGTACTTCCGTCACATGACACGTATTCCCGGGATGCAGATATATTCTTAAACCATGACAGGGTTATAATATATTTTCACTTACAATATGCTTTTTAATGCTGATACACATTACTGCTGTCATTATTACTGTAAATATCATCTATATCTCTACAGATTTAATAGCAGCTCTGCTATCAGTTCATATCGAAGGTACTCATATATTGCCGGCTTAAAAATATCTGCTGACATGTCACTTTACCGGTTATACATTATTACCGCTGTTTTTACGCTTCTCACGCATAAGAATATCCACTATCTCTTTCTGAGCCTGCGGCGATATTCCTTTTTCTTTCTTATATACATCTGTGTGCTGTCCATATGCCTTTTTTACCGAGCTTCTTACAATGTTTACCTCTCTCGGTGCATCTATTAAAAGATGTATATTATTGGCTGAACCTCCTGAGAATACGACCTTGATATCATCACCGATATCAATATATTCTCCCGGTTTTAATGTGAGTTTAAGCATCTGTCTTACCTCCATGTTTCCTTTTCTGAAATCTGTTATTTGTATCAGAAATATTCCCATATATGGATTTTTGTATTCATGTAATTCCGTGAATATTGTCAATCCATTTTCGTATGTTATAAAATGCAACTTTTTATATTAAAATGTTGCATTTTGGAAATTATGGTATTTTAATTTTAATAAAGTGCCTTATTCTTCATATAGGGGAGGTGCTTTGATAATAAAATGTATTAATTTTATTTTGAGGAGGATGATATGATTACAGAACCAATACGGGACAAACGGGAACTAATGCTTTTTCTTAACTTTTACTCAAGAAAGAAACCAAATACGAGAAATCATTGTCTGATTGTATTTGGCTTAAACACAGCATTAAGAATCAGTGACATTCTTACATTAAAATGGGAAAATATATATGATTTTAATCGCAAGAAATTCAGAAAACGTATTACAGTCAGGGAACAGAAGACAGGAAAAATTAATGCTGTACCTGTCAACAAAGAATTATTAGTCTGTATGCAGAAGCTGTTTATTGAAAATAAACCTTTAAAAACAGATTATATTTTTTCAAAATCAACTAACCACACTAAGCCTTTAAGCCGCTCGCAGGCTTACCGTATAGTCAAATATGCGGCACTTGAATGTCACCTTACAGGAAATATAGGCTGTCATTCACTTAGAAAAACATTTGGATTCTATGCATGGAAACAGGGAACACCGCCAGCTCTTCTTATGGATATATACAATCATTCATCATATAGTATAACCAAACGCTATCTTGGCATTACACAGGTTGAACGTGATGCTATATTTATGAGTATCCATTTTCCGGGTTGATATGATTATTACGCAATATTAAAAAATTTTAAAAAAAGCTAATTAAGGGGGTTAAGTTATCTTTTTTTAGGACGATATAATAGGTGTAAATAAAAATGCAACATTTTAATATATAATGTTGCATTTTTTATTTTGTCTGTTTTTCATTCAGATATTCAATTATTCTTATATTAATGTCATCAACCGATGCACTCCTCCGGCATTTCAATATTAAAAAACAGTAATAAAAAACAGTGGTCTGCTGCTTATAATGAAAAAATATTTTCTCTCATTACAACAGTCATAAACCACTGCATTTTAATATTTATTATATATTTAATTACATCTCATTTGTTATCCGTTAATAATATATATCATCTGTTAATAACTAACAATATTAAAACCGGTATATTAAGCTTTTTTATTATTATTTTGTTTAATCCTGATAAATCACTATCTTTTCTTCTTACCACAGGCATTACAGCCGTCACTGCACTGGCATGTACCTTTTTTGCTAAGGCTTCTTACCGCAAATAATATAATGGCAAGTATTATCAACACTACTATAACATTACCAATGCCTATATTCTGTAATACATGGCTTCCGTTAAGCCCCATTCCTATAAGATGTACCATAAATGCTGCCAGCCATGCGATTACACACTGCCATATTACAACACCAGCTGCCCATTTTCTTCCAAGCTCTCTTCTTATAGAAGCAATAGCCGCAATACATGGTGTATACAAAAGACTGAATGCAAGAATTGATGCAGCTGTAACTGTACTGAAAGCTTCCTCAACACCACCTGTAAATAATATCTGCAATGTCGATACAACACTTTCCTTCGCCATAAACCCACTTATAAATGATGTAACAATTCTCCAGTCACCAAGTCCTGCCGGTGCAAATACCGGTGCAATCCATCCTGCTATCATAGCAAGTATGCTGTCCTTTGAGTTCTCAACCATATTAAACGATAAATCAAAGCTTTGTAAGAACCATACACACATTGTTGCAATAAGTATAACCGTAAATGCTCTCTGCAAAAAGTCCTTTGCCTTCTCCCACAGAAGTCTTGCGACATTTTTCATACCCGGAAGCCTGTAATTAGGCAATTCCATGACAAATGGCACTGCTTCGCCCTTAAATAATGTACTTTTAAATAAAAATGCTATTAATATTCCTACAACTATGCCACCAAGATACAGCGCTGACATTATAAGTCCACCTCTGTCCTTGAAAAATGCATTTATAAAAAATGCATATATGGGAAGTTTAGCTGTACAGCTCATAAATGGTGTAAGAAGCATTGTCATCTTTCTGTCTCTTTCACTAGGAAGTGTTCTTGTCGCCATTACAGCCGGGACAGAACATCCAAAACCAATAAGAAGCGGAACAATACTTCTTCCTGAAAGACCAATCTTTCTTAACAGCTTATCCATAAAGAAAGCTACTCTTGCAATATAACCGCTGTCTTCCATTAATGACAGGAAGAAGAATAGTACAACGATAATCGGTAAAAATGAAAGTACAGACCCAACTCCAGAGAAGATTCCATCAATTATAAGTCCATGTAATACTTCATTTACACCTGCCGCAGTAAGCATTGCATCTACCTGTGTCGTCAGCCAGTCTATTCCAAGCTCCAAAATATCCTGAAGCCACGCTCCGATAACATTAAAGGTAAGATAAAATACTGCTACCATTATTCCAAAGAAACACGGAATTGCTGTATATTTGCCTGTTAAGACTTTGTCAATCTTTTCACTTCTCTTTCTCTCACGACTCTCTGTCGGCTTAACAACAGTGCTTTC
>ENA-UPXC01003812-UPXC01003812.1-human-gut-metagenome-genome-assembly--contig:-NODE-3812-length-14800-cov-3.380018_pt1 | contig 14800 bp, 9 predicted proteins | sample MGYA00250047_ERZ773371 | MGnify/ENA primary metagenome ERZ773371 (study PRJEB29103, sample SAMN06111975) | human gut metagenome | biome: human gut; feature: ankylosing spondylitis patient; material... | reverse complement strand
GCCAGCTCTGCGCCCTGCATCACTGACACCACGCCACTCACTACCAGTGCCAGTACAGAAATTGCTGGCAGCAGACGCATCGCCCAGCCATCGACGCCAGCCAGACTCAACAACAGGTAACCCAGTAACGGGCCGCCCATAAACATCGTCAGGAAGAAGCCCATCGGCGTCCAGATGCTGTACCAGGTCGGAACGGTATCAATGCTGTTATACACACGCACCATCATCCAGACAAAGATGACGCCAAGAACCATCGTCACTATCAGCCACAGCGTACGCAATGCCGGTGACAGCTTTTTCAGCATTGCCAGCAACCAGCCGATGCCGCCTACGGCAAAAAAGATCGAACCGCTGGCGATTTCGTTACTGAGTGCTGAAGCCCCTACCCGGTTGAGCGAGTTAAAAGCGCGCATTGGTGAACCAAGATGGAGCATAGAGGCGATAAAGCCAATGCCCATCAGCACCCATAAACCAAACATGCAGGCGATAACACGCTGCTGGGCTTCTGCTCGCAGGTCGCCTTTGAGCAGCGCCAAAGCCAGAACGATAAAACCACCTGCTACACATTGCCCGAAGACCGTGAAGATCATCAGCGGCCATTCATGCCATCCACTTCCCATCTCACACCTCCTTCGGGTTTGCCAGATAGCCAGTGGTATCCCCGGTCGGGCGGCTATTGGCATTGGGTTTGATCACAATATTCGGTTTGGTAAAGTGAGCTCGCGGCAACGGCGCAACGGCCGCCAGATCGCCATGTTTTTTACGCAGCTCGTCGATAGGGCCGAAATCCAGCGCCCGCAGCGGACAAGATTCAACACAGATCGGCTTTTTACCCTCCGCAACACGGTCATAACAACCATCGCATTTGGTCATATGGCCTTTCGTTTCGTTATATTGCGGTGCGCCATACGGGCAAGCCATATGGCAGTAGCGGCAGCCAATGCACACATCTTCATCGACCACAACAAAACCATCTTCACGTTTATGCATCGCACCGCTCGGGCAGACTTTAGTACAAGCCGGATCTTCGCAGTGGTTACATGAAATCGACAGATAGTAGGCAAACACGTTCTGGTGCCAGACACCGTTATCTTCCTGCCAGTCGCCGCCAGCATATTCATAAATGCGGCGGAAGCTGACTTCTGGCGTCAAATCTTTGTAGTCTTTACAGGCCAGCTCGCAGGTTTTGCAACCGGTGCAACGGCTGGAATCAATAAAAAATCCATACTGGGTTGTCATCGGTTACTCCTTACACCTTTTCAACCTGAACAAGGTTTGTATGTGACGGATTCCCCTTAGCGAGAGGAGACGGACGTTGAGTGGTCAGTACGTTGATACAACCGCCCTTATCGACACGTTTTGTATCCGGGTCATACCAGGCACCTTCACCCAGTGCGACCACACCCGGCATCATTCGTGGCGTCACTTTCGCCTCAATATGAACCTCACCACGATCGTTAAAGATCCTGACTTTATCGCCGTTGTTGATACCGCGTTTTTGCGCATCAAGCGGGTTGATCCACATTTCCTGACGGCAAGCTGCTTTCAGCACATCAACGTTGCCGTAAGTTGAGTGAACGCGAGATTTATAGTGGAAACCCGTAAGCTGCAGCGGATACTGTTTGTTCAACGGATCCTGATAACTTTCAAAGCCCGGCGTGTAGATCGGCAGTGGATCGATCACATCGCCTTCAGGCAATTCCCAGGTAGCGGCAATGTCAGCCAGCGCCTGCGAATAAATCTCAATTTTGCCCGATGGCGTGGTCAGTGGATTTGCCTGAGGATCTTCACGGAAAGCTTTATAAGCAACGTGGTGCCCTTGTGGGTCGCGCTTTTTAAAGATCCCCTGCTTGCGGAACTCTTCAAACGTTGGCAGTTCAGGAATCGCTTCCCGCGACTGGGCATACAGATGCCGCATCCACTCTTCCTGTGTACGGCCTTCAGTAAACTGTTGCTCAACGCCAAGACGTTTTGCCAGTTCGCTGGTCATTTCATAGATGGTCTTACATTCAAAGCGCGGTTTAATCACCTGATCGTTGAAAATCACGTAAGACATATTCCCGCAGGATGCATCCAGCGCAAAGTCCATCTGTTCGGAAGCGGTGCAGTCAGGCAGCAGGATGTCAGCATATTTCGCCGATGAGGTCATGTGGCAGTCGATAACCACAATCAGCTCGCACTTCTTATCATCCTGAAGGATTTCATGGGTACGGTTGATTTCAGAATGCTGGTTAATCAGGCAGTTACCGGCATAGTTCCAGATCATTTTGATCGGCACATCCAGCTTATCTTTCCCGCGTACACCATCACGCAGCGCCGTCATTTCCGGGCCACGTTCAATGGCATCGGTCCACATAAACATCGAAATGCTGGTCTGGATCGGGTTTTCCAAGGTCGGCATACGGACAAACGGTAAGCTGTATGAACCTTCACGCGCGCCGCTGTTGCCTCCGTTAATACCAACGTTACCGGTCAGAATCGCCAGCATCGAGATAGCACGGGTTGCGATTTCACCGTTAGCGTGACGCTGCGGGCCCCATCCCTGGCTGATAAACGCCGGTTTGGTACTACCGATTTCACGAGCCAATTTGATGATTTTGTCTGCCGGAACACCAGTGATTTGCGAGGCCCATTCCGGCGTTTTAGCCACGCCATCTGGCCCTTCACCCAGAATATAAGCTTTATAGTGGCCATTTTTCGGCGCACTGGCTGGCAGGGTTTTCTCATCGTAGCCAACGCAATATTTATCGAGGAATGCCTGATCCACCAGGTTTTCAGTGATCATGACGTACGCCAGACCGTTAACCAGTGCGGCATCTGTTCCCGGACGAATAGGGATCCACTCATCTTCGCGCCCGGCACCGGTGTCGGTATAGCGCGGATCGATGATGATCATGCGGGCATTAGATTTCTGGCGTGCCTGTTCAAGATAGTAAGTCACCCCACCGCCACTCATTCGCGTTTCGCCAGGGTTATTACCAAACAGCACTACCAGCTTACTGTTTTCGATATCCGACGGGCTGTTGCCATCTGCCCAGCCGCCGTAGGTATAGTTCAAACCTTCCGCAATTTGCGCGGAGGAGTAGTCGCCGTAATGGTTCAGATAGCCGCCGCAGCAGTTCATCAGCCGCGCGACCAGGGTATTTCCCGGCGGCCAGGAGCGGGTCATGGTGCCGCCCAGCGTACCGGTGCCATAGTTCAGATAGATAGACTCGTTGCCGTACTCTTTGATCAGGCGCTGCATATTGGTCGCGATGATGTCGTAGGCTTCTTCCCAGCTAATGCGCTCGAATTTGCCTTCACCGCGCGCCCCGACTCGTTTCATCGGATATTTCAGGCGGTCCGGATTGTAGACACGGCGACGCATGGAACGCCCACGCAGGCAGGCGCGAACCTGGTGCAGGCCGTCGTAATTGTCATCGCCGGTATTGTCCGTTTCGACATATTTGATTTCACCGTCCACGACGTGCATACGTAGCGGGCAGCGACTACCACAGTTAACTGTACAGGCGCTCCAGATAACCTTTTCGTCTGATTTTGTTGGAATGGCGCTATCGACAGCGTGCGCAATCCGACTAAAAGGTAATGTTAATGCGCTGCTGGCCATTGCCAGGCCGCCGATCGCTGTCGTTTTTACCAAACCACGGCGACTCACCTCAGCAGCCAATACCGCATCAGGGATTTTCGTTTTCATAATGGCTCACTCAAGCTTGCTCACGATTGATTCCAGTAACAAACCGTATTGTGTAATTATTTCTATAGCAGCTCGCTATATAGGCTTGTATACATCGAATAATTTGAAAATCAAAGAGATAGGTAGATTTTCACTCGAAAGTAGTATTACGTGTAAGTGAGGAGTAATTATTGTTCGGTATCAAAGGGAGACAAAAAAAGCGCCCGCAGGCGCTTTTTAGATTCAGAAAAATTGGGTATTAGCCAATATATTCCAGTCCGTTCATATACGGACGCAGAACTTCTGGTACTTCAATACGACCATCAGCCTGCTGATAGTTTTCCATTACTGCAACCAGCGTACGACCAACAGCCAGACCAGAACCGTTCAGGGTATGAACCAGACGGGTTTTCTTGTCCGACTTGCTGCGGCAACGTGCCTGCATACGACGTGCCTGGAAATCCCAAACGTTGGAGCAGGAAGAGATCTCACGGTAGGTGTTCTGTGCCGGGATCCATACTTCCAGGTCGTAAGTTTTGCAAGCGCCAAAGCCCATGTCGCCAGTGCAAAGGATGATTTTACGGTACGGCAGGCCCAGCAACTGCAGGACTTTTTCTGCATGACCAGTCATCTCTTCCAGCGCCGCCATTGAGTCTTCTGGGCGCACGATCTGCACCATTTCAACTTTGTCGAACTGGTGCATACGGATCAGACCACGGGTGTCACGACCATATGAACCGGCTTCAGAACGGAAGCATGGGGTGTGGGCGGTCATCTTAATTGGCAGATCATCTTCATCGATGATTTCACCGCGCACCAGGTTAGTCAGCGGAACTTCTGCCGTTGGGATCAGCGCATAGTTACTGGTGTCTGCTTCTTCTTCCAGCGGACGAGTATGGAACAGATCGCCAGCAAATTTCGGCAGTTGACCCGTACCGTACAGCGTGTCCTGGTTAACCAGGTACGGAACATAGTTCTCACTGTAGCCATGCTGTTCGGTATGCAGATCCAGCATAAACTGCGACAGTGCGCGGTGCATGCGAGCAATCTGCCCTTTCATTACCACAAAGCGGGAACCAGTCAGCTTAACTGCAGCTGCAAAGTCGAGGCCAGAGTGCATTTCACCCAGCGTCACATGGTCACGAACTTCAAAGTCAAACTCACGCGGGGTGCCCCAGCGGCTGACTTCAACGTTGTCATTTTCGTCTTTACCTACCGGCACTTCATCTGCAGGCAAGTTAGGGATGGTTAGCGCGATATCGCGAATTTCAGCCTGTAAAGCATCCAGCTCGGCTTTTGCTGCATCCAGCTCTTCGCCCAGTTTGTTCACTTCCAGACGTAAAGGCTCGATATCTTCCCCGCGCGCTTTCGCCTGGCCAATGGATTTCGATCGGGAGTTACGCTCCGCTTGCAGGTTTTCCGTTTTGACCTGCAATACTTTACGACGCTCTTCAAGAGCGCCCAGCTTATCTACATCCAGCTTAAAGCCCCGGCGTGCCAGTTTTTCAGCGACTGCGTCTGGCTCATTACGCAGCAGATTGGGATCGAGCATGCTTATCCTGTGCTTATCGAATTAAATGGGAGATGTGGCCACAGCCTGCGACCACAGGGATACAGTAACAACATTACCGCAACGATAACATTAACGGTAGCGTTTTATGGGGCTATTTTGATCCTGTTCAGCCAGCCAGGCGAGCTTTTCGCCAATCTTGCCTTCAAGGCCCCTGTTTGTCGGGAAATAATAGCGTGTTTGTGCTATTTCCGGCGGGAAGTAAACCTCACCGGCAGCATAAGCGTTTGCTTCATCATGAGCGTAACGATATTCCTGCCCGTAGCCCATTTCCTTCATTAATTTCGTCGGCGCATTACGCAAATGAACCGGTACGTCATAATCCGGGCGTTCGCGAGCATCGGCCAGCGCGGCTTTAAACGCAGTGTAGACAGCGTTGCTTTTTGGCGCGCAGGCCAGGTAAACAATCGCCTGAGCAATGGCGCGTTCACCTTCCGCCGGGCCAACGCGAGTAAAGCAATCCCAGGCCGCAATTGCCACCTGCATCGCCCGTGGATCGGCATTACCGACGTCTTCAGACGCAATCGCCAGACAGCGACGCGCGACATATAACGGATCGCCACCAGCGGTAATAATTCGCGCATACCAGTACAGCGCCGCATCGGGTGCGCTACCACGTACCGACTTATGCAGTGCGGAAATGAGATCGTAAAAGCGATCGCCTTTGTTATCAAAGCGGGCGCTACGTTCACCGGCGATTTCGGTCAGTAATTCAGGCTTCAGGACCCGCTTACCGCGATCATCGACTTCGGCCATATCCGCCATCATTTCCAGCGTATTTAACGCCCGGCGCGCGTCGCCATTCACCAGTTCAGCAATGGCGCGTCGTGTTTCATCTGGCAGAACAATATCCTGACCACCATAGCCACGGGTTTTGTCTTCCATCGCCTGAGTTAGTACTTGCTCAATATCCTCTGTACTCAGGGATTTCAACAGATAAACACGGGCACGGGAAAGCAGTGCCGAATTAAGCTCAAACGACGGGTTTTCAGTGGTTGCGCCAATAAAAGTGATGGTGCCGTCTTCAATATGTGGCAGAAATGCATCCTGCTGGCTTTTGTTGAATCGGTGCACTTCGTCAACAAAAAGAATAGTGCGGCGACCTGCATTGCGGTTTTGCCGGGCGCGCTCGATCGCCTCGCGAATCTCTTTCACGCCAGAGGTGACGGCAGAAATACGTTCCACATCAGCGTTCGCATAGCGGGCAATCACTTCAGCGAGAGTTGTTTTGCCGGTACCCGGCGGCCCCCAGAGGATCATAGAATGTAAATGCCCGGCTTCGATAGCGCGCGGCAACGGCTTCCCCGCAGCCAGCAAATGTTGCTGGCCGATATACTGTGCTAAATTTTCTGGCCGCATACGCGCGGCCAGAGGTTGAAAAGTATTATCCGAAAAATCGAGCGACAGATTGCTCACTCAGGTGCCTCTACTTACGTTGATCATCTACCGTGACGCCTTGCGGCGGGGTGAAGGTAAATTTCGCTGCATCCACAGCCCCATTTTGCTGGGATTTCAGTTGATAACTGCTGCGCTGATCGTCCTGCTCCACCGCGCTAAACTGATGGATTGTGCCATCACGTCCCACGTTAATGGTGAACTGCTTCAGATTGCCATTGCTGGCTTTCGGCGTCAGGACAAAGTCATCGCCATTCTGTTTGATATTGTACTGCTGCCAGTCGCTGGACTGGTTGCGGGCAATCAGCATAAACGGCGTATTACCGGTGGCATCTTTCAGCCAGGTTGCCGTAGCTTGCTCAACGAACGGGTTATAGAACCACAGTGTTTTACCGTCAGAAACCAGAATGCTTTCATCAGGTTGTGTCATATGCCAGTTGAATAAGTTTGGACGTTTCACCCACAGATCGCCCTGACCTTCCTGCACCGCCGCGCCGCTACCGTCAGTCACTTTTTGTGTGAAGCTGGCGTGGAAGCTGCTGACTTTATCCAGGCGGCTTTTCAGATCGCTTGCGGCATCAGCCCAAACGCTGCTTGCTACTAAGCTTGAGAGTAATGCACAGGTGATGGCAATTTTTTTCATCATTATTCCTCAAATTACGTCACTCCCGATCGGGAGTTCCCTCTACTCTCTATTCCAGGCTAATAATCAGCTTGAGGAAAGAAGAAAATACTGAATTTTCAGTTGATAGAGTGCCGGATGCGACGCTACCGCGCCTTATCCGGCAATGCATTAATTAGTCAAACGGCGGTGGGGCCAGCACTTCACGATTACCGTTGTGCCCCTGTTCGCTGACAATCCCCTGCGCTTCCATCTGTTCGATAATACGCGCTGCACGGTTATAACCAATGCGGAACTGACGCTGTACGCCAGAAATTGACGCTTTGCGTTTTTCAGTGACAAACTGCACCGCCTGATCGAACAACGGATCCAGTTCTTCAGCGCCATCGAAACCACCCGCACCACCTTCGCTTTCGCTGTCGGAGGTGATGCCATCAACATACTGTGGGCGACCACGCGCTTTCCAGTCCTGCACCACGGCATGAACTTCCTGATCGCGAACAAAAGCACCATGGACACGTACCGGCAACGTGGAGTTCGGCCCAGAGTAGAGCATATCCCCCATACCCAGCAGTGATTCCGCGCCAGCCTGATCAAGAATGGTACGTGAGTCAATCTTACTGGATACGGTAAAGGCGATACGGGTCGGAATATTCGCTTTAATCAGACCAGTAATAACATCAACCGATGGACGCTGAGTTGCCAGTACGAGGTGGATACCCGCGGCACGGGCTTTTTGCGCCAGACGTGCTATCAGCTCTTCCACTTTTTTACCTACCGTCATCATCAGGTCGGCAAATTCGTCAACCAACACCACAATGTATGGTTCTTTTTTCAGCACCGGATGCTGGGCATCCATACTGTCACCCGGCTTCCAGTACGGGTCTGGAATCGGACGCATCATGCGATCGGCTTCAGCAATTTTTTCGTTATAACCCGCCAGATTACGCACACCCAGCGCAGACATCAGTTTATACCGACGCTCCATCTCGTTAACACACCAGCGCAGCGCGTTGGCGGCATCTTTCATATCAGTAACGACTTCCGTTAACAGATGCGGAATGCCTTCATAAACCGAAAGCTCCAGCATTTTCGGGTCGATCATGATGAAACGCACATCTTCTGGCTGTGCTTTATAAAGCATGCTCAGGATCATCGCGTTCACACCGACAGATTTACCGGAACCGGTAGTCCCCGCAACCAACAAGTGCGGCATTTTCGCCAGATCGGCAACCACCGGCTCACCGGCGATATCTTTACCCAGCACCACGGTTAATGGCGACGGATTATCGCGGAATTTGGCGTTATCCAAAACTTCGCGCAGATAAACGGTTTGTCGTTTTTTATTCGGTAACTCCAGACCTACATAGGGTTTGCCAGGAATAACTTCAACGACACGCACCGCCACCGTCGAAAGTGAACGGGCAAGGTCCCGTGACAAGTTAGAAATGCGCGCCGCTTTTACGCCCGGTGCCAGGTTCAATTCAAAGCGAGTGATAACCGGCCCCGGAGAGTAATTGACGACATCGGCTTTAATACGGAAATCAGCCAGACGCGCTTCCACCAGACGAGCCATTTGTTCAAGCGCAAAGGTATCTACCGGCTCCACTTCGCTCGGCGGCGGTGTCAGCAAATCCAGAGAAGGCAGCGGCGTCGTCGGTTTATGCAACGGACGGCTGTCGCCATTACGCATCAACAGCGGATGAAGCAGGGTATCCTGCGGTTGTGGCGCAACTGGCTGTTGTGGCTGCTGATACTGCTGCTGCGGCGCAACCGGTTGTTGCGGCTGCTGATATTGCTGCTGTGGCGCAACCGGTTGTTGCGGCTGCTGATATTGTGGCTGCGGCGCAACCGGCTGTTGTGGCTGCTGATACTGCGGCTGCGGCGGAACTGGTTGTTGCGGCTGCTGATATTGCTGCTGCGGTGCAACCGGTTGTTGCGGCTGCTGTACAGGTTCAACAATTGGCGTAAACAACGGTTCGTGTGGACCATCATCCAGCAACGCTTTCATTGGCGAAAATTCAAAATCATCCAGCGAGAACGGATTCGCCCCAGCCGGTTGTTCGCCGGAATAACGTTGTTGTTGAGTTTGCGCAAACTGACGAGCCAGTTCAGCCTCTGCCGCAGCATCTGCATCTTCTGCGTTTACGGGCACATCATGTTGATACTGTTCGCCATAGCGTTGCTGCTGTGTCTGGGCGAACTGACGTGCCAGTTCATCCTGCTGCATCGCATCGATTTCATCATCGTTGTACTGATCGCCAGAATCGTACTGATTGCGCTGGGCTTCACGGGCTTTTTCTTCCGCCGCACGCTGTGAGGGCAGCTTAATACCGTAAGACGCCAGTTCACGACGAGTTGGCACGCGGATACGTTTCGGTCGTGGCAACTGCGGGCCAATCCCCTCTTTGACCTGCGGACGCGGTCCACCGCTATTTGCCAGACTGAAGACTGGCGCGGCAACGGTTGCGGCAGCCCCCGTCGCCAGTGTCGCTTTTTTCACGCCAGATGCCAGCGGGGAAACAGCGGCAGCGGCTTCTACTGGAGGTACTGCTGCAACAGAAGGTGCTTTCAGCGAAGATTTGATCGGTTCTGGTTCTTTAACCGGTTCTGGAATCGGTTGATACCAGGCCGCAAGTTGTTCACGTTCACGGGCTCGCTTCTCTTCCACTTCTTCAAAATAGTAAAGCGGCGGACGCGCGGGTTTTGTCTCTTCTACAACGGGTTCAGGCTCCACAACAGGCTGCTGTTCAACAGGTTGCGGCTGTTGGTACAACGGCTCCTGAGCGGCTGGCTGCTGATAAGTTTGCTCAGTCTGGTATGTAGACTGTGGAGCAAAAGTGGATTGCTGCTCTTCGGCTTGCCAGGCGTTACCTGCCACCGGTTGTTCTGGCGCAGGGGCGTAATACGGTTGCTGAACAGGTTGTTCCGCCGCAGGAGCGTAGTAAGGTTGTTGCGCAGGTTGTTCAGCTGCAGGTGCATAATACGGCTGCTGCGGCTGTACTGGTTGTTGCAGCGGCTCATTATATTGCACTGCAGGCTGCGCATATTGTGACTGCTGTGGGTAACCTTCCGGTGCAGGAGCAATAACCGGCTCTCCCGTTTGTGGACCCGGTACAGGCTGCCAGGCTACTGTAGGTTGCGAAGGTGGAACATCAACAGAGGCAACAGGCGGCGTCTGAGTCACAGGTTCAACCGGCGCAGCCCAGCTTTGTGTCGCCGTGGTAGCAGCAGCTGCCACAGCGACAGGTTCGGTAATTGGCGCACCGTTTAATAATGGATCGTATTCGTCATATTCTGGCTGCGTTGCACGATTGCCCGAAAATAGGACGTCGTCCGGGTCGGCAGCCACACCGCGTGCAGTGTAGGTAATCTCTTCGTCATCATCCATCCGCTTACCGGAGAACAACGCAGCGTCTGTTTGCCGCCCCATCGGATTAATGAATTTTTCCGCCAACCGTTTACGACGCGCTAGCGCGCCGCGAAGAATACGGGCACGGCGTGATTCATGCTGTTTGCCGTGGTTTTCATCTTCATACTCTTCGTCATCTTCATATTCATCTTCATCGACCCAGGTATCATCGCGACGGGTACGATTACTGGCGAAGGTGAGAATGTTTAAAATCCAGCCGCCGAGTTTTTCAGCAATGGTCACCCATGACCAACCGGTGAACAGCGTCAGGCCCGCAGCCCAAACGCAGAGCAGCGCAATAGTTCCCCCGCTACTGTGTAGCAGTGGTTGTAGCGTAGTGCTTAGTAAGCTGCCAATGACGCCACCGGAGGCAAAATACCAGATATCGTCAGCGTTGATTGCCGCCAGACCACAGGAGGTAAGGATGAGCGCCAAAACGCCAATGATGCGTAGCGAAACGGCAAAATAATCAATGTATTCGTCACTGGACTGATGACGCCAGGCAAACCAACAACCGCCGACAATAATGACGGGAATGGTGTAAGCCATCACGCCAAAAATAAAGAACAGCGTATCTGCCAGCCACGCACCGGGCATCCCACCTAAATTATGGATAGGTTCATGCCAGGCCGTTTGCGACCAGCTGGGGTCCGAAGGGTTAAAGCTTAGTAAGGCAGCCATCAACCAGACGGCAAACAGGACAATAAGGATCAGCAACGCTTCCAGAAGGCGACGGCCGCTACTTAACTTTGTCAATGTGACTTCTTTGTCTTCAGTGTATTCCTGGCTCAAGAAAGGCTCTCCAGGTTACAGGCTTTTCCTGCCCGATGCTAAAACGGACAACAGTACCAGGTTACCCCAGTACTGTTGCTGTATGGATTAACAGGAGTGTAATCAAAATACGCCGATTTTGCACCTGTTCCGTGTTAGCGCGTCTTAATAACCAGACGATTACTCTGCTTGACTTCTTCCATAACAACGTATGTCCGTGTGTCATTGACGCCAGGCAGACGCAGCAGGGTTTCCCCCAGCAACTTACGGTAAGCTGACATATCCGGCACGCGTGTTTTCAACAGGTAGTCGAAATCACCGGATACTAAATGACACTCCTGAATTTCTTCAAGTTTTTGTACAGCGGTATTGAATTGTTCAAACACATCCGGTGCGCCACGATTCAGAGTAATCTCAACGAATACCAGAAGTGATGCATCCAGATAATGGGGGTTAAGCAGCGCCGTATAGCCCTGAATAAACCCTTGTCTTTCCAGCCGACGCACACGCTCAAGGCACGGCGTTGGGGAAAGTCCCACACGTTTAGAAAGCTCGACGTTAGAAATACGCCCATCCTTTTGCAACTCATTAAGAATGTTACGATCGATACGGTCGAGATCTTTGCCAGGGCGCTTCTTGCTATCTACCATTATTATTGTCTCTCTGTATTCCTTCCCTACTCCTGTCTGACCCTGAAACATCACTGTTCAGAGTCGCTACCCGTCACGATAGACCGAAATCATGAAGATTCACGGCGCGCAATGCCTGGGTCTACGGTGAGAAGACCGTTGCCTTGTGGCAGCTATCGACATCACGAATGGCGTCTGTCCACGCCATACGTAGATTTCACTAGCACGGTAAACATGGTATTTACATGCATGGTTATGCGCATATAAGAATACTGTTTTTTTTCTTCCTCGAATGTTTTCGCAAAACACCAGGGGATTGTCAAAGCAAAACATCGATTTTTAGTACAACATGCCAGATATTCATTAACAGGGGCGTTTATTCATCATTTAATCGGCTTATAAAGCGGGAAATTTAAGTAGCAGAGGTGATAATGACGGGAGAATTTGACCTGCTTATCGATGCTGCCGATTGCACAAATTGTTAACAAAATCGTCATACTCTTTTTTTACGTCTGTAAATTCCCTACAATCCTGCCCATTGTCTGCCAACAACTATGGGGATCTCATGGGCACGACCAAACACAGTAAACTGCTTATCCTGGGTTCAGGCCCGGCGGGATACACCGCTGCTGTCTACGCGGCGCGCGCCAACCTGCAACCTGTGCTGATTACCGGCATGGAAAAAGGCGGCCAACTGACCACCACCACGGAAGTGGAAAACTGGCCTGGCGATCCAAACGATCTGACCGGTCCGTTATTAATGGAGCGCATGCACGAACATGCCACCAAGTTTGAAACTGAGATCATTTTTGATCATATCAACAAGGTGGATCTGCAAAACCGTCCGTTCCGTCTGAATGGCGATAACGGCGAATACACTTGCGACGCGCTGATTATTGCCACCGGAGCTTCTGCACGCTATCTCGGCCTGCCCTCTGAAGAAGCCTTTAAAGGCCGTGGGGTTTCTGCTTGTGCAACCTGCGACGGTTTCTTCTATCGCAACCAGAAAGTTGCGGTCATCGGCGGCGGCAATACCGCGGTTGAAGAGGCGCTGTATCTGTCTAACATCGCTTCGGAAGTGCATCTGATTCACCGCCGTGACGGTTTCCGCGCGGAAAAAATCCTCATTAAGCGCCTGATGGATAAAGTGGAGAACGGCAACATCATTCTGCACACCAACCGTACGCTGGAAGAAGTGACCGGCGATCAAATGGGTGTCACTGGCGTTCGTCTGCGCGATACGCAAAACAGCGATAACATCGAGTCACTCGACGTTGCCGGTCTGTTTGTTGCTATCGGTCACAGCCCGAATACTGCGATTTTCGAAGGGCAGCTGGAACTGGAAAACGGCTACATCAAAGTACAGTCGGGTATTCATGGTAATGCCACCCAGACCAGCATTCCTGGCGTCTTTGCCGCAGGCGACGTGATGGATCACATTTATCGCCAGGCCATTACTTCGGCCGGTACAGGCTGCATGGCAGCACTTGATGCGGAACGCTACCTCGATGGTTTAGCTGACGCAAAATAATTTTACAAATCAGTAACAAAAGTAAAGAAGGCGACACCATGCGACTATGGGTCGCCTTTATTTTTTCCCCGTTGTAACATTGCTCTGCAAATAATTCTGATAACTCACCTGCTAAGCGTGCAATGAATAAATCTCGTCAAAAAGAGTTAACCCGCTGGTTAAAACAGCAAAGCGTCATCTCCCAACGTTGGCTGAATATTTCTCGTCTGCTGGGCTTTGTGAGCGGCATATTGATCATTGCCCAGGCCTGGTTCATGGCGCGAATTCTGCAACATATGATTATGGAGAATATTCCCCGTGAAGCCCTGCTGCTTCCCTTTACGTTACTGGTTCTGACCTTTGTACTGCGCGCATGGGTGGTCTGGTTACGCGAACGGGTGGGTTATCACGCCGGGCAGCATATCCGCTTTGCCATCCGCCGGCAGGTTCTCGACCGTCTGCAACAAGCAGGGCCAGCGTGGATTCAGGGTAAACCTGCGGGGAGCTGGGCGACGCTGGTACTCGAGCAAATTGACGATATGCATGATTACTATGCACGCTACCTGCCGCAAATGGCGCTGGCAGTGTCGGTGCCGTTGCTGATTGTGGTGGCAATCTTCCCCTCAAACTGGGCTGCGGCGCTCATTCTGCTGGGCACTGCACCGTTAATTCCGTTGTTTATGGCGCTGGTTGGAATGGGGGCTGCCGATGCTAACCGACGTAACTTTCTCGCTCTTGCTCGCTTAAGTGGGCATTTCCTCGATCGCCTGCGCGGCATGGAAACATTGCGTATTTTTGGTCGTGGTGAAGCTGAAATTGAAAGTATTCGTTCTGCTTCGGAAGATTTCCGCCAACGGACAATGGAAGTGCTACGGCTGGCGTTTTTATCCTCCGGCATTCTCGAATTTTTTACCTCGCTGTCAATTGCTCTGGTGGCGGTCTACTTTGGTTTTTCCTATCTCGGCGAGCTGGATTTTGGTCACTACGATACTGGCGTGACGCTGGCTGCGGGTTTTCTGGCCCTGATCCTTGCGCCAGAGTTTTTCCAGCCATTACGCGATCTCGGTACGTTTTATCATGCTAAAGCCCAGGCTGTTGGTGCAGCTGACAGTCTGACAACGTTTATGGAAACCCCGCTCGCCCTCATAGATCGGAAGAGCACACGTCTGAACTCCAGTCACAGTCAACAATCTCGTATGCCGTCTTCTGCTTGAAAAA
>ENA-UPXC01003811-UPXC01003811.1-human-gut-metagenome-genome-assembly--contig:-NODE-3811-length-14801-cov-8.555420_pt1 | contig 14801 bp, 11 predicted proteins | sample MGYA00250047_ERZ773371 | MGnify/ENA primary metagenome ERZ773371 (study PRJEB29103, sample SAMN06111975) | human gut metagenome | biome: human gut; feature: ankylosing spondylitis patient; material... | reverse complement strand
AAGGAGACATGACTACCCAATACAAATTCTGCTTCTACATTCGGACTGGCGGTCAGCCAACCCAATGCATTTGTCTTTACAGCCACCCGTTGTGCGTGCACATGTACACCACAACATAATAACAGAAATGATAACGCAGCTATTACCCTGCGACCATTTCTCATCACATATACCATCATTTATTTCCCACTAAATATTTCCCACTAAATATTTACCCACAAAAAAAGGGCTTACTGTCCATTTTATATACTACTTGGACAGAAAGCCACAAAATTAGAAAAAATATAGTATTAAAAACGTTTAAACACGCTTTTTTTGTTTTTTATTGCAACAATTTCCATCTTAGGCCATAATATACCATACTACGGATAAGATATACAATTTTTCTTTATTACCAATGAAACATCAGATACGCAACAACATAGGCTCCGACGAAGCATCGGATTTTATCTTCTTATCGCCGATAACAACCGTACAGGGAGCAGAAGAAATAATATACCATTTCCCTTCTTTCTTTTCGAGCAATACATTAGCGGCATTGTCGGTCTGAATCATTACCCCGGGTGCAACCAATTGGGTTCCATTCCCTAAAAACAACGTCCGGTTTCCTGCATATTCATTGCTGATAACAGCATAATCCGCTTTCACTTTCATTCCTTGATAAATAGCGGTTTGTGCAGCATCAGATAGAGAGAAGATATGATCTATACGTCCGTTTTTGCTTTTCACACAGATACCGGCAAAGTCTTCCAAACCTGCTCCTTCTGCATCAAAGTAAGAGACGGACTGAATAGCAGACGGTTCCTTTTTCGTACTCGGTTCATATATCGAGACAAAAGGACGATTCCAAGCTTCTCCATGCTGACGGGCAACAAATGTCAGCGTCGGCTGCTCCTTTATATTATAGGGCATATTCGGTGTACGGCTTAGCCCTTCGGTCATTGGCGCCAAAGCCGTAAAGACTTCACGATCCGGTTCGCCTTTCATCCAAAGATTCATGTATATATCATCGCCGTCCTTATCTTTCATATCTATGGTGAAAGTTGCCTTGACATCCTTATTGGTCGCAGCCACTTTCTTATCATATAAATAGGAATAAGCGTAAAGATGTGCGCCTGCAAAGGCGAGTTCTTCCGTAGACTGGAGATTCAGGTCGCTGCCATCTGCTGCCGTCAATGTCAAAGTCTGTCCAAGGTTGTGATAGAAGTAATCGTGCATCTTATCGCCTCCTTTCTCTTTCCGGCTGCGGAATACATCGACATAATACCCCGTCTCCGCCCCAGTAGTGACAATACTCATCATACGGGTCTGATCCGCCCTGCTTTCCGGTTCACGAAAATAAAGGTTACTGTAAGTAACGGACGTAAATGCTTTGCCCGGTTCCGCTGATGCCGGGAAACAGGAAAGCAAATCAAAAGAATGGTTACTTTTCATCACCGGATAGCTCGATATTCCATCCACACAAACTGTATTATGACTGGGGAATTGAGAATAATATTCCGCATAATCCAGTCCGCTATACAGGAAAAGCCCGATACCTGCATCCGGCCCCAGTACGTATCCTTTTCCATAAAGTTCCATCGAAATGCCGTTAGCGTGCATGTGGTTCCCTTCACTGCCATTCAACGAAATCATCAAACTGTTGCGCGGATGCATACCGTTGCGCTGTACCAGCCATGACACATTGGGAGCATAAAACAAAGGAGAAACATAATCTTCTATCTTTCCCGGCTGCACTTTGGGATTTAGCGCCAGCGGTTTATCTTCAAAGAAAGAATTGACAGATACACGCACATTCTTCTTTTCTGTTTTATCATTTCCCAAATCCGGGTTCAGGCATTTCAATAAAGCCGTGAAATAGTTTTCCTGTTCTTTCTTCCCGTTCGCCTGTGCATTCTGTATCATACGGATAAAGAAGTTCGTACTCAAATATCCCGGATGCGTATCTCCAAAGCCACAAATCATACGGTTGGGAAACAGATATTGGGGAGTGGTTGCTACCGCTTTCGACAATACAGGCATTGCTTTCACCAAATCATATTGCAGATTCGTATCAAACTGATTCACAAAATTGGCATAATCATTGATTACCACACTGCTATATCCCGGACATTCTGCCCAAATTCCCGTATTTATATCGAAACCATAATCTGCCAATCGCGTCAGACTCCACTGGCGGATGCTGGAACGGTTCATCACATAGTCGATATAATATTCACGTCCTTTTCCGTCGGCATATTCTTTATTGTCTTCCAATACCAATCCGACATTCATAACAAACCGTGCCTGTAGCAAATTCCAGTTGTTATGAGGTACACCGTTCGCAATGATATTATCCGCCCATTTCTTAAAAGCCCCGGCGTAGATTTCCATTTTATCCGGGTAATTGGCCTTTAGATAATTATATAGAAAATCGTATAAAGGGACAGCGATATGGAGTGCGTCTTCATGGATGACTTCGAAAGAAGTCAATCCTACCAATGTTTGCTGATGGCCGTGATTCAGGTCGATGGGCACGTTTCTATAATAAATGCCTGTCATATATGTATCAAAGACCCCTGCGGCAAGTTTAGCGAATTTCTCTTCATCCGTCATCCAATAAAGGAAAGCGGCATCACGGGCAATTCCCAGGATTTCGCAGTTCAGGCTTTCAATATTCCGGCCTGTTTTGGATGGGTGTACACTTTCCATAGGACGGTCAGGAAGTGCATTATTGCAGAAAGTGACATTCCCGTCCTCATCATCATAAGGAACGACATCCGCCAATTTGGGACGACCGTGGGTGGCAGCTGTGCCACGGGTTCCCGTGTAGCGCACAGTGGGATAAGGAGCTCTTTCACCACCTGCATGGTCGAACGTTTCACCTTTCACATATACTTCCGTGGCATGAGACTTCCAGTACATTGCCAAACGAGACAGCAACCACGCCGGTTGAGCATCCGTCAGGTTCGTATATACTTCCGTCCGTTCCTTCAATTTATTGAAAACATCTTTCGCCCATTCTTCTTTTTTAATCAGCTTCCATGTTTCCTGCTTTCCCGCCGGAGTAGTCAGTACCCGCGGATGTGTCTGCGGCATCTTTTCCGGCAAAGGAATCTCTTGTCCGGATGCGCTGTTCAGAAAAGATAGAAAACATAGTCCAAGTAAAATTCGTCTCATACTTCAGTTATATTTTTTAGGTTTGATACCTATTAAATACGAAGATAGAGATTTATTTACCTAAATCCTCCGTCAAAGAACAATTTTATTTGTACGAGACTACGCTGTTATTTCAAACAAAGAATTATATTTGCAAAAAACCGACTAACAATTCTGATACTTATGAAAATTTTATCTATCCATGATTTGGCAACAATCAGGAAGAGAGCAGAGCACAATCTTTCATTGCGCGAAGAAAGTAATGAAAAGGTGACTGAAAAGTGTTACGGACTGGCATCCGGTGCGCAACATCTTCAGATTCTGATCTGCGGTGGTACAGGCTGTAAGGCATCTTCCAGCCAGGGTATTACAGACAATCTTCTAAAAGCCATCAAAAAGAACGAAATCACCGATAAAGTAGAAGTCATCACCGTAGGCTGTTTCGGCTTCTGTGAAAAAGGTCCTATCGTGAAAATTATCCCCGATAATACCTTTTACACCCAAGTCACTCCCGAAGATGCGGAAGAAATCATCAACGAGCATATCATCGGAGGACGAAGAATCGAACGGTTGCTGTATGTAGATCCCAAAACGGAACATACCGTCAGCGACTCCAAGCACATGGATTTCTACCGGAAACAACTCCGCATCGCATTGCGTAACTGTGGTTTTATCGATCCCGAAAATATTGAAGAGTATATCGCCCGTGAAGGATACTTTGCATTGGCCGATTGCCTGCTTAACAAACAGCCGACGGACGTTATTGATATTATCAAACGTTCGGGACTTCGCGGACGTGGTGGTGGCGGTTTCCCGACGGGACTGAAATGGGAATTTGCCAACAAGCAACAGTCAGATGTCAAATACGTGGTTTGTAACGCCGACGAAGGAGATCCCGGTGCATTCATGGACCGTTCCATTATGGAGGGCGACCCACATTCGATTGTAGAAGCGATGTGTGTCTGCGGTTATTCCATCGGGTCCACCAAAGGATTAGTATATATCCGTGCCGAATATCCGTTAGCTATCAACCGACTGAAAACAGCTATCAATCAGGCGCGCGAATACGGATTACTGGGAGATCATATCTTAGGAACAGATTTCAGTTTCGACATAGAAATACGATACGGAGCCGGAGCTTTTGTCTGCGGAGAAGAAACTGCCCTTATTCATTCGATGGAAGGAAAACGGGGAGAGCCGACTCTGAAACCTCCCTTCCCTGCCGAATCCGGTTATCTGGGAAAACCAACCAATGTAAATAATGTGGAAACGCTTGCCAATATTCCCATTATTCTAACCAAAGGAGCCGACTGGTTTGCAACGATTGGCACAGAACGTTCCAAAGGAACCAAAGTGTTTGCTCTTGCCGGAAAGATTAATAATGTCGGACTGATCGAAGTGCCGATGGGAACTACTCTTCGGGAAGTAATCTACGAAATCGGAGGAGGCATCAAAGGCGGAAAGAAGTTCAAAGCTGTACAAACAGGAGGACCGTCAGGCGGCTGTCTGACAGAAAAACATCTGGACACTCCCATTGACTTTGACAACCTTCTCTCGGCCGGTTCCATGATGGGTTCAGGAGGGATGATTGTCATGGATGAGGACGACTGCATGGTATCCGTAGCCCGCTTTTATCTGGATTTTACAGTGGAAGAGTCCTGCGGGAAATGCACACCTTGCCGCATTGGAAACAAACGTCTGTTGGAACTACTGAACAAGATTACAGAAGGAAAAGGCACAGAAAAAGACCTGGACACACTTGCCACTTTGGGACAAGTCATCAAAGATACGGCCCTCTGCGGACTGGGACAAACCTCTCCGAATCCCGTTTTATCCACATTGGATAACTTCTACGATGAATATATGGAGCACGTGCGGGATAAGACTTGTCGCGCCAAGCAATGTAAATCACTATTAACATATACCATCAGTCCGGAACGTTGCATTGGTTGTCATCTATGCGCCAAAAACTGTCCGGCGGATGCTATCAGCGGGCTGGTGCGCAAGCCACATGTCATTGCTCCTGATAAATGTATCAAGTGCGGCATGTGCATGGCACGCTGCAAATTCAACGCTATTCTTGTCTGCTAAAATCTTATTTACTATGGAAGAAAAACAAATTACTCTCCAGATAGACGGTCATTTCATCACTGTGCCCGAGGGAAGCACTATTCTTGAAGCCGCTATCAAAATCGGTATCAATATACCTACGCTGTGTCATATCGACCTGAAAGGAACCTGTATAAAAAATAATCCGGCTTCCTGCCGTATTTGTGTGGTTGAAGTGATGGGACGGCGCAACCTGGCTCCTGCCTGCGCTACCCGTTGCACGGAGGGCATGGTAGTAAAAACCAGTACCCTGCGCGTAATGAACGCTCGCAAAGTGGTGGCTGAACTGATCCTTTCGGATCACCCCAATGACTGCCTCACTTGCCCTAAATGCGGCAACTGCGAGCTCCAAACGTTAGCACTGCGTTTCAACATTCGCGAAATGCCTTTCAATGGCGGTGAGCTGTCCCCCCGCAAACGGGAAATTACCGCTTCTATCGTCCGTAATATGGATAAATGCATTTTCTGTCGCCGTTGTGAAAGTGTTTGCAATGATGTACAGACGGTCGGAGCATTGGGTGCCATCCGTCGCGGATTCAATACAACCATCGCTCCTGCCTTTGACCGAATGATGACGGAAAGTGAATGTACTTACTGCGGTCAGTGCGTGGCTGTCTGTCCCGTAGGCGCATTAACAGAACGTGACTACACCAACCGTCTGCTCGACGATCTGGCTAATCCGGACAAAGTAGTGATTGTGCAGACCGCACCTGCCGTACGGGCGGCCCTAGGTGAAGAATTCGGATTTCCTCCCGGCACTCTGGTAACCGGAAAAATGGTGTATGCACTTCGCGAACTGGGATTCGACTATGTATTCGATACTGATTTTGCAGCCGACCTTACCATTATGGAAGAGGGTTCTGAAATTCTGAACCGCCTGACACGTTATCTCAACGGAGATAAATCCGTACGATTACCTATCCTGACTTCCTGCTGTCCGGCATGGGTCAACTTCTTCGAACATCATTTCCCGGACATGCTGGACATTCCGTCCACCGCCCGCTCCCCACAACAGATGTTCGGTTCCATTGCCAAATCCTATTGGGCGGAGAAAATGGGCATACCCAGAGAAAAACTGGTTGTCGTATCTATCATGCCTTGTCTGGCTAAAAAGTACGAATGTGCACGTGATGAATTCAAAGTGAACGGTATCCCCGATGTGGATTATTCTATCTCTACCCGTGAACTGGCACGACTAATTAAACGTGCCAATATCGGGTTCCCTCTCGTACTGGACAGCCCATTCGACAACCCGATGGGTGAATCGACAGGTGCCGGTGTCATTTTCGGAACAACAGGTGGTGTAATGGAAGCCGCCCTCCGTTCTGTCTATGAAATCTATACCGGAGAACCTTTGAAAAATGTAAATTTCGAACAGGTACGCGGACTAAATGGCGTCCGTCGTGCTACCATTAACCTAAACGGATTTGAATTAAAAGTAGGCATCGCACACGGACTAGGCAACGCTCGTCATCTACTGGAAGATATACGGAACGGGCACAACGAATATCATGTAATCGAAATTATGGCTTGCCCCGGAGGCTGTATCGGTGGCGGCGGGCAGCCTTTGCATCACGGCAACTCGGAAATACTCTATGCACGCGCCAACGCACTTTACCGTGAAGACGCCAACAAACCTTTGCGCAAATCGCACGAGAATCCGTATATCAAGACATTATACGAGGATTATCTCGGCAAACCGCTAGGTGAGAAATCGGAAACTCTCCTGCATACGCATTATTTCAACAAAGCGATTGATTAACTTTTAAATGAAGAGTATTATGTCAGATATCAAACTAGCCTGTGACATGGCAGAGCAAATCAAAACGATCTGCGACAAGCATGGAAACAAACCGGGCGAACTTATCAATATTTTGCATGAGGCACAGCATTTGCAAGGGTATCTACCCGAGGAAACGCAACGGATTATCGCTTCCAAACTTGGAATTCCCGTATCGAAAGTGTATGGTGTCGTCACTTTCTATACTTTCTTTACCATGACTCCCAAAGGAAAACATCCCATCTCTGTTTGCATGGGTACAGCTTGTTATGTACGTGGTTCAGAAAAACTGCTGGAAGAGTTCAAACGTGTATTAGGTATCGAAGTCGGTGACACTACCCCGGACGGAAAGTTCTCATTAGACTGTCTGCGTTGTGTAGGCGCCTGCGGACTGGCTCCGGTAGTGATGATCGGCGAGAAGGTATATGGTCGATTACAACCGGTAGATGTAAAGAAGATTATTGAAGAATTGGAATAACCGAATTCCCGAAAACAATATAAAACAAACGGCTGCCTTGATAAGTCAAAACAGCCGTTCATTAATATTAAAATGTAAAAAAATGATGCGGAGAGAACGAGATTCGAACTCGTGATACCCTTTAGGGGTATACACGCTTTCCAGGCGTGCCTCTTCAACCACTCGAGCACCTCTCCTTTTTACTTCAGGAAAACTTCCACAATTCAATGACAATATTCACTATTTAAACTTGCAAATCGCTTTCCGGGGTGCAAATATAGATAAAATGACTATGCCATCCAAAATAAATTATAAAAATTGAAAGACAATATTTCCTTCACTGCCAAAGAATAGCTAGTAAATATCTCTTAAACTACAAATTACTGAAAGAAAAAATGTATTAAAAGGCAAAACCGGAGATACGCACCGATACACTCAAAAGCGTAGCCACCGATGCAGACACAACCATAGCAAGTGGAGTGGGTTCTCTTTTCGGGAGTGAAAAGCTGAAAGAATGAGCCGTTTATGGAATCGCGTATGCCGTTCTGGAAGAAGGGCGTGGGCAACATAAGGTTTATTGTTTTGGAATTTCAAAAGACAATGGTGTGTTGCCATCAAAATCAGAACAGAAGTTGTATAATATTGCAGTCATTGATTTGGACGGGATTGGCCACAGCAACATGTATAAAAACGGAACATCGGAACAGCACGGCAGGATGAATCAATACGTTTATGATTTCATAAAATAATTGGAAATGGTAAAAACACCCGAGCGATTCTACATTGTTCGGTGGTTTTCTTAAATAAAACAAAACGCCCAACTTTACATTCTTGGATGTAAAATTGGGCGTTAACTCTATAAAATATTGATTTTCAATACTTATTGCGGAGAGACAGGGATTCGAACCCCGGGTACCTCGCAGTACAACGGTTTTCAAGACCGCCGCAATCGACCACTCTGCCACCTCTCCAAAACTCCTGTTTTCAGAAGTACTTTCCGATGAAAGCGGTGCAAAGGTACGCATCTTTTTTAAATCCGCAAGCATTCTGATGATTTTTTCGCTAAATAATTGTATTTTTGCTGCATTAATTGGAGATTGATTAAGTAACTCCAGACATAATGTTATAAACAGATAACCATAAGCCACATGATATATCCTCAAAATTTTGAGCAAAAGATAGGGTTCGATCAGATACGTCAATTATTGAAAGAGAAGTGTCTCAGTCCATTAGGCGAAGAACGAGTGATGGATATGAATTTCTCCGATCAGTATGAAACGGTAGAGGAACAGCTAAACCAAGTTATAGAATTCATTCGAATCATACAGGAAGAAGACGGATTTCCTGATCAATACTTTTTTGATGTACGTCCATCATTGAAACGTGTCCGTATTGAAGGCATGTATATGGATGAACAGGAGCTGTTCGATCTCAGGCGTTCGTTAGAAACAATCCGTGATATCGTGCGTTTTTTGAGCCACAATGGGGAGGAAAACGACTCTCCCTATCCTAACCTTAAGAAGCTGGCGGGTGACATCACCGTGTTCCCGCAACTCATAGGAAAGATTGATGGAATACTGAATAAATATGGGAAGATAAAAGACAATGCTTCCAGCGAACTGGCTCGTATCCGGCGGGAACTTGCAAGCACCATGGGAAGCATCTCCCGTTCTCTTAACAATATTCTGCGCAATGCACAATCAGAAGGATATGTCGATAAGGACGTGGCACCTGCAATGCGTGACGGGCGTCTTGTCATCCCGGTCGCACCCGGACTTAAAAGGAAAATAAAAGGAATCGTCCATGATGAATCGGCAAGTGGCAAAACTGTATTTATCGAACCGGCAGAAGTAGTGGAAGCCAATAATCGCATCCGTGAATTGGAAAGTGAAGAGAGGCGGGAAATTATTCGTATCCTGTCTGAGTTTTCAAACGTATTACGTCCTTCTATTCCAGAGATTTTACAATCGTATGAATTCCTCGCAGAAATCGACTTCATACGGGCCAAAAGCCATTTCGCCATACAAACCAATGCATTGAAACCTTCTCTTGAAAGAGAACAACTGCTTGACTGGACGATGGCGGTACATCCACTATTACAACTTTCTTTGTCTAAACATGATAAGAAAGTGGTACCTTTGGACATCGAGCTAAATCAGAAACAACGCATTCTCATCATCTCCGGTCCTAATGCAGGTGGTAAATCCGTTTGCCTGAAAACAGTAGGATTATTGCAATACATGTTGCAATGTGGCATGCCGGTACCGATGCATGAACGTAGTCATGCCGGAATATTCAGTAATATTTTTATCGATATAGGCGATGAACAATCTATTGAAGACGATTTAAGTACTTATTCATCACATCTGACCAACATGAAAGTGATGATGAAAAGCTGTAATGAACGTAGCCTCATCCTGATCGATGAGTTCGGAGGAGGAACAGAGCCTCAAATCGGAGGAGCGATTGCGGAAGCGGTATTGAAACGTTTTAACGAGAAGAAGACTTTCGGAGTGATAACTACACACTACCAGAACCTGAAACATTTTGCCGAAGACAATGAAGGAGTAGTAAACGGTGCCATGCTCTACGACCGGCATCTGATGCAGGCACTTTTCCAATTACAAATAGGCAATCCCGGAAGTTCTTTTGCTGTGGAGATCGCACGAAAGATCGGATTGCCGGAAGATGTCATAGCCGATGCATCCCAAATAGTAGGCAGCGAATATATCAATGCGGATAAATATTTGCAGGATATCGTTCGTGACAAGCGTTATTGGGAAGGAAAACGCCAAACCATCCGCCAACGGGAAAAACATATGGAAGAGACCATTGCACGGTATGAAAAGGAGGTGGAAGAGTTATATAAATCGCGAAAAGAAATAATCCGCCAGGCAAAAGAGGAAGCCGAACGACTGCTGCAAGAGTCAAACGCTAAAATCGAAAACACCATACGTACCATCAAAGAGGCGCAAGCCGAAAAGGAGAAGACGCGCCTGATAAGACAGGAATTGAACGATTTCCGTACATCCATTGCTGAGTCTACCCTCAAAGAACAGGAAGATAAAATCGCCCGAAAGATGGAGAAACTGAGAGAGAAACAGAACCGGAAAAAAGAGAAGAAGCAATCCGCTCCGGACGAAAAGCAACAATCCTCTCTAACACCGGCAGTGCAACCCATTGCAGTAGGTGATTATGTGAAACTGAAGGGACAAACCAGTGTAGGCCAAGTTTTGGAGATAAACGGGAAAAATGCCGTCGTTGCTTTCGGAAGCATTAAAACGACCGCCAAACTGGAACGCTTGGATCGTACCAATGCTACTCCACAAAAACAAGAAACAGTAAAAAGCACCTTTGTCAGTTCTCAGACACACGATCAGATGTATGAAAAGAAACTGAACTTCAAACAAGACATCGACGTGAGAGGAATGCGAGGCGATGAAGCCCTGCAAGCGGTAACCTATTTCATCGATGATGCCATATTAGTTGGCATGGGGCGTGTACGTATCTTGCATGGTACAGGTACAGGAATTCTCCGCACGTTGATTCGGCAATATCTGGAGACTGTGCCCGGAGTCCGCCACTTCGCCGACGAACACGTACAGTTCGGTGGTGCCGGAATTACGGTAGTAGATCTGAGTTGAAGAAACAACTTCTTCTCTAAGAAAAGCGTTACATATGGGAGATATAAATAAGAAAAAGACATGAAGAATAACCTGCTGAGTGAGAAACTAATCTACACGGGTGAGAGCCAGACTCCTACCCATCTGCATCTCTGCACATACAATGCCAGCGAGATACAGGAGGTGACCGGGAAAACCTTCCAAGAGATCAGTTCTTCCCTGAATAATGATCGTATCAACTGGCTGCAAGTGCATGGCATGAGGAACACTGAAACCATCCGTGAAATATGCAGCTATTTCGAAATAGATTTCCTTATCTTGCAGGATATTCTTAATGCTGATCATCCTACGAAAATTGAAGAACACGATAACTATATCGTGCTTATATTGAAAATATTCAGTCCGGCTCTAAAGACAGAGGAAGATGGAATGGACGAGCTGAACCAGCAACAAGTGTGCATCATTTTGGGGACGAACTTCGTACTCACTTTCCTGGAGAACGAAACGGATTTCTTTGATGAAGTCAGCGCTGCCCTGCGCAATGACGTTTTAAAGATACGTAACAGACAAAGCGACTACCTGCTAAGCGTACTTCTGAACAGTGTGATTGGCAACTACATGGTCATGATATCTGACATTGACAATGCACTGGAGGATTTGGAAGAAGAGTTACTTACTGTCAGCGAGGGAAATGATATCGGCATACAGATACAATCGCTCCGCCGCCAATACATGCTTATGAAGAAATCCATCCTTCCGCTAAAAGAGCAGTATATCAAACTGCTCCGAGGAGAAAGCTCATTGATGCACAAAGTAAACCGGGCTTTCTTTAATGACGTAAACGACCATCTTCAATTCGTATTACAAACTATCGAAATATGCCGCGAGACACTTTCTTCACTGGTAGATCTCTACATCTCAAATAATGATCTGCGCATGAACGACATTATGAAGCGATTGACCATTGTCTCGACCATTTTTATCCCGCTGACTTTCCTGGTTGGCGTGTGGGGCATGAATTTTAAGTTCATGCCCGAACTGGATTGGAAGTATGGTTATTGGTTCGCCTGGTTATTGATGGTAGTCATAGGCATGATAGTTTATGCTTTTTTCCGTAAAAAGAAATGGAATTGAGAAGAAGAAAGAAAAGAAAATATTAAGAACGAAATAAAATGAAATCAATCAAGGAATTATATCGCATCGGGACAGGGCCTTCTAGTAGCCACACGATGGGGCCGCGCAAAGCTGCCGAAATGTTCTTAGCCCGGCATCAGGACGCTGCACGCTTCAAGGTAACTCTTTACGGGAGTCTTGCTGCTACGGGTAAAGGCCACATGACTGATGTGGCCATCATTGACACATTAAAACTCACTGCACCTGTAGAGATCGTCTGGCAACCCAAGGTTTTCCTTCCCTTCCATCCCAATGGAATGACGTTCGCCTCTTTCAATGAAGCTGGCAAGCTGACTGAAAATTGGACGGTCTACAGTATCGGAGGCGGGGCACTCGCTGAGAACAACGACAGTCCTTCCATCGAAAGCCCGGAAGTATATGCCATGAGCAGTATGACCAAAATACTGGAATGGTGCGAACAAACAGGAAGAAGTTATTGGGAATATGTCAGAGAATGTGAAGATACCGACATTTGGGATTATCTGAACGAGGTATGGAAAACGATGAAAGAGGCCATTCATCGCGGTCTGGAGGAAGAAGGCGTCTTGCCCGGTCCCTTAAACTTGCGTCGCAAGGCTTCGACATATTACATACGTGCCACAGGATATAAGCATTCGCTGCAATCAAGAGGTCTTGTATTCGCATATGCCCTTGCCGTGAGCGAAGAGAATGCTTCCGGTGGCAAGATCGTAACAGCTCCTACTTGCGGCTCATGCGGAGTGATGCCCGCTGTACTCTATCATCTGCATAAAAGCCGAGAATTCAGTGACACCCGTATTCTTCGGGCGTTAGCAACGGCCGGTCTGGTAGGCAACATTGTAAAAGCTAATGCTTCCATCTCTGGTGCCGAAGTAGGCTGTCAGGGAGAAGTAGGCGTGGCATGTGCCATGGCTTCCGCAGCAGCCAACCAATTGTTCGGAGGCAGCCCCTCACAAATAGAATATGCAGCAGAAATGGGATTGGAGCATCATCTCGGAATGACTTGCGACCCTGTATGCGGATTGGTACAGATACCCTGCATCGAACGTAACGCTTATGCGGCCGCCCGTGCCTTGGATGCTAACATCTATTCTTCGTTCACCGATGGCATGCACCGCGTCTCTTTCGACAAAGTGGTGCAGGTGATGAAACAGACCGGTCGCGATCTGCCTTCACTTTATAAAGAAACCAGCGAAGGGGGACTGGCAAAAGATTACCAGCAAATGTGAGGAATATTCCTCACATTTCCGGCCAATGCGTAAAGTCCGCACCCGTAATATCCTTTTCCTTGAGAAGTCCGCCATAAGCAGAATAATACAATGCTCTCTCCTGAGTGCCTCGCTGTACTTCGAGCAAATACTCTTCCGCTTTTGAGGGATAAGTCAATTTCGTTATATCATCTATCACCCAATCGGCATAATTACTTTCCAAATAAGCAGTATTGACAGCTTCAGGAAGCTGTTCTTCAAAAAGCTCTTGCTCTGTCATTACCCAATTTGCATTCGCATCAAACCAGACATCCAACTCATTGCCATCTACCCAACAATCGGCTACATAATATACTCCCTTCTGGCTCCACTCTATATCTTTTACTCCAGGATAAAGTTCATGCAATGCAGTCACAATATCGGAATTAGGTGGCAGATAATCATCGTCCGCATTACTACACGAACCAAAAGCAAATACGACCGCCAGCAATATGACGGTCAGTATATTCATCTTAAATTTAATCATAGTCAAGGAATCAATCTAAATTAATCGTCCGCCTTACGGAACTTGCCGTTCTTATCGAATTTGAAAGAAATATCAGTATTCAGTTCTACTTCAAACCCTTTGCGGTCTCTTTCAATCTTAGTGACATATTCATTTGTAAAATTATTAGCCTTCAAATAATCGGTGACAAAAGACGGAATAATCGTTGCGGGAACCTTTCCCTTTTTAGCATCGACTTCCTCCCAATTTCCTTTGCTATCAAAATCAATCTCCGTTCCGTTGGCAAGAACCACTTCATACTTTTTAGACATGATATCGCTATCGATCTTGATATGCTTTACTACCGGTTTAGTGAAATGGCGGTTGATGAAGTTACGTGCCGGAAGAGGAAGCTGGTTCATGTCTTTAGTTATTACATCACCGGCAAATGCAAACTGAACGGCTACAATAGCCATCACGAGAATCGATAAAATCTTTTTCATAATCGTTATTTGTTAATGTTAGTACTATTATTTATTCTGATTTCGTACTGCAAATAACGACACGGAATCTGGAAAGATTTAGGAATCCAGAAGGAGAAAAGCGTTTTTTGGTTTCTTTAACCAATATATGGAAATAGAGAAAAGCTACATGCAAGTTTGACACAACGAAAAGCTAACCTAACCAACGAGCTTTCTACGATAAATCATCTTGGTTTCGGCTTCGATGTAACCGGAGGTTCCTAGCTCTATATGACGGAAGGTACGACCTAACCACCCATATGTTATAAACCAATCGTCATGAAGCCGGGAATATAGGATGTCAGACACCCCCATGTCTCGCAGCCTTA
>ENA-UPXC01003810-UPXC01003810.1-human-gut-metagenome-genome-assembly--contig:-NODE-3810-length-14804-cov-6.138249_pt1 | contig 14804 bp, 2 predicted proteins | sample MGYA00250047_ERZ773371 | MGnify/ENA primary metagenome ERZ773371 (study PRJEB29103, sample SAMN06111975) | human gut metagenome | biome: human gut; feature: ankylosing spondylitis patient; material... | reverse complement strand
GTGACCTTGCCGGAAGCATCCTTGTAGGAGCTGTACTGGGTGTTGAAGGCCACGTTGGTCAGGGTCAGGTTGGCGGCATCGTAATCCACGGTGAACAGGCCGTTGGTGGCAGCATCCTTGGCCAGGACGTTGACGGTGACGGTCTTCTCATCGGCGGACACGGTGACGTTGGAGGCGGTGGCAGCCTCGGCAGCCTCACCCATAGGCAGGTTCACCAGGGCAGCCACGGGGGCAGCGGCGTTCAGGGAGCCCTTGGCAGCCTGGGTCTCGGCGCTGTTGTAGCGCTGGATCTGAGCGGGGGTCATCTCCACAGCCTGAGCGGTGTGGACGGTGGTCTTGCTCATGGCAGCGTTCACGGCCTTGGCGGCGTCCTCATTGGCGTGGTACATGGTGCCCACCAGGGTGGCAGGCCACACGCCGTCGCCGAAGTTGCCGATGTCGGCAGCTTCCCACTTACCAGTGTCCTCATTCAGGAGGATGCGGTAGACATGGCTGGCGTCGCCGGTGAAGTTGGCCAGGTACAGAACCAGTTCCTGGCCCTCGACGGTGGCGTACAGGGAGTCATACAGGTCGCCGTCATCGGTGGGGTTGGCAGCGTAGCCAACGTTAGCCAGGTTGGACTCCAGGATACCGAAGGAGGCGCCCCAGGTGTCCTTGCCGGTCTCCTTATCCACCGAGGGATAAACATTCATGGTCCAGATGTTGCCGGCGTCATCCAGCGCCAGGAACAGCTCGGTGTCGGTATCCTTCACGCCGTCTTTGTCGGTGTCGATCTTGTTGGCACCCAGAGAGGTAACGGCGGTGAAGTAGGAAGCGTCGGCAAAGAGCCACAGATACAGTCCGAGGTCGAAGGCGGACAGATCCAGGTTATCCACCGGCTTGGGAGACATGAAGTAGGTGTAGTACACGCTGGCCAGCATGGGCTTGGCCTCGGTGGAGTAAACCAGGCTGTACTCCATATCCCACATGGGGATTTCGCCCTCGAAGCCGGGATAGGTAGCCAGGGTCTTACCGGTATCCAGGTCCATCTTGTTGACGTTGAAGCTGCCATCCTGCAGATAGACGTCGCCGGTGCGGGCGTCGAAGGTGGAGGCAGACACGCTCTTGGTGGTTTCGAAGTTCACCAGCTTCTTCCAGGTGGTGTCGTGCTCCATATCCCAGGTGTAGAACTGGGCATCGCCGTTGGTATCCATCAGTGCGCCCACCAGGGTGGTGTCCACGGTCTGGACGGTGACCACGCAGGAGGCGGTGGCGGTGGGATCCTTGATGGAGGCCGCCGTGATGGTGGCAGTACCCTTGTTGACGCCGGTGATGATGCCGCGCTCGTTGACGGTGGCGACAGTCTCATCGGAGGACTTCCAGGTCACGCCATCGGGCTTCACGCCGAAGGGGCTGACCTCAGCGTTCAGAGCAGCAGTGCCGCCCTTGTACATCTTGATGGACTGCTTATCCAGAGTCACGGACACGGGGCCGCTGAGCTCTTCCTTGTTGAGGTTGATCTTGTAGGTGGCGGTGTTGTCGGCGTAGTCGGCGACCTGAACCAGCAGGTGGTCAACGCCCTCGGCCTTGCTCAGATCCAGGGAGATATCCGTGGCAGCGCCCTCGGCAGCACCCTCGGGGGAGCCGGCGGTGCGGTCCAGAATGGACATCTTGTCATAGTCGATCAGGAAGGCGGCCGCCACATAGCGGTTGTCCTGAGCGGTCAGGACCAGGCTGCGGGTGCCGGTCTCAACGTCTTCCTTGAAGTACACGTTGGACAGGACAGGCTCGGTCCGGTCGATGAAAGCGGTGTAGGTCCGGCTGGCGCCATCGCCCAGGGCATCCCAATCGGTGGTGGCATTGCCCTCGGCATCGTAGGTCACGTAGTACTCGGGAGCCTCGGTGACCTTGACGGTGATCTTCTCACCCTCAGCAGCCTTGGTGGGGGCATTGTTGATACCGATGTAGCCCTGAGCATTGCGCCAGCTGCCGCCGTTGCTGTAGTAGTAAGCGCCAGCGGTGGGAGAACCGGACGCCTTATCATAGTAGACAGTGCCGTTCTCGCCGGTGATGGTCGCCCGGGAATCCGCAGCGTTGCGGATCAGGGAGAAGGTAGCACGGGCAAAGACGGTGGTGTCGGGGTTGATGGCGGCGCGGTTGGGATCATAGGTCTCATCCACGTAAGGATTGCCGCCGAAGTAGTACATGCCGGAATCGCCAGCGTACTGGACGGTCAGGGCCTGATACTTGGTGGCGTCCTTGTTGTAGGCGTACATGTAAGGCACACGGGACTCGGTCTTGGCCTCATGATACTCCAGATAGCTGCCGATATCGAACATGGAGGGATCGGTCCAGCTGCCGTAGTAGCCCAGGACGGGGATGGAATGGCTGTCGCCCTTGACGCCCTCGGCGGAGGCAACCTCGTCGGCGTACACATAACCCTCGACATAGGTGCCGGTGTTGTCGCTGGCCTTGTCATACTCGTCCAGGCCCAGGACCTTGGCATTGACTTCCACATGGATGCTGCCGTTTGCGGGGATCTCCACGGTGCTCTTGTTCAGCTGCTGGAAGAACAGGTAAGCATCGTAGGTGTCGATGCTGCCGTCGTTGTCGAAGTCGGCGTTGTCCTTATTGGAGATGGAATCCAGGACGCCGGTGACATAGTCCAGGAGCGCCTGGCCGTCGGCCTTGGTGACCTTGCCGTCGCCGTTGAAGTCGCAGTTGGCAAGACCCTCGGGAGCGGTCATCTCCACCATCTGGCCGTCCACGGTCCAGGTGACGTTGGAGGTCAGGTCGGTGGTCCAGGTATCCTCGAAGTTCACCACGGAGCCGTCCTCGAACTGATTGGCGAAGACATTCTGGGTGAAGAAGTCGGCGCTGAGGTTGAAGGAGGTCGCAGCATCCTTCAGGTTGTAGATGGTGAAGCCGAAGTTATACTCGCCAGTGCGGGCGGGATCGTCGCCCAGCTCCACCTTGACCTTACCGTCGGCAGCGCCGGCGTTGGCATTCTTATCCATCTTGATGTAGGTGCCGGCGGAAACGGCAGCACCCACATTGGCAAGGCCGGCGCCCTGCTGCATAACGGAATAGTAGCCATACTTGCCCTCGCCGTAATCCTGATACATGGGGACAGCGGTGGACATCAGCAGGGACTGAGCCAGAGCACGGGCGGTGAGGCCGGTCTTCTCCGTCAGCTTGTTGGCGCGAATGTACTGGGCCACCACAGCGGCCATACCGGCAACCTGGGGAGAGGCCATGGAGGTACCGGACATATTCTGGTAGCCGCCGCCATTCTGCAGGGAGTAGATATTGCCGCCAGGAGCGGTGATCTCGGGCTTCAGCTCCAGGGAGCCGGGAACGCCCCAGGAGGAGAAGTCGCTCATGGTGTAGTAGTCGGCGGTCTGAACGTTCACGCCGGGCTTGGCGCCCACGGTGAGCTTGCCCACATAGTAGGTCACGCCGTTGGCTTCCTTCTTCTCGGCATTGGCCTTGATGATCTGGCCGTCAGACATCAGCAGGGAGACGTAAGGAGCGGTGCCGGTGTAGCCGTCGGTGGACATATTGATGGTGCCCGCCGCGTTGTTGACCACGATGGTGCCGATGGCACCGGCGGCAACGGCGTTGTTGCCCTTGGCGGTGAAGTTGATGGAGCCGCGGTTGCACATGGCAATGGCGCCCTTGAGCTCATCGCCCGCAGCGGCGAAGTCCTCGGGATTGCCGACGGCATCCACATAGACGAAGCGCTGCTCACCGGCCAGAGCGGTCATGGGCTGGATGGGAGCCTCGGAGGTGTCGTTGTAGAACATCTTGACGCCAGCGAACTCAATATAGTTGCCGGTGGAGCCCACGTTATCCACGGAGGCGATGCCCAGAGAGTTGGTGTAGGAGCCGGGGCTGCCGTTGGTGGCCCAGCTGACGCTCTCGGCGTAGGGATAGGTATAGGGGGTGTTCTCGAACCAGTGGCCGGAGTTACCGGCGGACATGGCAACGACCATACCGCTGTTGACAACAGCCTCCAGGATGGCCTGGTACTTGGCGTCGGACTGGCGGGAATAGCCGGGGTTGCCGCTGCCCAGAGACAGGTTGGCGGAATCGCAGCCCAGGATCATGGCGTCCTCGATGGCTGCCATGTAGTCGGAATCGTAAGCGCCGCCGCCCTTACCGAAGACCTTCATGGTGTACACCTGGGCATCAGGGGCAACACCCTGGGTCAGAGCGGTATCCAGAGCGGGAGCGAAGGAACCGTCGGCCTGCTCAATGTAGCGGTTGCCGGCGGCAATACCGGTGACGTGGGAGCCATGGTCACCCTGCTTGTCGTTGTCGTGGGTGACGTCCAGATCGGCGTCAATGTAGTTGAAGCCGAAGGGGATCTTGGCGCTGACATACAGGTCGGAGGCCTTCAGGTCGCCGTTCTTCTTGAGGGCGTTGAGCTTCTCCAGCTTGTCAGCGTAATCCGCAGCGGTGACGGGGGTGATGCCCAGGCCCTTGACAGCGTAGCTGTAAGCCGCGCCGTTGAGGGAGGGGTGATCGGTGTCAGCGCCGGTATCAATGATGGCCACCTTGGAGCCTGCGCCGGTGTAACCGTCAGCCCAGGCAACGCTGGAGCCGATCATGGAAGAGGAGGTAGCCATGTTGGGGTCGGTGGTCTCCGACTCCTTGACCACGCAAGGCTCATACTGCGTCTCGATCAGGACGGAATCAACACCCTTGATCTTCTCGATCTTCTCGATCTGGCCATACTGAACGTTGGCGGAGATGATGTTGGTGGCCAGGGTCAGATTCCAAACCACATCCAGAGACTGGCCGTCCAGGGCCTTCTTGGAGATGGTCTTGGCCATCTTATCCTGCTTGGATTCCAGCTTGTCGCGATACTTCATCGCCTTTTTGCTGCCAGAGGCGATGTCGGACGCGGAAAAGCCCTTGTCCAAGGTGGAGGGGTCGCTCAGCACGATGGAGACGCGGACCACGTCCGTGTCGGCATACTGCTGCTGGGCTTCTTCCTCAACAGCCGCGTTTTCCTTGATGGGCAACTTGATGTTGTCCACCTTTTCCCAGGTGATACCGTTGTTCTCGCCCTTGGTCGCAACGGAGCTGCTGCTCATGGCCCAGGTGGGGGTCACGAGACTCAGCGTCAGTACGAGGGCAAGCATCACGGCCATCGCCCGTTTGAGGGTATGCGCGTGTTTCATATGCGTACTCTCTCTTTCTCCGGTTTATACCGGTAAAGTTGGGTACTGGATCGGTTCGGGCCGCCGTGATGCCCTATCAGCCGGCCTGTCCGATACAGCTATGGTTACTATACCATGTTTCCTTGTCCAGCGCAATGAAAAAGTCGTGTAATTTGTCACAAAATTTATAGAAATTTCGACAAAAACAAAAATCAGCACTTTGTTCGCGCTATAACGACACATTGTGAGTTTTTACACAAAACAGGATTTATGTATAAACCAAGTTGGTCATTTTAACACATCAGTGTATTAAGCGTTACCGTACTAAATCGTTAAAAACAGCGCAGTTCATCGTTCATGTTGCTTTTGCGTCACCATTCATCGTTCAATTCGACACAGTGTCTATTATTGTCGGCAGAATTTTGCGCAGTAATAATTTATTTGCATGTTTTAGCGAGTCCGGATTGTGAACAATTTTTGTACAAAATGCCGGAGACCCGGAGGCCGTTTCCGGTCTCCGGGTCTCGCGGGTCACTCTGTCTCCGGATCAGAGACAGGCGTCATATTCAGCGGGTGTGCTTCTTGCGGGGCAGGACCACCACAGCGGCAGCCAGCAGAGCAGAGACGGTCAGCAGCATGACCCACAGGGTGGTGTTGCTGTCATCGCCGGTCTTGACGGCGGGCTTGTAGTTGGGGTCAGCCTCGCCGCAGTCGGTGCACTTGCCATCCTTATAATGGTGGCCGGTGGCCTGGACGGTCTCGCCCTTCTTCACGGTCTCGCCGCAGACGGTGCAGACCTGGTCGCCGGTGTAGCCGTCTTCCGTGCAGGTGGCTTCCTTAGCGCCCACCAGCTGGGTCTTGTGGCCCAGAGCGGGGATAACCTCACCCTTCTTCACGACCTCTTGGCACACGGTGCAGACCTCGTCGCCGGTGTAGCCATCCTCGGTGCAGGTGGCGGGCTTGGCGTTCACCAGTTCGGTCTTGTGGCCCAGAGCGGGGATAACCTCGCCCTTCTTCACGACCTCCTGGCAGACGGTGCAGACCTCATCGCCGGTGTAGCCATCTTCCGTGCAGGTGGCGGCTTTAGCGCCCACCAGCTGGGTCTTGTGGCCCAGAGCGGGGATAACCTCACCCTTCTTCACGGTCTCGTTGCACACGGTGCAGACCTCGTCGCCGGTGTAGCCGTCCTCGGTGCAGGTGGCGGCCTTAGCGCCCACCAGTTCGGTCTTGTGGCCGGTGGCGGGGATAACCTCACCCTTCTTCACGGTCTCGTTGCACACGGTGCAGACCTCATCGCCGGTGTAGCCATCTTCCGTGCAGGTGGCGGGCTTGGCGTTCTTCAGCTCGGGGTTGTGGCCGGCCTTCTCCAGAGCGGCCAGCAGGGTGGCGTAGTTATACACCAGCTCCTTCTGGGCGTCGGTGAGGGCGTTGTACTCGGCCAGCAGCTGGCGCAGGTAAGCCTCGTCCTCCTTGGTCAGATTCTCGATGGGCTTAAGGGCCTCGATCTTCTTGATGAGCTCCAGCACCGCCATTTCATCGGCGTTGTTGGGGTCGGCATCAATATACAGATAACCGATGGCTGCGGGGCCGGTCTCGCCGGTGAGGCTGTAAGCCGTGACCCGGTAAGCATAGCTGCGGCCGAAGGGCAGCGTGGTGGTATCGGTATAGGTGCAGGCGGTAAGATTCTCCGCCAGGGTCTCGAAGCCCTCGAAGGTCCAGGTATCCTGGGTATCATCCTGGAAGTGGGCAGCCACGCTGCGCTCCACCTTATAGACGATATCCTCGGCGTTGGACTGCTTGGCGGCGGTCCAGGTCAGCAGGGCGTTGCGGACGCCGGTCTCCGTGACGGTCAGGTCCGTGGGCGTGAAGTAGCTCTCGTCCATGATGTTGACGCTGCCCTTTTCGGTGTTGAAGTACTTGTCCCAGACATAGGCGGTGTAGCCCTCAGCGCCCTGGGGATAGTACAGGTTCAGGCCCCAGTCGTTGTACACGAAGCCGCCGGTGCCGGTGGTGCCCCACAGGCCCACGAAGTTGGCGTACAGGGCCACGTTGGCATAGGCTCCGGTCAGGGAAACGGTGGTCTCCAGCAGAGGAGCGGTCATGCCGTTGAAGTAGTAATCCTTCAGGTTCTCGCAGCCGAAGAAGGCCTTGGTGCCGATGCGCTCCAGGGTGGTGGGATAGCTGACGCTCTTGAGGAACAGGTTGCCGGCAAAGGCGTTGCCGCCCACGCGGATGGTGCCCTCGGGGATGCGATAGCTCTCGGCGGTGCGGCCCTCGGGATAGTAGCGCAGGTTCGCGCCGTTCTTATCGAACAGGACGCCGTCCACGCTCTTGAAGTACAGGGAGCCGTCGGCCACATAAATGTTCTGCAGGCTGGTGCAGTCGTTGAAGGCCACGGAGGTGTCAGTGACGCCGCAATCCTGGATGGAGGCGGGCAGAGTCAGCTCCGTCAGAGCTTCGCAGCCCACAAAGCCCCGGCTGGGGACGGCGGTCATGCTCTTGGACAGGGTGACATTCTTCAGATTGTCGTTGTAAGCCAGTGCGCTGCCGCCCATCTCGGTGACGGTGTCGGGAATGACAATGGTCTCCAGGCCGGTCTTGGAAATGGCGTTGGCGCCGATGCTGGTCAGGCCGTAGGGCAGACGCAGGCTGGTCAGATTGGGACAATTGTAGAAGGCGAAGGTGCCGACGGTCAGGCCGTTGGCGGAATCCTCGAAGTAGATCTCCTCGATCTTGGAGCTGGAGAAGGCGTAGGTGCCCACCTTGGTGACGCTGGCGGGAACGATGACCTTCTTCAGGCTGGTGTTGTTCTGGAACATCTTATCGGGGATCTCCGTCATGGTGGCGGGCAGGGTGAACTCGGTGGTCTCGTTGCCCTGGGGCCAGATGTAGATATCGCCGGTATCCTTCAGCATGACAACGCCGTTGGAGGACGCATACACGGGGTTGTTGGCGTCCACCACGATGTTCTTCAGGCCGCTGGCCAGATAGAAGGCATCCTTGGCCAGGCTGGTGACGGAGGCGGGGATGTTGACCTCGGTGACATAGGCGGTCTTGTTGTAGTTCAGATAAGCAAACGCCTTGCTATCAATGGATCGCAGGGTGCCGGGGAAGGCCAGCGTCCGGGCCTCATAGGGCTGATAGAAGGCGCTGTTGCCGATGGACTCCAGCTGGGTGCCGGAGAAGTCCAGATTCTGGAGCTTCCGGGCATAGTAGAAGGCCTGCCTGCCGATGGTCTTCAGCTGAGAGGGCCAGTTGATGGTCTCCAGCAGAGAGCAGGAGTAGAAGGCGCGCTCACCGATGGAGGTGACGTTGTCGCTGAGCTTCACGGTCTTGACGGCCTTGGCGTTGTAGAACGCGCGGTCGGGGATGACGGTGAGGCTGCCGCAGTCGATGGAAGCGGCGGCGTTGCAGTCATAGAACGCGGAGCCGCCCAGGGAGGTGACGGACTGGGGAATGGTGATGGCCTTCAGAGCCTTCCAGCCGTAGAAAGCGTTGGCGCCGATGGAGGTCAGGCCCTCCTTCAGGGACAGGGCGGTGGCCTTGGCGCAGCCGCGGAAGGCGTAATCGCCCACGGTCTCCACGGTGGCGGGCAGGTCCACAGCCGTCAGGGCGGAGCAGTTGCTGAAGGCGTAGGCGGGAACAGCGGTCAGGCTCTGGCCGAAGGTCACGGTTTTCAGGCCGGAGCAGCCGTCGAAGGCGTGCTCACCCAGGGTGGTGAAGCCATCAGGCAGGGCGATGGACGTCAGCTTGGTGCAGCCCTGGAAGGCGGCGGTGCCGATCTTCTTGAGGCTGGCGGGCAGAGTGACGGACGTGATGGTGGTGTTCTTATAGAACAGGTAGTCGCTGATGGTCTCCACGCCGTCAGGCACGGTGTAGGAGGTGCCCTTGAAGTCCCGGGGCAGGCTCACCAGAACCTTGCCGCCGCCGGCCAGCAGGGTGCCGTCCTCGGTCCGGACGATGCTGGCGCCGTCCTCGATGACATAGCCCTCAAAGGCGGGGCAGCTGACAAACGGGGTCAGACCGAAGGACAGGGTCTCGGCCTTGTAGGAGGCAGGGAAGGTCAGGGTCTTGAGGTTGGTGCAGCCCTGGAAGGCCCTCTCGCCGATGAGAGTGACGTTGTCGGGAACGATGAAGTTCACCAGCGCGGTGCAGCCCTGGAACATCTGCTTGCCGATGGTGGTCAGCTTGGGGGCCACGAAGGTGGTCAGGTTCAGGCTGTTGTAGAACGCGGAATCAAGGCCGGTGGGATCGCCCAGCACGGTGATCTCGGTGAGGCTGCTGCGGGCGAAGGCGTTGGCGCCGATGAAGGTCAGGCTCTCGGGGATCACCATCTCCTCCAGGGCGGCGCAGCCGGCGAAGCAGCTGGTGCCCACGGAGGTGACGTTGGACAGGTCGGGCAGGTGCTTCAGGCTCTTGCAGGTGAAGAACGCCGTCTTGGGCAGCTCGGTCAGGTTCTTGGACAGAGTCACGGAGGTTACAGCCGTGCAGTTGGCGAACTGGTCGCCGTTTGCGTCCATAGAGGTGACGGTGTCGGGAATGGTGATGCTGGTCAGGGCGTAGGCATTATAGAAAATACCGGCGCTGAGGGAGGTGACGCCCTCGGGGATCACCAGGTCGCCCTCCAGGGCCTCGCAGAAGTAGAAGGCCTTGACGCCCATGGAGGTCAGGCCCTTGGGCAGGACGCCGTCGTCGGTGTGGCCCAGGGTCTTCAGGTTCTTGCAGTAGTAGAACGCGCCCTCGTTGATGACCTTCAGCGTCTCAGGCAGGCTGACGCTCTGCAGGTTGTCGCAGTCGTAGAAGGCCCGATAGCCGATCTCCTCCAGGGAGTCGGGGCAGATGACGTTGAGAACGTAGTCGTTGTTCTTGAAGGCGTTCTCCCCGATGACCCGGACGCCGTCGGGAATGGTGACGGTGCTCTCGGTGCCGCTGTAGCTGACCAGGGTGTCGCCCACGATGTTGAAGCTGCCGGAGCCGGTGGCCTCGGTGACGGTGACGGCCAGGTCATAGGAGGCAGTGCCGTTCTTGGCCTTGGCGGTAACGGTGGCCGTGCCGGGCTTCAGAGCGGTGAGCTTGGCATACTGGGTCAACTCATCGCCCTCGCCGTTGGGCTCAACGGTGACCACGGACTCGTCGGAGGAGGTCCACTCCAGGTTCAGGTCGGTGGCATAGAAGGGCGCGTAGCCATACAGCCGGACATTGGTATAGGTGGTGCCGGCCAGCATGGTCACGGAGGAGGTGTTCAGCAGGAACTCGCTCATAGGCACGTCCGCGCCCACCTCGTCGGTGACGGTGACCTGGCACTTGGCCTCCACGTCGGTCCAGACGGAGGACTTGACGGTGATGGTGGCGGTGCCGGGAGCCTTGGCGGCCACGATGCCGTTCTTCACCTCGGCCACGCTGGAATCGGAGGAGCTCCAAACCAGGTTCTGGTCGGTGGCATCGTCGGGAGTCACAGTGGCGTTCAGCTGGACATAGCCCTTCTGGGGCAGGGTCACAGCGGTCTGATCCAGAGTGATTTTGGTGACGGCGTTTTCAGGCAGGGTCACGCGATAGGCACACTGGTTCATGGCGTAGTCGTAGGCCACCACATAGAAGGTGCCCTGCAGGAGCTTCTGATAGAAGTCCGTAACGTCGAAGGTGTAGGTATACTCCTCGTAAGCCCGGGGAGAGGTGCCGTCGGCCTTCAGGGCGGGGATGATGCCGTCATAGTAGTTGGAGCCGATGCTCATTTCCTTCTTGCCGTTGTTGACGTTGGTCTTCCACTGGGTGGAGTACAGGGTGGCGCCGGCCAGGCAGAAGTTATCGGCCAGGGTCACGTCCAGGTACTTCCGGCCGTCGTCGCCGGTGCGGAACTGCAGGTTCTCGCGGTCGACGATATAGGGCATTTCACCATCGGAGGTGAAGTTGAAGGAATAGGTGTTCTTCAGGTTGTCCTGCACGTCGAAGCCGTCCACATAGGCTGTGGCGGTGTAGGTCATGCGGGTGTTGTTGGGGATCAGGTGGATGCCGGTCAGCGGGGGGAAGATCTCGCCCACATAGCCGGGCCGCACAGCGGCGGAGCTGGAGTTGTACATGGCCTTGCGGACATTGAGGCCGTCGCTGTTGAGGTACACCTCACCGGTGTCGCTGTCGGTGATGGTGACGTTGGTGGTCTTGGCCGCGCGCAGCAGACCGGCCTGCAGGTAATACAGGTTGCTGACGCCGTTGCCGCCGCCCAGGTCCACGCAGATCTTATCGGCGGAGGTGGAGGGGGTGTCGTAGCCCTCGGGGACCACGAAGGGATACATGCCCAGCTTCACCACGTACATCATGGCGTAAACACCGGCCACGTTGGTGGCGTACATCTTCGTATCCAGGCCGTTATAGATATCGGCGTCCTCGAAGATGGGGGCCTTGGTCCAGTCGCCGTAGAAGCCCAGGAAGGGCACGGACAGCGCAGGATCGTCGTTGTTGGTCAGCTCCACGAAGCCCTCCACATAGATGCCGTTGGGGAACTTGGCCAGATACGCCCGGTCCGCGTCAGACAGGCGGACGGTGACGGTGACGGTGGCCTCGCCGTTAGCGGGCACGGTGACGGTGGAGCCGCTGAGGGCGCCGCCGGAGACCTTGATGGCGCTGGTGTCGGCGGAGAGGACATAGCCCTTCTGGGCGATGTACAGCCCGTCGGAGGTGGTGCTCTCGGTCTGGACGGTGGTGCTGACGTCATAGGACAGGGCGGAGCCGGTGAGGTTCTTCACCACGAAGCTCAGCTTGTACACGCCCAGCTGGTCGGCGTCGTCGCCCAGCTCGATCTTGGTCTTGTCCTGACCCCGGACATACAGGTAGGCGGGGGTGGTGACGGCCTCGGCCAGGTTCACCATACCGGAGCCCTGCTTGCGGGGGGAGTAAGCCACGCCGTTTTCATCATACAGGATGTCGGCGGTGCTCATCAGCAGGCGGTTCACCAGCAGCTGCTTGTCGGTATCGGAGGCGCCGGGCATCAGGGTGTTGACATACTGCAAAGCAGCAGCGGACACACCGGCCAGATACGGAGACGCCATGGAGGTACCGCTCATGTAGCCGTACTGGGCGAAGGGCAGAGAGGAATAGATGCTGCCGCCGGGGGCGGTGATCTCCGGCTTCAGGGACAGGGACGGCAGGGGGCCCCAGGAGGAGAAGTCGCTCATGGCCACGGAGCCCTTTTCAGTCTTGGAGACGGTGAGGGTCTTTTCCTGGGCGGCTTCCATCATCTGGCCGTTGGCCAGGCTGATGCACACGGTGGGGATCTTGTAGTTATCCACGGACATGTTCAGCAGATAGCCGTCGCGGTTGTTATAGATGATGCAGCCCGCAGCGCCGGCAGAGGCGGCATTGAGCTGCTTCTGCTCGAAGGACAGGCCGCCGCGCATGACCACGGCGATCTTGCCGGTGACGTCCAGGCCCTGGTAATCGGCGGTGTCGCCGGTGTTGGGCACCATGACGTATTCATAGGTCTTAGAGCTGTCATTGCCCAGCAGCAGGGCGGTGAAGTCGTGGCCGGACACGTCCTGATAGGGGACGCGGCCCTGGGCGGTGACAAAGGCCGCCGTCTCGTTGGCGTTGACGGAGGCAACGGACAGCGCCGCGTCATAGGAGGACGAGGAGCTGATGATGCCGGTGTCGGGGTCGGACACGGAGGTGAAGTCACCCTTTGCGCCGCCCTGGGAGGAGGAATAGGAGTTACCGGCGGAGCAGTTCAGCAGGATACCGGCGGACTTGACCAGGTCGTAATACTTGGTGGTCAGGTCGCCCTCGGCCTCCCGGCCGAAGCCGCCGTTGGAGCCCAGGGACATGTTGATCACGTCCACATCCAGCAGCAGGGCATCGTTCAGGGCCGCCAGGATGGTATCCGTGGAGGCGCCGTTGGTGGAGTCGGAGAATACCTTGAAGATGGCCAGCTGTGCCTCGGGAGACTGACCGGCGAAGGTGACATTGCCGTCGGCGTCCACGGTCTTGCCGGCGGTGATACCGGCCACGTGGGTGCCGTGGTCATTGCCGTACTTCTCCACGGCGTCGGCGGAGGGGATCACGTCCGCGTCGGCGTCGGCATAGTCGAAGGCGAAGGGCACCTTGCCGCTCTTATACAGGTCGTCCTCGGTCAGCAGCACCAGGGAGCTGGAGCTGTGCTTCTGGGCATACCACAGAGCGGCATAGCTGTAGGCGGTGATGTTGGTCTTGCCGTCCTCCCCCTGGCTGATCTGATAGAGCAGCTTGGACAGGCTGGACTTCTGCAGCTTCTGCACGGCAGGAGCGTTGGCAAAGGCCTCGTGGTTCACATCCAGGCCGGTGTCCAGGATGCCGATGAGCATCCCCTCGCCCTGATACTGGGTGTTGTTGGAGTAGGCCGCCACTTCCGCGGCGGTCAGGGCCTGGCCCAGAGTGGCGGAGCCCATGGAATCGGTGTAGTAGGTCTGGCACAGCACCACGTCCTCTACGCCGTCAATATTCTTGATGTCATGGATCTTGCCGTAAGGCACCTGGGCGGCAAAGCCGCTGACCACGGAGGTGTAGCTGAAGGTGAAGGAGCTGGGAATGCCCTTGCTTTCCATGGTGTTCATCACGGAGAGCTGCAGGTTGGCGATGTCCTTCAGCTGGGCCTTGGCTGCGTCCGTCTGCTGGAAGTCCAGCATGGACATACTGGCATTGGTGCGGTTGCGGACATCCAGCAGGCTGTCTGCATCCAGCTGCACAATGACACGGACCATTTCGTCGTCCGCCGGGATCTCGGACCTGGACACCTTGCCGGAGTCCATGTTCTCCTCGAAGATCGCCAGACGGTCGCTGTCTGTGAGCTCATTGGTCACATCGGTGGCCGTCAGCCCGGTCTCGGGGTCAGACGGCGTCAGTTCCGCCGCCATGGCGCTGACCGGCAGGACGCTGATGAGCATCATCAGCACCAGGACCAGGGCAAGCAGCCGCTGCGGCATTCTCGTCTTTTTCATCGATCGACTTCCTTCCTGTTTTTTTCGTTCCGCTCCCCTGCTGTGTTGAGGCGCTTTCCGATTGCATAATTATACTTCCTTTCTCCTGCAAAAGCAAGGAATTTCTTCCAAAAACAAGGATTTTTTCAGGAAACGTTTCCGGTGTTTCCGCCGGGTGGACGGCCGGTTGGCGCTTTTTTCCGATGTTTCGGTATCACATCACCGTGATAAACGACCCATTGTTTTTTGTGCTTATCTCACGAACAGTTTTCCGGCTCGGCGTCCGTGTTGGACAAATCCGCCAAAATGTCAGCCGCCCCTTTTCCGCCCCGCTGATTCCGTCCGCAGTACACGCACATTTGTGTTTGTTCGCAGCAAGCGGACTGGCATAGGAAGTTATTGGAAATATCTTCCATGAATATTCTGTATATTTTTCAGCATTCTTCCAATATTTCCACTTTACAGGGCCGTTTTGATCAAATGCTTCGGCGCGGCGTATCCACAAAAGAGCGCAAAAAGCCGCCGCTCCGATGCGGAGCGGCGGCAGAGTCTGTCAAAAAAGCCTCGCAGAGTTTGCCGCCCGCAGGCGGCAAATAAAGTGCAATCCGTTTTTTGCGGCGGCGTGTACGTCGCAAAAAACACTTCTCGGTCTGCAAGTGTGGAATTTGTTCGCTTTCAGCGAACAAATTATGCGCGCGGCAGACTGCAAGCCTTT
>ENA-UPXC01003807-UPXC01003807.1-human-gut-metagenome-genome-assembly--contig:-NODE-3807-length-14821-cov-3.667390_pt1 | contig 14821 bp, 10 predicted proteins | sample MGYA00250047_ERZ773371 | MGnify/ENA primary metagenome ERZ773371 (study PRJEB29103, sample SAMN06111975) | human gut metagenome | biome: human gut; feature: ankylosing spondylitis patient; material... | reverse complement strand
CGCAGGCGCAAGTAATCGTAGTCTGCTGATAATTGGGATGGATTCCTTCCTTCATTGCTCTCGTTCACCTCTTTCTGGTACAAAACTACCCTTGCAGAGCTTTCACCCTGCAAAAGCCAAATTATCGTACCATATATTCTTTCGGATTGCAAGCAATTTTTCATATTTTTTATTTTTTTTACGCCCTTCAGGCCGCTCAGGAGACCTCCACCGCTCTGCCGACGCTCAAAAAGTACAAAACCCGCCGCGTCACCGGCCGTTCAAGGACCCGTTCCAGTGCCAGCGTGTAGGCCGAAAGCTGGCCCCGGTACAGCTCTGCCCGTTCGGTCAGTTCCTCCTCCGTGAACACACGATCGGTCTTAAAATCCACCACCGTGAGTCCATCGGGCGTCTCAAACCAGCAGTCCACCACGCCCTGAAGCAGAATTTCATCGCCGCCGACGGACATTCCGTCATAATCCCGGGCATCCATTAAAACCGTGAAGCGGTATTCGCGCTCCATTGCCGCGACCCGACGCATTTCCTCCGCCAGCGGGGATGACAAAAACCGCTCAAGCGCACGGATGTCCACTGCCGCCGCCTGCTCCGGCGTCAGCTTAGCCCGCAGCCGCAGCGCCGCCACCTGCTCCGGCACGTTCGGGTTCCTCAAATCAAGATATTGCAGCACCAGATGCGTGGCGGTTCCCCGCTCCGCCGGGGTGAGGCCCCGATCCTGCTGCCGGAATTTCGGCTGCGACAGCGGGCGGATATAGGGCGTATGCAGCGCGTCCTCCGCGATTTCTTCGTCCAGCGCACGGCCCTTTAGCTGCGTGGCAGTCAGCTTGGCCGGAAGCTGCGTTTCCCGCTGATAGGGATAGCGGTAGTTCAGCACTGCCGGGTCAAATTCCGTATGTCCCGAGGCGTTTTCTGCCTGAAGTATCTCTTTTTTAGGTGCTTCACCGTAGTCATTTGCGTCATGGATAAATACTTGCCACGGACTCGTATCGCCGGTATACAGGCTTTCGACCTCAACGCCTGCTCTTTCCCGCAGCGGCGCCGCCTCCGGGCGGCACAGCAGCGGCAGCAATATCCAGTCCCCGAAGCAGCGGCCCTCGGCCACCGCCTCCGGCAGTGCTGGACAGGCCGCGTAGGCCGTCAGCTTTTGCAATCGCTTTTCCGTGTGGTACATGGAAGCTACTAAAATCAGCTTTTCCTTGGGCCGGGTCATAGCCACATACAAAACGCGCTGCTCCTCCGCCAGATTTTCCCGCCGGAGCGTTTCCTCCAGCGCCAGCCGGGCCATGGTCGGATAGCGTATTTTCCGCTTCAAGTCAATGCAGCGCGGCCCTAAGCCCAGCGTTGGGTGCACCAGCACCGGCGTATCAAAATCCTGATTGGAAAATGAGTGATCCAGATCGCACAAGAATACAATGGGAAACTCCAACCCCTTGGATTTGTGAATGCTCATCATCTGCACACCGCCGCTGCCACCGGTGGTCTTGACTGCCGGGGCATTTCCGGCGTCCAGCAGCCGCCGCAGTTGGGTAATGAACGCAAACAGGCCGCGGTAGTCGTTGGCCTCAAAATGCTCGGCGTAGCGGCTCAGAGCCATGAGATTTTCCTGCCGGAGCGCACCGCCCTCCATCGCGCCGAAAATTCCCGGCAGCGCCAAGCGGTCATAGATGTGCCACAGAAGTTGGCACACGCTGATGTCCATGGCCGTTTCCCGAAGCTGCGTAAGCACCTGTAGGAAATTCTGCGAATCCACTCCCGTGTCCGCCCGCAGCGCATCATAAAAATCGCCCTCGCGGTCACAACTTCGGATTTCAGCAAGTCGGTCCGGCGTAAATCCGAAAATTGGGGACCGCAGCACGGAAATCAGGGGCACATCCTGCCGTGGATTGTCGATGATCTCCAGCAGAGATACCGTCACGGAGATTTCCATGGATTGAAAATAATCCCCGCTGTCCTCAAAGGAGCACGGAACGTCCTCCTCTGCCAACGCCTGTGCAAACACGGCAGAGCGGCTTCCGGGGGAACGCATGAGAATGACAATGTCCTCCGGGCGGCACGGCCGCAGCGTGCCCTCCTCCCCGGTAACGGGATAGCCCTCGTCCAAAAGCTGACGGATACGCCGCGCCGTGAAGCGTGCCTCGGCCAGCAGCTTTTTGACGGGGCGGGTCTCCTCCTCGGAGCGCTGGTGCGCGGCAATGAGATGGAACTCCGTATCGCAGTCCGTCCGCTCCGGGTAATAAGCCGCTCCAAAGTGAAGCATCTCATCCTCTCCGTATTCCATCTCACCCATTTCGGTGGAGAGAATGTTGGCAAACACGAAATTCGCTGCGTCCAGAATTTCCTTCCGTGAACGGAAATTCTGAGACAGCAAGATTTTGCGTTCCTTTCCTTCCTTTGCGGTTTCAGCCGATGCAAAGCGTTTATACTTGTCAAGAAAAATCGTGGGATCTGCCAGTCGGAAGCGGTAAATGCTCTGCTTTACATCGCCAACGGTAAACAGATTCTGACCCTCGCGGGATACAGCCTGGAAAATTGCGTTCTGCACCTCGTTGGTGTCCTGATACTCATCCACCATGATCTCGCGGTAGCGACCCGCTGTCTGCCGCCCCAGCTCCGTGGGGACCCCGTCCTCCGAGAGCAGCAGCCGCAGCGCCAAATGCTCCTGATCCGAAAAATCGGCGCAGTTCATCCGCAGCTTTTCCTGCCGGTAGGCTTCGGAAAAATCAGCGGTCAGCTTCAAAAGCGCCAGCATGGCGGGCGCCATCGCCGCAAGATCCTCCATTGCCCCCTGTCCGCTGACGTCCAGCATGGTACCCAACTTCTTCATGGCGCCCTTTGCGCCCTCCCACAGCTTTTTCAGCCGCAGTACTTCGGCATCGTCCTTCATGCCCTTGGGTGTTGTGAGCCGTGGGAACGTTACCGCCGCAAGGCATTGCCGCGTTTCCTCCCAGCCATTGCTTGTCTCCAGCTCCGCGATGCTCTCCGCCGCGGCGATGAATTTTTCTCCGTAGCCCCGGTACAGATCATCCTTCTGCGGGTCAAGGGCAAGGGCCGATGCCGCTTTCAGAAGACTCTGGGACCAGTGGTGCACTTTCCGCCGCACCTGCCGCAGAAGCGCATCCGCGTAAGGTGTCTCGTCAAAATCGCCGGTGCAGGCCGTCCAGGCCGTTCGGTTCCGGTCCAGCCATGCCTCCGGGGACGCATGGCTCTGGAGCTTTTCATAGGTCTCCAGCACCAGATTTTCCAGTGCGCTGTCATCCCGGCCGGCCCCCAGCGTATCTGCCAGCAGCGCCGCTCCGGCGTCCATATTTTCATAAAACGCCTCTAAAACGCGGCCCAGCACCCGCTTTCGCAAAAGCGCGGCATCATTTTCGTCCAGCACCCGGAAATCCGGCGTCAGCGTATGCTTTTCTCCGTCCTGTGCCAGCAGATGTGTATTTTCCCGCAGCAGCGCCGTACAAAAGGCGTCCACCGTTTTGATATCCGCCTGATACACCCGCAATAGCTGACTGCGAAGGTGCCGGTCCCCCGGCGTTTCCGCCAAGCGGCGGGAAAGCTCCTCTGATATTTTGCTCCGCAGCTCCGCAGCCGCCGCCTTGGTATATGTAATAATGAGGAAGTCATCCACATGGCAGTGCTCCGCCGTAATATAGCGGAACAGCCGCTCCACCAGCACCTTTGTCTTTCCGGAGCCGGCGGCGGCAGAGACCAGCAGGCTCCCGCCCCGGTTTTCAACCGCAGCGCTCTGCTGCGGCGTCAGATTCAGCTTTGCCATCTGTCATCGTCTCCTTCCTCCAGCTCCTTCCAAAATTCCTCCGGCTTCACCGGCAGAATGTACCGCAGATGGTCCCGGTCCTGTCCATCCCGGAAGTGACAGGCCGGTGCCCAATCGCAATACCGGCACTGGCTGTCCTCCTCGCTGTGGCAGCAGGGGTCCGCGTCAATATTGCCGGAGCGCAGCTCATGGGATATCTGCCGCAGCAGCTTATCCACATAATTGCCCAGCCTGCCAAGCTGCGCTGCGGACGCGATGCTGCCGGAGATGTCGCCGCTGCGGTTGACGCGCAGCGGCAGATAGTGCGGCTCCGTCAGCGCGTCATGCTCCATGGCGGACAGCACCGCCGGCTCCGCCAGCAGCAGCCCGGAGCGCTTCAGCGTCTTTTCCCGCTCCCGTAAAAGCTGCTCCGGCGTCACGTTCCGCTCCAATGATAAAATCTCATCCCGGGCCGGGAGATACAGTACGCCTGCCGGTTCGATCTCCTGTCCGAAATAGCGGGCTCCCTCCTTTTGAAGCGTAAAGAGGTATAACAGCATCTGGATATCCAGTCCCATGCGGACATTGGCAAGGTCAAAGCTCTTTCTGCCGGATTTGTAGTCCACCACCCGCAGATATAACCTTCCATCATGCAGCCAGCCATCCACCCGGTCCACCTTGCCGCCGACACGCAGCTCCCCATCCGGTTCGGAAATGGTAACGGCCGGCAGAGCGCCGTTTTTTCCGCCGAAGGACAGCTCAAACGCCATAGGCACAAAGTCCGAACAGCGCAGCTCCGCCGCCACCTGATCGATCACGGCATAAGCCGTTGTCCGCAGACGGGCAAAGAGATATCGGAAGCGGGCATTTCGATTTTGGAAATTGTGCAGCTCCTGCTCCACGTAGCGCTCCGTATACCGGCGCACAAGGCGGTGCAACTCCTCCTGCTCCACAGCGGCAAAGCCACCCTCCGCCAGTACGTCCCGGGTCACGTTTTCCAGCAGGAAATGCAAAAATGTGCCGATCTGCGGCGCGTCAAAGGCGGCGGTCTCCCGTGGTCTTGCCCGGAGGCCGTACTCCATGAAGTAAGCAAAATGGCACGAGCGCATCCGCTCCAGCCGGGAGGCTGTCATGGAGACCCGCTCCCCATAGATAGCCCGAACGGCGGCGGGAGACAGACTGCCCCGCCGAAGCGATGCCGCCCGCTCTGCGGCCTCCAGCCGCTCCGCGTTGTCCGGCTCCTGCCGAAGATACGCTTTCAGAGCATCATTTTCAGTTCTTGCAGCCATTTCCAATGCTGGAACAACTGCTGTAAAGCGATACTCCTTGTTGACCGGCTCCCGCTCCAAACGGAGCGCCGGGAAGAGTCTCAGCAGCCGCTCCACTACAAACGCCGGGCGCAGCTCCCCGCCGGAGACGTCCGCCGCCGGATAGCTCACCGTCAGGCCGCATTCCGGCTGGGCCAGCGCCGCATAGAGATTTTGCAGCTCCACCCCCATCTGCTCCATGCCGCTGGGGGCCAGCTCAATGCCGCACAGGGCCAATGCCTGCCTGTCTGCCTCGTTCAAAAGTCCGCCGGTCTGCCCCGATGCGGGTATCACATGGTCATTCGCTCCCAGTAAAAAGAGATATTTTGTTGTGTGGCGGTCATTCCGGGTAATCTCGCTGACAGATACCTGATCCAGAGACACCGGAATCGTTCCCACGCTGTACTGCGTCAAAACCAGCCGGAACAGCCGCTCAAACTCATCGGCGCTGAGCTTTTCGTCCCCCAATATCTCCACGAACTGATCCAGCACGCCGCAGAGAATTTCCCACAGTTGAGCGGTCTCCTCCGCCTCCTGCATTCGACCCGCCTCGGCCTGCCGGTGCATCCGCTCCGTCAGAACGGACTCTAACTGCAGCTCCTCCATAAAATCGTACAGGGCATTTGCGTAGTCCCGCACAGTCTCGCCGCTTTTCATCCCGGCTGCCAGCCGCCCCAGCGGGCCGCCGATGCGCCGCCGCAGTGCATTGACCTGCTCCAGCCGGTTTTTTTGACGGTCATTCCACGGCGCGCCGTATCCGTCCGGATTTTCCGTCCAGTCCTCCTCCCGCAGCCACATCCGGCCGCGAATTTCCCACTTCAAGACATAGTTTTCCAGCGCATCGCACTCCTCCGCCGTGATACCGGCGAGGCCCGTTTTCAGCCAGCGAAACATATCTTCATATTCATAGCCGCCGGAAATGGAGGCAAGCACGCCTGTCAGCAGACTCAACACCGGTTTTTCCAGAATGTCGCTGCGGCGGCTGACGTAGGCCGGTATTCCATAACGGTCAAACACGGCCTCGATAGTAGCCATGTAGTCCGCCATGTTTCTGGCGGCCACTGTAATGTCGCGGCAGCGGCACTTCCCCGCCGCAAGCAGCCGCCGGATATCCGCCGCCGCCTGCTCCACCTCTGAATAGAGCGTGGCGGCCTCCCGTACATGGAGCATGGAGCAGTCCCCGTCATAGGGCCGGTTTTCCCCGAAAAAGCAGCGCTCCAGATGGCCCAGCGCCGATGTATCTTCATTTGTCAGCGTTTCGAGCCGAACCTCGCTGCCGGCCTCATCCGCCAAGCGCCGCAGACTCTCCAGCGTTTTCAGCGTCGGCTCGAATATTTCCTCCCGGCTGTCCGGCTCCCCCAGCAGCGTAATGGTCACAGACCGCGCCTGCCGCAAAAATACGGACAAAACGCGCCGCTCCTGCGCGTTGAAGTATGTAAAGCCATCAATGAAGATATTCTTGTCCCGGACGTATGCCGACTCCTCCAAATGCTCGCACAGCTTCGTCATTCGGTCCCGGGAATCCAGCCCAGGCCGCCGGAGACGTGCCTCATAGGCGCCGTACAGCAGGCTCAGGTCCAGTAGCTTATCCCTTGTGGCGCCGGTCAAGGACTGCGCCTGCTCATAAAGCCGCTCCGGCGTGACCTCATAGCATTGCAGCTCGTCAAACAGGGCCAGCATTTGCTCTAAAAAGCCCACCTTCTGCGAGGGGCGGCGGTACAGCGTCAGCATCGGTGCCGTTTCCAACAGGGCGCGCTGAAGCGTCAGCAGCTTGCCGCCGCTGTCCAGCGTTACATCGGAGATACCGCCGGTGATGCTCAGCACCCGCTCTCCCAGTCTGCGGAAGCTCAGCACCTCCGCATACCGGCTGGCGTGGTCGCCGCAGACGCGGCACACATCCACCTCTGCCTGATAGGAGGCGTGCTCCGGCACCAGCAAAATCTGCTGCCCGCTTTCTCCCAGCGCCGCGATTTTCCGCAGGACCCAGTCTGATTTTCCTGTTTTCGCCCGGCCGATCAATATTGTCAGCATAGCTTCCTCCGCTCAGAAATGTTTTTTCCATTCTACCATAATCAGCGCCGCAAATATAGACCCGATTGTCTTTTTTTCGCCGCTATGTTAAAATCAAATCATTATGTATATTGCTGAAAGGAGTCTTTTTATGCCCCATATCCCCCACGGCCCAACGGACGCTGCCTCCCTTGTGCCGTTTGAACCCGCGCTGGAGGCCGCACTGCGGCCCTCACCAGACTATGATGTGTCCCGCTGGCTCTATGTTCCCAACACCTATTCGGAGTACCGTTACATATTGGGTACCCGTGGCTCTCATCCGCTGATCTGCGTTGGTATCAACCCCTCCACCGCCGCGCCGGACGCACTGGACCCCACCCTGCAGTCCGCCCAGCGAATGGCACTGAACAACGGCTGTGACAGCTTCCTGATGTTCAACGTCTACGCCCAGCGCGCCACCCGGCCAGACGATATGGAGCCGGTGTGCAGCGCGGCGCTCCACTCCGAAAACCGCAAGGCGTTCCGCTATCTGCTGTCCCTGTCGGACACCCCCGCCATCTGGGCGGCCTGGGGGAATATCATCGAAAAGCGCGATTATCTCACGGACTGTATGCGCGATTTTGCCTCCGACGGAAAGGCCGCGGGCGCACAGTGGTTCACCGCCGGGCCGCTTTTAAAGTCCGGGCACCCGCACCACCCCCTGTACCTAAAGGCCACCACCGCCCTGCTCCCCTTTGATATTGACGCCTATCTTGCCGCCCGGACGTAAATCTCCGCTCCCTTGGTCAGAAAACACAAGAAAGCCGATTCTGTTCCCCGCATATTTGGCGGTCCGATGGGCGATTCCATATTGAATCCCACGGAATAGAGTGTATAATTAGTCATTATTTGTATTTTATTTTGTATAATCATACGAGGTCACACTATGAAAACCTATGAATTTGCCTATGGTCACGGTCATGTTTCCTTGCCGCTGAACGAAGCGGATATTCTCGCGGAGCTGCACGGCAGCGAAACGCCCCCTATTGCCGACATCCGCTCTGCCCTGATTTCCTCGCTGGAGGCCCCCATTGACAGCAAGCCCCTCAAAAATCTGGCCCTTCCCGGCCTCAAGGTCGCGCTGGTGGTCAGCGATATGACGCGCTTCTGGATGCGGCAGGACTTAGTGGTGCCGCATCTTGTGGACTATCTGCTGGAGGTCTGCGGCGTCAAGCCCTCCGATCTGACTATCGTGATTGCCAACGGCACCCACATCGGCGGAAACGAGCAGGAGCTGCGGACGCTGGTGACAGACGGGGTCTATGACCGCATCCGGGTGGAAAACCATGACTGCGAAGCAAAGGACCTTGTATATCTCGGGACAACGCCCCACAAAACGCCGGTGTGGATCAACCGCACCGTGGCGGAGGCAGACCTTGTGGTTTGCCTTGGCGCGGCTACCCATCATGTGATGGCCGGCTACGGCGGCGGACGGAAAAGCATCCTCCCCGGCGTCAGTGGTTTGGAAACCATCCGCCACAACCACGCCTATTCCCTTGACAGCACCAAGCTCTGCACCAACCCCGCCATCGGCAACGGCGTGCTGTCCGGCAACCCGCTCCACGCCGATATGTGCGAGGCGGCGGGCATGGTCAAGAATCTGTTCATGGTCAATCTGGTCATGAACGCCCAGATGAAGCTGGCCAAAATCTTTTCCGGCCATTACCTGACCGCGTGGGAGCAGGCCTGTCAGGCGGCGGATGACATTTACCGGGTGGACATTCCCTGTCAGGCCGATGCCATTGTTACAAGCTGCGGCGGCTTCCCCAAGGATATTTCGCTCTATCAGGGCACCAAGACCATTGACAACGTGGAATCCGCTCTGAAGCCCGGCGGTACGCTGGTTCTGTTCATTGAGGCCCCGGAGGGCGGCGGCCCCGCCGAATACTTCGACTGGTCCAAAAACCTTCAGGACGGTACGTTGGAGCAGCGGCTCCGGGAGGCGTTCACCGTGGCCGGCTACATTTTCTTCCTGAATTGCGAGCAAGCGCAGCGCTATCGCATTTTCCTCTACTCCTCCATTGATCCCAAGGACGTTGCCCCCATGGGTATCCACGCCTATTCCGATCTGGACGAGCTGTTGAAGGCCGCGCAGCTTGACGGAAAATCCACCTATGTCATTCCCAACGGTTCCACCGTGATTCCCCGGGTGAAAGGAGCAAACCAATGAAAACCACTTCCGATTTCATCGCAAAGCGCTTCCGCAGCATTGACGCCGGTCTAAGCCTTGATACCGAGGCACTGGCCCGCTACAATGACGTCATTGACCTGAGCATCGGCGATACGGATTTCATCACGGACGATGCCATCATTGACGCCGCGTTCCATGACGCAAAAGCCGGCTATACCCACTACGGCAATCCCATGGGCGACCCGGAGCTGATTCATGCGGTGTGCGCGGCTTGGCAGGAGGATTTCCGCCAGCCCTTAACGCCGGATCATGTTCTGATCACCGCCTCGAGCTGCCTTGGCATGGCGCTGGTCATGATGGCCATTCTGGACCCCGGCGATGAGGTCATTGTCTTCTCCCCCTATTTTTCCCTCTACCGCAATCAGATCGAACTGGCCGGCGGCGTATGCGTGGAGGTCCCCACCTATGCCGAGGAGAGCTGGGCTGTGGATGAGGCCCGCCTCCGGGCCGCCATTACGCCGAAGACCAAGGCCATCATTTTCAACAATCCCTGCAACCCCACCGGCATGGGCTACGAGCGGAAAACGCTGGAGCTGCTGGGCCGGGTGGCTGAGGAGCACGATCTGCTCATCGCGGCGGACGAAATCTACACCACCTATCTTTATGAAGGGGAATTCATTCCCATCCGTACCCTTCCGGGGCTTGCTAAGCGGGTCATTACGCTGAACAGCTTTTCAAAGAACTTCCTGATGACCGGCTGGCGGGTCGGTGCCATTATTGCCGAGCCGGAGCTGCTGCGGGCCATGAACGATGTGAATAACTGCCTTATTTACACCGCGCCCTCCATTTCCCAGCGGGCAGCCATCAAGGCGCTGTCTATTCGTGAGGACATCCGCAAGAATTATGTATCCACCTATCGGGACCGCATTTTTTACGCGGCGGACCGCATCGAAAAAATTCCCTATCTCAGCCTGGTACGCCCCAAGGGTACCTTCTACCTGTTCCCCGGAATCGAGAAAACGGGGCTGAGCGACACGGAATTCTGCAAGGCCCTGCTGGAGCGGGCACACATCATGGTCTCTCCCGGCGGCGTGTTCGGCAGCACCGGCGCACACTGCTTCCGCATTGCCTGCACCGTTGGACTGGATCATTTGAAGGAAGCCTTTGACCGTATGGAGAAGCTCTCCTTCTGATTTCGCGCGCATATATGCATAATTTATGCATATATTGTGTATATTTTGCATGGTGTATAAATAAATATTCAAAATTAACTTTATATTATGCAATTTTACTGTTGCATTTTCGGATAGAACGTGTATAATCATTCACATAAGGAAACGGAGCACAGCTCCGCAGGATGAAAAGAAAAGGAGATTTTATTATGAAACAGGTCAAGAAAACTCTGGCGCTGGCTATGAGCGCCCTGATGCTGCTGGCCATGCTGACCGGCTGCGGTTCCAGCAAGAAGGACGATGCCCCCGCCGCTGACAGCAACACCGAAACGCAGGAGCCCGCCGCCGATACCACCTCCTCCAAGCTGGATCAGATTAAGGCTAACGGCAAGCTGCTTGTCGGCACGGAGGCTCAGTACGCTCCCTACGAGTTCAAGGATTTGGACGCCAACTTCGCCGGCTGCGATATGTGGCTGGCCCAGCAGATCGCTGACTCCCTCGGTGTAGAGCTGGAGGTTGTGGATATGTCCTTTGACGGCATCATCCCCGCTGTGAAGTCCGGTCAGGTGGACATCGGCATTGCCGCTTTCACCAAGACGCCCGAGCGTGCCGAAGAGATCGACTTCAGCGATCTGTATGAGACCAGCGCCCAGTTTCTCGTTGTGAAGACCGGTAACGCCGATGTGTATTCCACCAAGGAAGCCCTTGCCGGTCAGAAGGTCGGCGCTCAGAAGGGCACCATCCAATCCCAGTTGATTCAGTCCGCTCTGCCCGACAGCGAGCTGTTCGAGCTTGAGAAGTATCCCGCTGTGGCTCTGGAGGTTCAGAGCGGCAACATCGCCGGTCTCGTTGTGGATCAGGCCGTGGGCGAGTCCCTGATTGCCACCAGCAACGGCGGTCTTGAAGTCGCAAACTTTGAGTTCACCGCTGAGGAAGCCTCCTTCGGCAAGGCTGCCGTAATTGCCAAGGGCAACGAGGATCTGGTGGCCGCTGTCAACGAGGTCATCAACAAGGTCACTGCCGATGGCAGCTACCAGAAGGCTTATGACGAGGCCGTTGAGCTGGCCGCCAGCATGGGTCTGTAAGTTACACAGTAAATGAACAACGGGCCTCGCCGAAAAATCTCGGCGGGGCTCGCGCCTGTCCTTTCCCACTGCCTTTCCCCATCCCCGGCATTCTTAATACGATAGGAGGAGCTTCCCCCATGACCTTTTTTGAAACCATGGCAAAGCTGCTGGAGCGCTACAGCAGCTTCTTTACGGAGGGTATTGTCAATACCCTCATCATTGCCGCCTTTGCCGTGCTGCTGGGTACGGTGTTCGGTACGCTGATGGCTACGCTGCGGATGTGCCGCATCCCGCCTCTGCGGTGGCTGGCAGTGGCCTACATCGAATTTATCCGCGGTACGCCGCTGATGGTCCAGCTCATGTTCATTTTCTACGGCCTGCCTATGATTGGCTTTACCATTCCGGATGTCTCTTGGATTCCGAACTTCTCCCGGTTCACCGCCGGTATTGTGGCCATGAGCATGAATAGCTGCGCCTATGTAGCGGAGATCATCCGTTCCGGCATTCAGGCCGTGGACCCCGGTCAGATGGAGGCCGCCCGGAGCGTTGGCTTCAGCAGCGGAGAGGCCATGCGCCTTGTGGTTCTGCCGCAGGCTGTCCGCAATATTCTCCCCGCCCTCGGCAATGAGTTTGTCACCGTCATCAAGGAGTCCTCTATCGTTTCCGTCATCGGCATTGCGGACCTGATGTTCCGCACTAATGACGTCATCGCCGTGACCTATAAAAATCTGGAGTGTCTGGCCATCGCGGCGCTGTGCTACTTCGTGCTGACCTTTATCAGCGGCCGGGTTGTATCTCTGGTGGAAAGGAAGATGTCTCATGGAAAATAAGCAGGAAATTCTCCGGGTTGTTGACCTTGAAAAAAAATTTCATAAGCTGGAGGTCCTGAAGGGCATCAACGTCAGCTTCCACGAAAATGAAGTTGTATCCATCATCGGCCCCTCCGGCGGCGGAAAGTCCACGTTCCTGCGCTGCCTGAACCTTTTGGAGCAGCCTACCTCCGGCCAGATTTTATTTGATGGTACGGACATCTGCTCCATCAAGGGCAAGGCCATCGACCAGTGCCGCCAGCGGATGGGTATGGTATTCCAGCAGTTCAACCTGTTCAACAACATGGACGTTATGCACAACCTGATCGCCGCCCCCACCCGCATCAAGGGCATGAGTCAGGAGGAGGCGCAGGATAAGGCCCTGTCCCTTCTTTCCAAGGTGGGCCTTGCTGACCGTGCCGACGCTTATCCCAGTCAGCTCTCCGGCGGTCAAAAGCAAAGAATCGCCATTGTACGCTCGCTGATGATGGACCCGGAGGTCATGCTGTTTGATGAGCCCACCTCCGCGCTGGACCCGGAGATGATCGGCGAGGTGCTGGACGTTATGCGTGACCTTGCGGAAAGCGGCATGACGATGATCGTGGTGACGCACGAAATGCGCTTTGCCAGGGAGGTCAGCAGCCGCACCATCTTCCTTGATGGCGGCACTATCGGCGAAGATAAGCCCTCCCAAGAGCTGTTCGCCCACCCCGAAAGCCCCCGGCTTGTCACGTTTCTCAATAAGGTTCTGTAATCACGCAATTATAAAAGAGCGCTGCATGGAGTATTCCATGCAGCGCTCTTTTTCTCTATTCTGCCAGCCTTGCCTTCAATTTCTCCCATAGCTCCACAGTCTTGAATTTCAGCACATAGCCTTCGTCCGCCTCTGTAATGAGCGCCACCTCACCCTCCGACAGACCGGCAGACAATGCTGCCGCCGGGACATCTGCCGCCGCTGTGGTACATAGGGGCGGAAACACCACGCACCACCAGTTTTTCCCGGCGGCATCGCCGATGAGTACCCGGAGTGCCAGATATTCCCCGGCCGGCAAAGAAAAACCGTCATATTCCCTGGTGGGGAATGCGGTCTCCGCCAGTTCCACCCTCACACCATAGGCATATCCAGTCTCCGCGACCGTGCGTTCCGCAGCAGACTTCAGTTCCGGCAGCGCCGCGTTTAGGCGCTTCTTAGCATCACTGCGGCTTTCCGCTCCCGCCAGCAGCTCTGTAGCCCGCTTCAGAACCGTGTCCCGCACCCGTAGCTTCAGCGCTTGATCCGCCTCCGAATCCGAGTTTGCCAGCACATGAAGCCGAATCACCTTGTCCGCCAGCTCAGATTGCGTATGCAATGCCACAGCGCCGGAGGTCAGCACAAGCGCTGCAAAAACCATCAGGAACACTTCAATGGGATGTATCCGTTTTTTCACAAAAAATTTCCGTCCTTTCCGTAGGTATAACGGAATTTTGGACGGAAATGTCTGCTTTTATACCAATTTCTTTACCGGTTTGGCCACATAGGTCTGCTGATAGGACTTCTTCATCACCTCCGCCGCCCGCTGTGCCTCCGCCGCGCTTTCAAAAATGCCGTAGACCGTCGGCCCCGAACCGCTCATTGCGGCATTGAGCGCACCGTGCGCCAGCAGGATTTCCTTGATTCGAAAGACCTCCCGGTACCGCTCCGGCAAAAACTCCTCAAAGACGTTGCAAAGCCTGTCCGTCACCCCGGTCAGCTCTCCCCCTTGCAGCGCGGCGGTCAGACCGGCAATATCCGGGCGCTTTGAGAGCACAGCCCCATCCGCCAGCACAAACAGCTCCGGCGTGGAAATGCCAAAATCCGGCTTGCACAATACGATTTGGCACACCGGCAAGGGCGGCAAATCCGTTAGCCGCTCTCCCCGGCCCTCTGCCAGACTTGTCCCGCCGGAAACGCAGAACGGCACATCGCTCCCCACGATCAGTCCGATGGCCCGCAAAGCCTCGTCCGGCATTCCGGCGGCGTACAGCCTCCGCAGGCACCGCAGCAGCGCCGCCACATCAGCGCTGCCGCCTCCCAAGCCCGCAAAGGCGGGTATGTTTTTTTCCAGCCGCACCGTCAGCGGCGGCACGGGAACTCCCAGCGCCGCGAAAAACGCCTCCGCCGCCCGCTGCTCCATGGAGACCTTATCAGCCGGAAGGGAAAATGCCTCTCCGGTCAGAAGCGTAAAGCCGGTTCCCCCCTCCTCCACCGTTATGACATCGCAAAGGGAAACCGTCTGCATAACCATCCGCAGCTCATGATAGCCATCCGCTCTCCGGCCCAGAATATCCAGCGCCAGATTGATTTTTGCCGGTGCAAGCTCCTGTGTCCTCATCGAATTTTCCGCGCCTCCAAATAGTACCGCTTATCCTCCGCCGCGCCCATGGAAAAGGTCTTGCGCGGCAGAACACCGTCTGCCATAACTGTGGAAAAAAGCTGGTCCTTTCCCATAACTGGCAGTAAAAATGCCAGATTTCCGGGCTTTTGCCCCAGCTCCCGGGCCGTGTCATCCCCATGGATAT
>ENA-UPXC01003795-UPXC01003795.1-human-gut-metagenome-genome-assembly--contig:-NODE-3795-length-14852-cov-56.316007_pt1 | contig 14852 bp, 8 predicted proteins | sample MGYA00250047_ERZ773371 | MGnify/ENA primary metagenome ERZ773371 (study PRJEB29103, sample SAMN06111975) | human gut metagenome | biome: human gut; feature: ankylosing spondylitis patient; material... | reverse complement strand
GGGTATGCCTTGAAGAAATCTGTGAAGATATTCTTCATACCTATCAGGCGCATGCCCCGGAAGAAAATTTTGACACGTCCTACTTTACCGATTTTTCCCGTGCCAGCGAGCACATCGTCATGCGTCTTGTAAGCTTTGAAAAAAATCAGGAACTGTTAAAAGAGGTTCCGTTTTTCCGCTACCAGGATCTGGCCGTAATCTTTTACTGTCTGCTCCATGCAAGTGCCGAAAACCAGGCAAATATTCTGATCCACAATCATCACTTAAACCTTTGGAAAATCGACAAAGAAACGCTTTACCGGCTTGCGAAGAAAAACACGCCACAGCTTCTTCCCCCACAGCTTACCCCGATGAGCAGTCTTCTCAAAGAAATGCAGCTCGTCGCGGAAACTCCACTCCCGGAAGCAGCCCCGCCACTGTATGTTCTGACCAATACGTACCGGACCAACGGTGCAACCGTTCTCCTCTACGATGACATCTTAAAAGAACTGTCCGATTTGTTTGAAAAGGATCTGATCATTCTGCCAAGCAGTATTCACGAAGTACTGATTCTTGCCACCGATGAAAACGACAGGCAGAATCTCGACCATTACACCGCAATGGTAAAAGAAGTGAATGCCTCACAGCTTCAGGATGAAGAAATTCTGTCCGACCATGCCTACTATTACTGCCGGCACAGCCATCTGCTGACCATGCCGCAGCCGGTCTGCACTTCATAGATTATATTTCCAGACACAAAATCCCCGCAGAAAAAATTCTGCGGGGAACATCTATTACATTTCTACCAGTTTATCATATAGCTTCTCATATGCATGTGCCGAAACATTCCAGGAAAAATTGCGATCCATCGCACGATAGATCAGTTCTTTCCATGCGGCCTTTTGTTCATGCTCCACACGATACGCATACCGGACAATATCTGCCATTTCCTGTGCATTAAAATTCGCAAATGAAAAACCACATCCTGTATTTTCATATTCATTGTATGGTTCTACCGTATCCCGGAGTCCTCCGGTTTCACGTACGATCGGAAGTGTTCCGTAACGCATGGCAATCATCTGTGCCAGCCCGCATGGTTCAAACATGGAAGGCATCAGCAGCACATCACTTGCCGCATATATATGGTGCGAACGCTCCTCGGTAAATCCGATATGTACGCTTACCTTGTCCGGATACTTACTCTGATAATGGTGGAACATATTTTCATACTGGCTCTCTCCGGAACCAAGAACCACCAGCTGTATATCCATTTCGGTTAAAAGTTCATCCAATACGCAGCCAATCAGGTCAAATCCTTTCTGGCTGGTCATACGCGATACGATTCCGATCAGGAAAGCATCCTCCCTGACTGGAAGCCCAAGTTCTTTCTGTAATGCAACTTTGTTTTCTTTTTTCCCACTCACTGCATCTTTTTTCGAATAATTTACCGAAATATAAGGATCTGTCTGTGGATTATATTCTTCATAATCAATTCCGTTTAAAATACCATAAAGGCGATCCTTTCGGGCAGTCATCAGGCCACTTAAGCCCTCTCCCCCTTCTACGGTCGTAATCTCATTTGCATACGTCGGGCTGACAGTAGTAATATAATCCGCATATACCACGCCACCCTTTAAGTAGTTTGCTTCGCCATAAGATTCCAGTTCATATGCATTGAAAATGTGTGCCGGGAGTCCTGTAATATCCATAATCTCCTGAATTCGCCAGCGTCCCTGAAACTGCAGGTTATGAATCGTAAACACGGTTTTGATTCCCGCATAAAAATTATCATCTCCAAATACCGTATGCAGAAACACCGGAATAAGTCCTGTCTGCCAGTCATTGCAATGGATAATATCCGGGGCAAAATCAATATACGGCAGACTAGCAAGTACTGCCTTGGAAAAATATGCAAACTTTTCCACATCTTCATAGATATTGTTGTATGGAGATTCTCCTGCAAAATAAAATTCATTGTCCACAAAATAAAAGTGAACACCATGATATTCCGACTCGAAAATTCCAACATACTGCCTGCGCCAGTTCAGATTTACATAAAAATGGCACAAAAATTTTAAATTTGGAAGAAATGAGCGATCCATGCAGGCGTATTTCGGAATAACTACCCGCACATCATACTCTTTTTTGTCAAAATATTTCGGAAGTGATCCGACAACATCGGCAAGACCTCCGGTTTTCACATATGGCACTGCCTCTGATGAAACAAACAGAATCTTCTTCATACATAACACTCCTTTACTTACTCTTCATCTGTAATCGTATTTTGTCCGTAATAAGAGCGATAAATTCCGAGTTGGTCGGTTTTCCTTTTCCATTGCTGATCGTATATCCGAACAGATCATCCAGCGTATCCATCTTGCCACGGCTCCATGCTACTTCAATTGCATGACGGATGGCACGCTCGACACGGCTTGGTGTCGTATCAAATTTCTTTGCAATCCCCGGATATAAAATTTTCGTAATAGAATTTAACATGTCCATATTCGTCACAGACATGATGATTGCCTCCCGCAAATACTGGTATCCCTTGATATGTGCCGGAACACCAACCTCATGAATTATCTCTGTGACATCCTCTTCCAGTGTCTGTAACGAGTACTTTTCCGGTTTCTTTTCCATCTCAACCGGTCTGCCAATTTCTTTTCGTACTTTGTTTTTTCGACGGTTGAGTGTCTTGATCCGGTCCAAAACAATATTCCGGTCAAACGGCTTCATAATGTAATAATCCGCTCCCCGCTCAAACGCGTCTTCGGTAATCTTTTCATTGCTGATCCCACTGATCATCAGAAATGTTGGCCGATTCTTTAGTGTATGATCTGCCCTGATCCTGTCAAGGACTGCCAGACCGTCCAGTTTCGGCATAATAATATCCAATAACACAACATCCGGTTCTTTTTCCCTGATCAGATGACAGGCTTCTTCTCCATCCTTTGCCATCCCGATCAGGTGCAGTTCATCATCACTGGTTACCATTTCTTCCAATAAGTCACGCATAACCTCGTTATCATCTGCAATTGCGACATTTAGTTTTCCCATGTAGGCCTCCTAGAATGTCAAATTCAGTCAAAAATAAGCATACCAGAAAGCACTGTCCGATTTTGTCAAAATTTGTCGATAAATACAGTTAAACTATATCACAACTGCCAATTTATTTCAATGTCTTATGCATTCTCTTCGAACTGGGAATTATACAGATCTGCATAAAATCCCTTTTGTGCCAGAAGCTGTTCGTGTGTCCCCTGCTCTATGATATCGCCATCTTTCATCACCAGAATCAGATCCGCATTTCTTATCGTAGAGAGTCGATGCGCAATGATAAAGCTGGTCCGTCCACGCATCAGATTATCCAATGCCTTCTGAATCCGCACTTCGGTACGGGTATCTACCGAAGAGGTTGCCTCATCCAGAATCAGAATCGGGTTATCCGCAAGGATAGCACGTGCAATTGTAAGAAGCTGTTTCTGTCCCTGGGAAACATTACTTGCATCCTCGTTTAACTCCATCTGGTAGCCACCCGGAAGTGTCTGGATAAAATGGTGGGCATGTGCGGCTTTTGCCGCCTCAATCACTTCCTCATCCGTGGCATCTAAACGGCCATACCGGATGTTTTCCATGATAGATCCCTTAAACAGCCAGGTATCCTGCAATACCATACCAAATGCATCCCGAAGCTCCTGACGGTTAAAGTCGCGGATATCATGCCCATCCACCTGAATGGCTCCGCCTGTCACATCATAGAAACGCATAAGCAGTTTGACCATTGTGGTTTTTCCTGCTCCCGTTGGTCCGACAATTGCAATTTTCTGTCCAGGTGTTACATGAGCGGAAAAATCCCTGATAATGATCTGATCCGGATTGTATCCGAAACTTACATGGGAAAAATCCACGTAACCATCCACATGGTCGAGATGCACAGCATGTTCAACCGTCAGTTCTTCTTCCTCTTCGTCCAGAAATTCAAATACGCGCTCGGAGGCTGCAGACATCGACTGCAGCATATTTGCCACCTGCGCAATCTGCTGGATCGGCTGAGTAAAATTCCGGACATACTGAATAAATGCCTGAATTTCACCAACCCCGATGGTTCCGCGGATTGCCAGAAGTCCTCCGGAAATTGCCACTCCGACATAACCGAGGTTTCCGACAAACTGCATGATCGGCTGCATCAGTCCGGATAAAAACTGGGACTTCCATGCCGATTGAAACAGAATCTGATTGGTATCTTCAAATTTTTTGATGGTGCTCTCCTGCTTATTATATGCCTGCACCACCAGATGTCCGCCATAGACCTCTTCCACCTGTCCGTTGATATGTCCCAGATATTCCTGCTGCTGGCGGAAATATTTCTGCGAATGTTTGATAATAAACGAAATCAGGATGGCAGATACCGGAAGAATCACAAGTGAAATCAATGTCATAATTCCGGAAATTGAAATCATCATCACAAGTGTTCCGACCAGTGTTGCCACACTCGTAATGATCTGCGTCACACTCTGATTTAAACTCTGTCCAAGTGTATCCACATCATTGGTGATGCGGGATAGCACCTCTCCGTACGTGCGGCTCTCGAAATATTTCATTGGCATGCGGTTGATTTTCTCTGAAATTTCCTTACGCATGCGGTAACAGGTTTTCTGCGTGATTCCTGTCATGATCATTCCCTGTATAAAACTGAATACTGCAGAACAGATATACAGGCCAAGTGTAAACAATAACACTTTGGCAATATAGGTAAAATCAATAGATCCGGTTCCCGCGATCTTTTTCCCGAGACCTTCCACCAATGCATTCGTTGCACGTGCCATGACCTTTGGTCCGGCAACGGAAAAGACGGTAGACACCGCTGCAAAAATCATAACGGCAACAATCGCATACCAGTATCTTCCGAGATAACGAACCAGTTTTCCGATAGAGTTTTTGAAATCTTTCGGCTTTTCTCCCGGCATCATTCCTCTGCCCGGACCACCCATCGGACCGCGAGGTCTTCTTGTACGTTGTTCTGCCATCTTATTTCACCTCCTCGGAAAGTCCCAGTTCTTTGGCAGACAGCTGACTTCTGGCAATCTGCTCGTAAACTTCGCAATTGTGCAGTAATTCCTCATGCGTGCCTTTTCCGACAATCTTTCCATCGTCGAGTACCAGTATCTGGTCCGCATGCAGAATTGTACTGATTCGCTGTGCGACAATGATCACGGTCGTATGTTCCGTCTTTGTCTCAAGTGCTCTGCGGAGTGCCGCATCGGTCTTCATATCCAGAGCGGAAAAACTGTCATCAAACACATAAATCTTTGGATTTTTTGCAATTGCTCTGGCAATGGCAAGCCGCTGCTTCTGTCCGCCGGAAACATTGCTTCCTCCCTGTGCAATCGCACTCTCATACCCATCCTGTTTGCTGTCAATAAACTCTGTTGCCTGCGCAATCTCCGCTGCTTCCTGGATCTGCTCATCTGACGCATCCTCTGCCCCGAAGCGCAGATTGCTTGCAATTGTACCAGAGAAAAGAATTCCCTTCTGTGGTACAAATCCGATATGTTCCCGCAGATCCTGCAATGTATACTTGCGGATATCCGTTCCGTCAAGCGTGATCTCTCCGCCTGTCACATCATAAAAACGCGGAAGCAGGTTGACCAGCGTAGATTTACCACATCCGGTACTTCCGATAATTGCAGTAGTCTTTCCCGGCTCTGCAACAAAATCAATATCCGAAAGCACATCTTCCGTGGCTCCCGGATACCGGAAATTTACATGATGAAAGGCAATCACACCCTCACACTGTTCCATGGCAGCCGGCTCTTTCGGATCTGTAATCGTACTTTTTGTGCGTACAACCTCATCTATACGCTCTGCAGCTACACCGGCTCTCGGCATCATGATAGACATCATAGTCAGCATCAGAAATGCCATAACGATCATCATTGTGTAAGTAATAAATGCCGTCATGGAACCAACCTGCATATATCCGCCATCGATCCTCTTTGCGGCAACCCACACAATCAGAAGCGTAATGCAGTACATGATCATCATCATTCCCGGCATCATAAATGTCATAACACGGTTGGTAAACAACTGCGTCTTTGTCAGATTGCGGTTGGCCTCATCAAACCGCTCTTCTTCCCGTTTTTCCCGTCCAAATGCACGAATGACATTTAATCCTGTCAGAATCTCTCTCGAAACCAGATTCAGCCGGTCCACGAGATTCTGCATAATCTTAAACTTCGGCATGGCAAGGGAGGTAAGAAGCATTACAAATCCAAGAATAACAAGCACCGCAAGCGCGATCACCCATTCCATTCCTGCATGGGTCTGTGCAACCTTAATCACACCACCGATTCCAATGATCGGAGCATAAAGAATCATTCGCAGAAATACTGCAGTCACCATCTGAATCTGCTGTACATCATTGGTACTTCTCGTAATCAGGGATGCCGTTGAAAAATGATCCATCTCTGCATTGGAGTACTGTACAACATTGCGGAATGTCTTATCACGCAGATCCCGTCCGATGGATGCTCCCACACGGGAAGCACAATATCCGACAACCACTGCCGCCATAACCATCAGCAGCGCAAAACCAAGCATCTTGGCTCCGGTGGTCCATAAGTAATGTTTCTGAATGGCATCTACATCCACACCTGCATTTTTATCACAGGAGATCGCATAGGTCACACCCATGGATTTCAATGTAGAAGATCCGATCGCATCAATCTGTCCAGACACCTGCTTTCGCATCTTAAGAATCTGCTGATCCGGTACCTGGCCGGCTGCCAGTGCCTGCATCAGCTGCTTCATATCTACCTGCGTCCCATCCGTTCCCATTTTCGCCGTGATAGCCTTCTCGTCAATATCGGACTCCTTCATCTGGGACATCTGATATACCATGACGATCGGCTCCAACAGAGACTCATCCATATCGTCAAGCGTATCCTCTTCACAATTTCTCACATAGTTTCCATCTTTTTTCGGCTCCTTATAACAGGCGGCAAATGTTTTCTTTTCCCTGCTGGTCATAAAAAGCTGTGCTGACACAAAATCTTCCGGTGTCATTTCTTCTGGAAGAATATGCTCCACTCCGCTGCTCATGATTCCGACATCGATAATATCCGATGTATACTGTGGCAGTGACAGATCACAAAATGCCTGCATCACAAGAAAAGCCACAATAACCAGAATCCATTTCCAGTATGGGAGCATGTTTTTAAATATTTTTCCCATGATTTAACTCCTTTTCATATGCATAGCTTTTATACTATCATGAACTGATTTCCAGAACAATTCCTATTATATAAAACTTTTCTTAAATTAAAATAAAATGTGTGGTGCAACCACGGGCACCACACATTTCATTTTCTGATTTTATACTGCTGGAATTATATAACCGGCCTTCTTCATTTCTTTTGTAAAATCATCGACAGACATTCCTGCTTTTTCTGCACCAATTTCCACTGTAATGATTCCATCCTGTACCAGGGATGCATATGCACGAATCTTTCCCTCTCGCTGTCCTTCGATTCGACCTTCCACACGTTCCTCATTCAATTCATCCGCCATTAAAACACGTAATGCCTCACACATGATCCTTTCACTTCCTTTCCATTTTTGCACTTTCTCCATGTTACTGTTTACAATAACCTGGAGCACAACATCTGCAAGATTCTTCTCTCTTTCCGAAAATGCACTCACCCTCAATAAATACTGACGCATCAACGATTCTTCCAGATGATTCGTCAATGCTTTTAGCTGTACATGCATCTCCGTGTCCAGTTCCGATGACACAATGATCTGCACCGGGAACATCGCGCCATTGACATAGTAAATCCCGGCTGTTTCTTTTTTACATCCATACCCGGATTTTTCCAGTTCATGCATCAGCTTCACCGGCTTGCGGTCTCGAATCAGTGTAATGGTAATCTCCTCTGCCGGAATCTCATTTACATGATTTGGCAATACTTTATACAGGCACGCATACGCAACCGCCTTGTAAAAAGTATCAATGTTCAGCTCATCCTTTGGGGATTTATATTCAAAAATATTATACTTTCGAAAGATCTTCCCGATTTCATTTTTTATCCTGCAGTTTTTCTTTACTTTGACAACCGTACAGTCAATCTGCAAAGGTTTTTCCGTAAGCTGGAACTCATCGGTAAATTCCAGATTTTCTGCATCCTCCAGCAGTTCCAGGCGCAAGGCCGAACAGAATGCCGGATGCCACTGCAGCTTTTGGGACTTTTTCTGATTCTCCTGTTGATTCTTCGTTTGTTCTTTTTCCAAATGTTCTCCTTATATTATATGTGGTTTTTGCTTTTATTTCAACGCATAAAAATTGCAGACTGTTAAACCCCGACCGTCAAACTCAGACCGTCAAAACCTGACCGTCAAAGGCACATCAAAGTTCACATCTTTCACTTATACAACAAAACAAATGGAATTTCTGGCAGGAACTGCCACTGAAAAAAGATATGTTTACTATACCATATGTTTATGACCGCTGCAAGAGAAAACATCCCGGGCTGGAAAAACCAAAAGCCATGCAATGGAAAAATCCAATACTGCATGGCTTTACAAATTTGATTTTACACCACAGGGATTACATAACCTGCCTGCTTCATTTCTTTTGTAAAATCATCGACAGACATTCCTGCTTTCTCTGCACCTGTTTCCACGGGGATGATCCCATCCTGCACCAGGGATGCATATGCACGAATCTGTCCATCGCGCTGACCTTCGCGCTGGCCTTCAATTCTGCCCTCTCGCTGCCCTTCCATACGTTCCTCATTCAATTCATCTGCCATCAAAACACGTAATGCCTCACACATGATCCTTTCACTTCCTTTCCATTCCCGTACTTTCTCCATGTTACTGTTTACAATGACCTGCAGCACGATATCTGCAAGATTCTTCTCCCTCTCTGCAAATGCACCGACCTCTAACAAATATTGCCTCATCAGAAAAACAGTTCAGAGCAAATAAAATAAAATTTCCTGTTTGCATACTCTCCAAAAAGAGGTATTATATAGAAAAACACAGGAGGTATTCAAATGAAAGCACATAAATATTGGTCCCTTGGTGCATTGGCAACCATGATCGGAACTATCTATACCGGCTATAAAAATATGAAATCAGCTCACAAATATTTTGCCTGCAGTTCTCTTCTCTGCATGATTATGGCTATCTACTCTGGTCATAAAATGCTTTCTGCAAAATCCAGGAAAAAGAAAGACTCTGTTTCTCAAGAATCCGCAGAATAATTGAAATTATAGATGTTTTTACCCATACATACTACATGGCTTTACAAAATGATTTTATACCGCAGGGATTACATAACCAGCCTGTTTCATTTCTCTTGTAAAATCATCGACAGACATTCCTGCTTTTTCTGCACCAACTTCCACTGTAATGATTCCATCCTGCACCAGAGATGCATATGCACGAATCTGGCCTTCACGCTGACCTTCCACGCGTTCTTCATTCAATTCATCTGCCATTAAAACACGTAATGCCTCACACATTGTCTGTTCACTTCCTTTCCATTTTTGCACTTTCTCCATGTTACTGTTTACAATAACCTGAAGCACAACATCCGCAAGATTCTTTTCCCTCTCTGTAAAAACGCTAACTTCCTGCAGATACTTCCACATCAGCGGTTCATCCAAATTGTCAGTCAGTGCCTTGAGCTGTACATGCATATCCACATCCAGTTCCGATGACACAATGATCTGCACCGGAAACATCACGCCACTGACATAGTAGATTCCTGCTGCTTCTTTTTTATATCCATACCCGGATTTTTCCAGTTCCCCCAGCAGCTTCACCGGCTTGCGGTCTCGAATCAGTGTAATAGTAATCTCCTCTGCCGGAATCTCATTTACATGATTTGGCAATACTTTATACAGGCACGCATACGCAACCGCCTTGTAAAAAGTATCAATGTTCAACTCATCCATCGGGGATTTATATTCAAAAATATTGTGTTTCCGGAAAATCTTCCCGATTTCATTTTTTATTTTGCAGTCCCTCTTTACTTTTACAACCGTACAGTCAATCTGCAAAGGTTTCTCCGTAAGCTGGAACTCATCGGTAAATTCCAAATTTTCTGCATCCTCCAATAGTTCCAGGCGCAAGGCTGAACAGAATGCCGGATGCCACTGCAACTTTTGGGACTTTTTCTGATTCTCCTGTTGATTTTTCGTTTGTCCTTTTTCCAAATGTTCTCCTTATATTATATGTGGTTTTTGCTTTTATTTCAACGCACAAAAATTGCAGACTGTTAAAAATACGTTAAAATTCACATAGTTCATTTATACAACGAAACAAATGGGATTTTCGGCAGAAACTGCCTTTGAAAAAAGATATATTCACTATATCATATGCGTACACTCGTTGCAAGAAAAAACACGCAATGCGATATTCTCACATTGCGTGCCCCTCAATTAATCCAAAAGGAATAAATACTGCGAACTCAAATCTAATGACGTAATTCCATACTCATCCTCTTTATTTTTTTTGTTTTGAATTTTAAATGTAATCACGGGCTGTGCTGACTGCTCCACATCACTCTGGTTTTTCCAAGTGCTACGATAAGCTTTGGGATAATAAAAATAATATTCGTCCATATTATTAATATTTTTTTCAAATACTCCGGAATCATTGGCCTGTAATTCTTCTATTACCTCATTTCCATCATCATCCTCTGTCACATGATAAATATATTTCACAAAATGTTTTTCATCTCCATAATAGATCGAACATTTTAATCCAGAATTGCTCGTATTCACTTCAACTGGACTAAATGAAATTTTTATATCATCATCACTGTCTTTTTTCCCCTCATTTTCTGTATTCACTTTTCTGGTCTGTGAAGTATTTATCCCATCATATTCATCGACAGATGCCATATCATAATCGGCCTTGGAGTTCACCATATCCCATTTAAGCAGCTTTGCATCTTCGTTCAAAACCTCTACCATTGGTGCACGATTGCTAGCACGATAAGCAGCGATCATAGTGTTAATAAACAGTTTTGCCTCCATATCACCATTTATTTGTGAATGACCAACCCCTGAATAAAACACATTTTCTTTACTGTATATATAATAATTATTTGCCGCATCTTTTGGTGAAACTCCATATGTAGCCGCTGTTCCATCACCATTGCCATTATTATCGCCTGATCCACTAAAATTTTTCCGATCATCTTTCAGGCAATACCAGACAGTCACCTCCGGATCCTCCATATTTAACTGATAATACTGTCCATGTGTCGGCGAAATATCAAGATCGTCACTGATCTTATACGGATACTCTGTAATTTGTCCATCATTTACCTTTTCCGCCTTTGTCGTTATATCATTTAAATTATTAAAACCAGTAAGTTTTTCTGTTCCATCCTTTGAATATACATATGTCCCCTCTTTTGCACTACTCTCAATCATATAGCGGTATGGCATGATCTGCAGATCATCCTTTCCATATGGATTCACATCACCATTTATATATTTTGAAGAATCCGCACCAATCTTTATATTATTTGGCCATCCCAGACGTTTCATCGTATAATATGTAAATCCATGGGTTTCATATAATTGTTTTCCTTCAACATCTGTTACCGTATCATATGTTATATTTTCTTGATATTTCTTTATTTTATTTATTTCAGATAAATCATTATCCTTCATCAGCTGATTACTAATCGCTCCATACCTATTCATTCCCATTACATCACGAAGTAACATGTTGGCTGAATAACCAAACTGATATGGCTGTACATTATTCATGGACGTCAGATCGTGTGTAAATAAAACACTTTTTCCTCTGGCAATAAAATATTTAATAAAGTCAACCGAACCATTTAAATTTGTCAGATCTTTTCCACCATACATATCGCCAAATCCAATGATCATCATATCATAGCTGTTATACAGCATCTTATAATCATCCGACATCTTATCTGGATTGCTTTCGCTGATAGGTTGTGAATAATCATACGTAAACGGATCATCTGATGAAAACTTTTTTTGAAAATCGTCCAACGTTATCGTCGTCACATGAATTTTATAATTATAGTCCGTCTCCAATTCTTCATAATACTGTGTAAACAATTTATTTTTTTCATTTGAATTATTTAAAGGATCCGTCTTTTCTCCATCACCTGATGTCAAGTTAAGTCCTCCGGAATTCGAAGGCATAATTTGCAAAATGCGAATACTAGTCTGAATATTTTCCTTATTATCCGCAACTGAACATCCAGACTCCACAAAACGAATCGACGGATGCCCTGCCTGATACACCTCAATTTTCCAATTCACGATTCCAATGAAATATTTCGATAAATAAATCGTTTTTACCGATTGATTTTTACCGGAATGGTATGTTTTCTTTGCATCGTAAAATACTTCCGAATCATCAAATTTACCATCCTGATTCTGGTCAATGTAAACTTTACATTTGTATCCATGATTCTCCGGATCTTCCAGATCGAATGCAAACTTAATGATTGGCCTCCCCTTGTCGTCTCTTTGCAAGTAATTTGGATTGGCAATCGTTATTTTCCCATCAGTTCCAACTGAAGTCGTACCGTCATATTTCTGTGGTTTCTCTGTAAAAGTAACACTCGATTTTTTTTCTTTCAATTTCTGATAAATAGCTTCCCTGTCTTCCGATGAAAAAATAGGCCTTTTATTTTTTCTCTGATCCTGAATAAATTTACAGATGTTTGAAGACTGATCTATACGAATCTTATCCGTCTGATACAAATATGGAACAGCCACGATAAAATGACCCGCATCCAAAAAATTCTCCAGTTCAACCTTTTTTAATTTTGTGATATCATTGCCTGGAAACCGCAATGTTACACTATTCTGTGCCGGATATAAAAATTTTACTGACCGGTTTTCTCCCCACACACTGCGCTCAGCCGACATCATCTTATCACCTGTATGAAGATAAATTTTTCCATCCAGTTTATAGTCATTGTATTTTGTGAACAACCCCGTTACCTTATCTCCATCCAAATTAACGGTCTGTTTCACAACATTATAAGCCCCATCATCCAATCCCATAAAGATCATATCATAAGCTGCATTCAAATCCACAGAAGATCCGATAAATTCAGCCGTTGTCATATGGTCAATTTTTACAGTCCCCTTATATCTTGGGAGCATCAAATAAACAAAACTTTTTTGTAAATAATACCCCTTTTCCCTTTCAATTCCTTCGCTGTTCTTTTCTTCTGCATTTTTGCTATTATAACATGGTTCAAGATCTAAAATCCGCAGTTCCCCATCAAATTCTTCTTCAGAACCACCGTCATAACCTAAAATAAACTCTACCGCATCCGAAGGTGTTAATGTAATTTTTGAAATATCTTCTCCCGGATACTTTACTTCCTGTAACCACTTTTTAAATTCGTCATAATTTATTCCTTCTTCCGAAATATTTGGACTACTTTGCCCACCGGTTACATAATCCGAAGTTGTTGTATTTCCACTGTTATATACATAAAAGCGGTTGGATGCATTGATATATCCTCGTCTGTTTTCAATATTTCCCGGTATTTGATAATCCTTCCATTGTTCCGGTTTTGTCCAATATGCATACCAGCTTCCATCTATCTTTTCCCCATCCGGTGAGCCAGACGGTAAAAAAGTAAACATTGTCCAATAGTCCTGTGCGTCCTCCTCCTGTAATAAGAATTTACCATCTTTAATCAATGGATTTTTTTCATCCAGATACAAACGCTTAAATAATTCAGGTTTCATGGAAAAAAGCATAACTGCAAGTTTATACATATTACTGTTATAAGCTTGATGTTGTTCATCTTTTTTCCCGGTCAGCCGCAGATTCCAGTCCATAATTTCACGTTGAATCGATATTCCATGTTTCAATGTCGAGCCATATGTCGTTGCTTCCATCATCATTGCCGCATAATTCTTATCTGCGGTAATTTTATTATACATTTTTAGTGCCACTTTCCAGGTAATATCCCGGTCATCATTCATATTGTCATTTTCAAAACGGCTATATTTTTGATGATCTTCATTTGACGCTGTGCGATGCTCCAAGCGATTTGTTTCCTCCCAGATTTTTACAAATACTCCATTATGGGAAGACGGAGTGACCGTATAAAAATCTGCATAATCTGCCCACTCAGGATTTGCATTCAGTTCTTTGGGCGTGATTGTTTTTACAAGTATAGAATAATTTTCAGCCTCTTTTTTCGTCAATCCTAATGTTTTTGTCAAAAAATTGTCATTGCTTTTATAATTAAAATATGTACCTACTTTCACAATTGGATCGTCTGTTGTATTTTTGCGCACCGTATATATCTTTTGTCCGGGAGATGATAATATTATTTTTGATAAATCATCTGAAAAAGTCTGATTTTTAAACTCATCTGTATTTTTTTCAAAATCATTTACCGTATGCCAAATAATATTTCCCTGTTCATTTTTTACAATGCTTCCATCCTGTTTTTGAACAAAATTTCCCTTTCTATCTTCCACCCGCTCATAGTATCCAATAAATTCCTTTCCATCAACCGATGCATCTGAACTTAGATTTTTTTCATAATGTTTTGTATTTCCTGGCAATTCATCCTTAAAAAAATACCCGGAAGTCTGTGAAAATGTACCATATGCGCCCAGATTATAAAACTCATTTCCGTAATAATCAAAACGCATTTCTTCGATATTTGCAGGTTCACATCCTGCAATTTGATAGCCAAATTCAGCATATTCTTCAAAAGGCACGATCTCTAAAACCAAAAATGGGTTTTCCTTTGTTCCAAGCTTTGCCGCTGCGGCATTCGCATCGTAAATGTTGCGCTTCGACTCCGGAATCTGCTCTATCTGGTCAAC
>ENA-UPXC01003789-UPXC01003789.1-human-gut-metagenome-genome-assembly--contig:-NODE-3789-length-14874-cov-3.775901_pt1 | contig 14874 bp, 12 predicted proteins | sample MGYA00250047_ERZ773371 | MGnify/ENA primary metagenome ERZ773371 (study PRJEB29103, sample SAMN06111975) | human gut metagenome | biome: human gut; feature: ankylosing spondylitis patient; material... | reverse complement strand
GAGGGCTCGTCTTCATAAGACGGAGGATACCCGCCAGCCGGCTGCGGTCCCGGAGACAAATTTCAAAATATGAAACAACATGCTGAGCAAGTGTAATTGGCTGAGCTTTTTGAAGGTGAGTAAAGCCAGGCATAAAGGTATCAAGGTTTGCTTTCATAATGGTGAGCAATTCTTCAAGGAGAGTTTTTAAAAGACCATCAGTCTCATCAATCTCATCTCTTGTGTAAAGCTTCATGTCAAGTGCAACCTGATCATTTCTGCTTCGGCCTGTATGAAGTTTCTTTCCAGCCTCTCCGATGCGTTCAATCAAATGAGCTTCTACGAAGCTGTGAATATCTTCACTTCCGTCATCGAATGTAAGTGTGCCATTGTTGATATCAGAAAGAATACCTGTTAAACCACTGATGATCTGATCACGCTCATCATTTGTCAGGATGCCGGATTTTGCAAGCATAGTCACGTGTGCAATGCTGCCGCGAATATCCTGTGCGTAAAAGCGACAGTCAAATGGAAGTGATGCATTAAAATGGTTTACAAGCTCATTAGTTTCTTTGGTGAAGCGTCCACCCCATAATTTCATAATCAATCCTCTTTTCTGACAGCTTATTGACTGTCTTTGTTTGTTTTTTTGCTTAATGAATTGTGACGGCTGCGAGTTAAATCAAGCTCAATACTGTCTAGGCTGACATTTTTTTTCGCTGATGAATCACGCTTTTCATCTGTTTTTGAAAAATTTTTATTCGAAAGCATTTCATCTGAAAGTTCTTTCGAAAAATCTTTATTTGAAAATTCTTCCGAAAGTTCTTCTTCTGAAGGTTTTTCTGGTTTGTTTGAATCTTCCTCAAAAAATTCATCAGCTAGATCATCATCTTCAACTATTACTGAATCATCCGTCTCGATTTCATTATCTGTTTCATCATCTAAAGCACCATCTGTAGGTTCAGATAAATCATTTTCAAGATCTTCTGAATCAGCCAAAGCAGTTGCCTGAGAAGCAGAAATTTCCTCCTGATCATTAAGTGAAGCTTCATCTGCTTGATTTTTCTTCCAGAGGTGAATCAGTGCAGCAATCATAATCAGTAAAATAATACAGATAAGCGTGCTTGCAAGACCGAGATAAAAACCATCTGGTGTGTAATCAAGATGAATGGTATGTGTACCTTCAGAAATTTCGAAGGAGACGAATGTGTCTTTAAAGGCTGTCATATCAACCGTATTTCCATCAACAGTGACAGTCCATCCTGTGTCATAAGGAATTGTTGTTACAACGCGTCCATCAGTAGATGCAGTAATAGTTGCATCTACACTTGTGCTTGTGTAGGAAGTAACTTCCATCGGTGACTCGTCAAGAATTTCATAAAGCTCTTTTAGCACATCCTCATTCAGACGGTATGCGGACAAATTGATGATGGTTGAACTAGAAGAATCATCATTTGTGATAGTAAAGAGTGAGCCGTCTGTCTGATAGTCAAATGACATAAAAAAGCTTCGGCTTAAATTGTCAAAGGTTTTTGATGTATTATGATGGCTTATTCGAATTTTAGAAGGTCCAGACTTAGCAGAATAAAAGCAGTAGTAGCCGCCTTCTGTTGTTGTAACGTTTACGCTAGTGGTTCCGTTGTTTGTCACGTCAAGCGAAACAAATAAGTCATCAGCAATACCAAGTGAATGAACAAGATTGTTCCAGTTTATGCCAGGATCATCTGCTGTTAAATCCCAATCTGCTTCAAGTGAATCAGAGACAAGAAAACCTAACGGCAGTGCATAAGTATTCTTGTAGAGGTCTACATTGTCTGTGCTTTGATAGAAACTTCTAAGCAAAGTATCCTCTGGCTTTGGATCGTTGTCTGTGTATATAGAGTAACGGATGCCAAGGAGCATGTTGGAAGCAGGTGTGGAGCCGGCAGTTCCATATGCATTAGTTGATGACTCTAAACCAATTTTCTTATAAAAAGAAGTTAGATGAGCGTAGGCTGTTGATGAAAAGATTGATGCAGAAGGATAATCAAGCCATGCACCATCATTTTTCGTACGGTTGTTTACCTTTTCTGTTCGGTAAAATACAGTGTCATCATCAGCTGCGGCAGCAGCGGTAAGTGTGCGTACATTAGAATCATATTCCTTATAAGTTGTTCTTCCTACTGTTGTAACACTTGTATACGACATATTGATTGTGGCTTCAGCAGTAATAATGATAAGTGTAACAACAGTAATCGGCATACGCCAGTTTTTGCCCTTTGAACGGTATAAATGAATTAAAATGCCATAAATTACCACAAAGAGAATACTTAAATAGAATGAGGAGAACAGATAATACTGTTCATCACCTGTTCCTGTGTAGGAGGCTTCTAGCTTTTCAGCCAAAATGATAAAGCCAACAACACCAAGCAAAACACTTAAGTATTGCTTTTTAGGGCGGTCCTTTAAGCCAAGAAAGCCTTTATATCCCATCGCAAGCAAAAATAGAACGTAGATAAATGACTGACGGCATGGAAGAGAATTTGGATAGTGGAAACCATGCCATATAAAGTTAAGCACATTAGTGCTAAAACTTAAGTAGAAGAAAATAATCAGACAAAGGTAAGAAATCTTTTCCTTGAAGGAAACCTTTTTGTTCATAAAATATAGCGGAACAAACAGCAGTATTCCAACGCCGCAGTAAATATTTGGCCAATGCTTTAGTCCGATCTCAACCTCAACATTAACAAGATGACGTGCAATCATGTCATACATAGAAAAATAGGAAGACCAGTCCTTTGGAAAGCTAAAGTTGCCGGAAGCTGTATATGAGAGTGCTGCAATCTCAGGGAAAAGCACAACACCTGCGAGTCCGCCGGCTAAAATAGAAAACAGACCAAAATTCAAAATCTTTTTAGGGTAATTAAAATTTTTTCCCTTTGCGAGAATCATGCAGATTACAAAATAAATTACAAGCGTAATGCAGATCATGATTGCAATGTAATAATTGGAAAGAATGGCAAGACCTAAACTGATGCAGTACAGATAGCATTTATCATCATTGATCAGCCGCTCTAAACCAAGGAAAATTACAGGAAGCAAAACCATACAGTCAAGCCACATAATATTCCAACTGTACGCAGCCATGTAGCCGCTTAGGCCATAAAAGATGCCGAAAAAGGCAGCTGCGATGCTGTTTGTGTGGTTGTGTCTGTTTAAATACCAGGTCATCGTAAGACTAGAGAGCGCCATTTTTAATACAATTCCATATGTGATAAACTCAATGACAAGTGAGCTTGGACACAGGAATAAAAACCAGTTAAGCGGACTGGAAAGATAGTAGGCAAATATTGCCATAAAGTTTGTACCTAAACCGATATCCCATGTATAAAACAAACTTTCACCGTTTGCAAGCTTATCCTTTAGCTCTTGAAAAAACGGTGCATATTGGTGATACAGGTCAGTACGCAAAAAAGAACGGTCGCCAAATGGGTAGATTTCCTTTCCGATAAAGATCATAATCATGGAAAGAACTGGAATAAAAAAAGCCAGAAGATAAGGCAAACGATCCTTCCATGTTCGCTTCGAATGTGCCTGCTGCGGCATGATTTTTGAAAAATTCAAATTCATAGCACAAATCCTTTCTTATTAAAATATATCTTTATGATAGCATTGTTTTTTGATCATTCTGTGACTAGCTTCTTTTCTTAAAAACAAGAAGCTTGCTGCCAATGTAATTTATTAATAGAACAAATACATTAGACAACAGTTTCATTGCCGGTTCATTCCAGCAAAGAAGACTGACTGTAATTTCCATGAAGGCAGTATCGACAAAAAAGGAAAAGATACGGCAGCTTATAAAAGGAATCAGTTCCTTTTTTAAAACAGGCACAGACCAGTCATCTGACAGGAAAACAAAAATCTTGTTGCTGACGTAGGCAAATGCAACAGCGAGCACCCAGGAGATACATTGAGAAATCAAGACTCCAGAAAAGATACGGACAAGAAAGTAGCTTACATAGCTGACGATGGTTGTAAGGACACCACAGACAAGGTAGCTAATGACTTCGTAGTTGCAAAAACGCGACAAAACAGGATTATTGGCAGCCCACTGACATATTCTAAGATTGATTATAAAACGAATCAGTGGAAAGTTCATGATTTTGTCTTTCATATTAAATGTGCTCCTTTTTACTTTACAGATGATTCAAATTCGCATATAATAAATAATGCGTTTGACCATTTGGCCGGCGTATATATGTAAACAACACGGCATTCTTATTGTAATATAGGATTAGAAAAAAGTAAATCTTTTTCTTTCCTCTGTATGAAAGGTAAAAAGGTATGACAGAACAAGAACGCAAGAAAGCATTTGAAAATCAAAGGCGCAATGCCGAAAGACGTGCTAAGGAAGCTGATGGCACTTATGACATGGAGCGTCGCATACAATATGAAAAAAAACAGCGTGAAGAACGTCGTCTGCAGCAGCAAAGGCAGGCATTGAAGCAGCGGATTACAGCAGCAGTGATTGCAGTTGCTGCTTTGATTGTGATAGCAGTTCTTTTTAGATCCTGCAATAAAAAAGATGATAAACTGTTTCAAACAATGCCTGTGCAGACCTCACAGGAGGAGATAACAAGCGGGCAAATTGAAGAGGCAAATGAACCAGAAGTGAAAGCTACTGTGCCAACTACACAGGAAGAGATTCAAGAGACAAATCCGTTGGAGACAGTTGGTGAAACAGAGCAGGTACAGCAGCCGGCAGAATCTGTTGCTGCGACAGTAAATGCAGTTGATACAGCGCAGCATGTCATAGATCCGTCTGGTATTGTTATTCCAGATTGGATTACTGTTGATTTGATCCATATTAATAATGTGTCAAGACCAGCAATTGCCCTTGATGCTGTAAATGATATTGCAATTCATTATGTGGCAAATCCTGGAAGCTCTGCAAAGGCAAACAGGGATGATTCACTTGATAATCCAGCTGTCGAGGGTGCTGGCCGTCAGGCAAGTGCACATTTGATTGTAGGGCTTGATGGTGAGGTAGTACAGTGTCTTCCACTTAATGAGATGGCATATGCAGTTCGTTCAAGAAATCCAGATACGATTTCAATCGAAGTGTGTCATCCAGATGAGACAGGTAAGTTTTCAGATACTACATACAATACACTTGTAAAGCTTACAGCGTGGCTTTTACAGCAAAAAGGTCTGACGCCAGATCATGTGATTCGCCATTTCGACTGTGATGGAAAATATTGCCCGCTTTATTATGTGGAGCACGAGGATGCATGGAATAAGCTGAAGCAGGATATAGCAGATTATTATTATGCAAATCCAAATATTCAGTAAACTTTCGGGCAACTTTGTACTTTACAACCTTTTTGAAACGCGGTAGAATAGAATTAGCCTGTTGCGGTCTGGGGACAGTCTGCCCTACGGACAGCAACGATACAAACGCTGCATGGGCAGCAGATGGGAGATAAATTATGAAGGTATTAGTTATTAACTGCGGCAGTTCTTCTCTGAAGTATCAGCTGATTGATTCACAGACGGAGGAGGTACTGGCAAAGGGACTTTGCGAGAGAATCGGCATTGATGGTTCTAAGCTGACTCATAAGCCAACTGGAAAGGAAGACTATGTAGTAGAGTCTCCGATGAAGGATCACCAGATTGCTGTAAAGCTTGTGCTGGATGCACTGACAGATAAGGATCACGGTGTAATCACCGATATCAAGGAAATCTCAGCAGTAGGCCATCGCGTTCTGCACGCAGGTCAGGTATACAGCGATTCTATCGTTGTAAATGAGGATGTTAAGAGAGTAATCAGAGAGTGCTTCGATCTCGGACCTCTTCATAACCCAGCAAACCTGATTGGTATTGAGGCATGTGAGGCAGCTATGCCAGGCGTACCGCAGGTAGCAGTATTTGATACTGCATTCGGACAGAGTATGCCAAAGAAGGCATATCTGTATGCAATTCCATACGAGTATTATGAAAAGTATGGTATTCGTCGTTATGGCTTCCACGGAACAAGCCACAGCTTCGTATCTAAGGAGACTATTAAGTTTGCAAACCTGAATCCAGAAAACTGCAAGGTTATCGTTTGTCATTTAGGAAACGGTGCAAGTATTTCTGCATCAATTGGCGGTAAGTGTGTAGATACAAGTATGGGTCTGACTCCTCTGGAAGGTCTGATCATGGGAACCAGAAGTGGTGATGTTGATCCAGCTGTTGTTCAGTATATCTGCAACAAGGAGAATAAGACTGTTGATGAGGTATTAAATATCTTAAATAAGAAGTCTGGTGTTCTTGGTATTTCTGGTGTTTCCAGTGACTTCCGTGATGTTACAAAGGCTGAAAATGAAGGAAATGAGAGAGCAAAGGCAGCAAACGAGGCATTTATTTATCGTGTAATTAAGTACATCGGTGCATATGTTGCTGCTATGAACGGTGTAGACGCAATTGCATTCACAGCAGGTGTTGGTGAGAATGACGTAAATGCAAGAGAGAAGATCTTAAGCGGTCTGACCTACTTAGGCATTGAAGTTGACCATGAGGCAAACAAGAAGAGAGGAGAGAACACAATGATCTCTACTCCGGCTTCTAAGGTTAAGGTTTGCGTTATCCCGACAAACGAAGAGTTGGCAATCGCAAGAGAGACTGTTGCGCTGGTATAAGCCGACAGACAAGTCACAAATTACCGGGCAGCAGCTGCATAGGCAGCTGCTGCTTGTTTCTATGAAAGGTTGGGTTACAAATTGTCGTTATCAGAACAGAGCAGGATTCGCAATTTCTGTATTATTGCGCATATAGACCACGGAAAGTCCACGTTAGCGGACCGTATTATTGAAAAGACAGGCCTTTTGACCAGCAGAGAGATGCAGGAACAGGTTCTGGACAATATGGATCTTGAAAGAGAGAGAGGCATAACCATAAAGTCCCAGGCTGTGCGTACCATGTATAAGGCCAAGGACGGTGAGGAGTATATTTTCAATTTGATCGATACGCCTGGACACGTCGATTTTAATTATGAAGTGTCAAGAAGCCTTGCAGCTTGTGACGGTGCCATTTTGGTTGTCGATGCTGCACAGGGAATCGAGGCACAGACATTGGCGAATGTGTATTTAGCGTTAGATCATGATTTGGATGTTTTTCCAGTTATAAATAAGATTGATTTGCCAAGTGCAGATCCAGACCGTGTGGCGGCTGAGATCGAAGATATTATTGGCATAGAGGCGCAGGATGCACCGCGCATTTCAGCAAAAAATGGAATAAATATCGAAGCCGTTTTAGAGGAGATAGTTCATAAAATTCCGGCACCAAAGGGAGATCCGAACGCACCGCTTAAAGCATTGATCTTTGATTCAAAGTATGATTCATATCGCGGTGTTATCGTATTTTGCCGTATTATGGAGGGAACTGTTAAAAAAGGCGATACTGTGCGAATGATGGCAACTGGAGCAGTAGAAGAGATCGTTGAGGTTGGCTATTTTGGTGCAGGACAGTTTATTGCATGTGATGAGCTTTCAGCAGGAATGGTTGGTTATATTACAGCAAGCATCAAAAATGTGCGCGAAACTCGCGTCGGCGATACGATTACTGACAATAACAATCCGGCAGCAGAGCCACTTCCTGGATACAAGAAGGTTAATCCGATGGTGTACTGTGGTCTCTATCCGGCAGATGGTGCAAAGTATCCAGATCTTAGAGATGCGCTTGAAAAACTTCAGCTAAATGATGCCTCCCTGCAGTATGAGCCTGAGACATCTATTGCACTTGGTTTTGGCTTCCGCTGTGGTTTCCTTGGTCTTCTCCATTTGGAAATTATTCAGGAACGTCTTGAGCGAGAGTACAATCTTGATCTTGTAACCACGGCACCAGGCGTTGTGTACCATATTTATAAAACAGATGGGACAATGATGGAGCTGACAAATCCTTCCAATATGCCGGATCCATCTGCAATTGAACATATGGAAGAGCCTGTTGTCTCAGCAGAAATCATGGTAACTAGTGAATATATAGGAGCCATAATGGATCTTTGTCAGGAAAGAAGAGGTATTTACCTTGGTATGGAATATATCGAGGAGAACCGCGCTGTATTAAAGTATGATTTGCCATTAAATGAGATTATTTACGATTTCTTCGATGCGCTTAAGTCACGATCACGAGGATATGCATCGTTTGATTATGAATTAAAGGGCTATATGAGATCTGAGCTTGTCAAGCTTGACATTCTGGTAAATAAAGAGACCGTCGATGCACTTTCCTTCATCGTATTTGCAGACAGTGCTTACGAGAGAGGAAGAAAGATGTGTGAAAAGCTCAAGGATGAAATTCCGAGACAGCTTTTTGAGATTCCGATTCAGGCAGCAATTGGCAGCAAGATTATCGCTAGAGAGACTGTTCGTGCAATGCGCAAGGATGTCCTTGCAAAATGCTACGGTGGTGATATCAGCCGTAAGAAGAAGCTTCTTGAAAAGCAGAAGGAAGGAAAGAAGCGCATGCGTATGGTCGGAAACGTAGAGATTCCGCAGAAGGCATTTATGAGTGTACTCAAGCTTGATGAGGAGTAATAAGATGCTTGGCCTTTATATTCACATTCCATTTTGTGTGCGAAAATGTCGATACTGTGATTTTTTGTCAGCGCCTGCCTGTGATGCAGAGCGTGAAGCATATCTCAAAAGCTTATATGGCCAGATAAAAGCAATTGGTGTTCGTTTGAAACAAAAACAGAAACATTACACCGTAGACAGCATTTTTATAGGAGGCGGTACGCCGTCTTTGTTATCATCTGATCAGATGCAGGCATTGATGGATGCAGTGCGAGAGTCTTTTTATGTTGCAGATGATGCTGAAATTACTGCTGAATGTAATCCTGGCACTGTCACGAGAAAAAAGCTTTGTGCATACAAAAGAGCAGGAATCAATCGCCTAAGCATAGGACTGCAGTCAGCTGATAATGAGGAACTGGCGCTTTTAGGGCGAATCCACACATGGGAAGAATTTTTAGATACCTTTGAAGCGGCTCGTAATGCCTGCTTTACTAATATCAATATTGATATTATGAGTGCGCTTCCAGGTCAGACAGTTTTATCATATCAAAATACGCTGACAAGTGTGCTCGCACTTCATCCGGAGCATATTTCAGCATATAGCCTGATCATCGAAGAGGGAACACCTTTTTTTGATGAGTATGGTGAAACTGATTGTGCCCAAAAAAAGAAAAAGGATGCCGCGAAATTGCTTCCTTCTGAAGATGAAGTGGTGCAGATGGACGAACTTACCTGGAAACTTTTAGGTGAGGCTGGCTATGAGCACTATGAGATTTCCAATTATGCATTGCCAGAAAGCGTATGCAGACATAATTTAAAGTACTGGCACTGTGAAGAATATCTTGGTGTCGGTACAGGTGCTGCTTCGTATATTAAAACAAATTCATCAGGTGATTATTGTCGTTTGAAGGTCATTACTGATACAAAAGCGTTTTCAGAGATTGACTGGAATGATCCGTCGTCTTTAGACAAATGCTTTGCGGAATGTGATATACTTTCTTTGCAGGAACAAATGGAGGAGATGGCCTTTCTTGGTCTTCGCACAAAAGAAGGTGTCAGACTGTCGTCATTTTATGAACGCTTTGGCAAATCATTTAATGAAGTATATGGGGAAGTAGTTAAGAAATATACTGCGATGGGGATGATGAAAGCTGATGAGACACATGTTGCGCTCACGCTTAAAGGCATGGAGGTCGCAAATTGGATCATGGCTGATTTTTGTGGCTGATTTTTCAGAAGAATACAAGGTGCTGTGAGATTTGCAGCACGGAAAAGAGGAAAAGATGTATCAGGTCGATTGTTCCGTTTTGCTGGACGGAAAAAAATTCTACGAGATGTCGATATGGAATATGTACTGCAGAAAGAAAAGCTATGTGTTTCTGACAGCTGTTATGTATGCATTTTCTATGTTAATGATATCATCAGCACTCCCACAGATTTTGACGGGAACAAATAACACAGCCATTATCAACGGCGGTATGGGCTTTGTATTACTTGTTCTTGTTGTCTATATGAATTATAATCATATCAGTCGTTTCAAGAGAGCTTCTAAAAACGAAGAGTGGTTAAAAAAGACAGGTAAGCATATACGAATCACAAAAGAGCAGATCGTAAATTATCGTATTGAGGCACAGGAAGAACGCAAGTATGAGTGGTCTCAGGTACTTGGCGCATATAATCGCAAGGAAGAAATTGTTCTGTGTACAAAAAAAGATGAGCAGATCATGACACTTGATAAGTCAAAGCTTTCCGAGTCAGAGATGAAATTTATCACAGATATTATAGATGAAAGACATTTATGGAGAACGTCAATGCCGATCCGTACAGTATATCTGATGTTTGGCGCAATTACATTCGTTGGAGTTGCATGGATTGTACAGGCCGTTTTAAAGGTGATGTAATGTAAAAAAAGTAAGCGTTTATTTTGGAAACGAAATAGATGCTTATTTTTTTATATTACAGTTTTGCGAATGGGCGTTCCGTGAACTGTAACTTTCATGCTTGACATTTCAGAGAAAGATCTTGTAAAATTATGCCTGCTGTTTTATAATGTGATAAGATGATACCAGTGTCAAAAGGTCAGAAATCTGATGCAATCTGGTATCGAAGGGGAAATTCCCATAAAGAATGGAAAGGAGTGCAGTGAGAACGCTGCAGTAATAGAAGAATGAGTAAATCCCGCAAGAAAAAGAAGGATTCTTTTAAAATTATATATATGATACTGGGAATAGAGATGCTAGTTACGGTGGCTGTAATTGGTTATTTTGGATACCATTATGGAAGTATTTTATTAGCTGGTTTTAAGAGTGCTAAGGCAAGTATTAGTTCACAGACACCGGTACAAGATCCGGGATATCCGATTGATGTGGATGGACAGGCACCGACAAATCAGGTACAGGCAGATACAGAAGTGGTTACGGAGGAGGTGTTTAAGCCAACTAGTGCTAAGCTTGTCGCAGTAGGAGACAATCTTATGCATCGTTCCTGTACATTAAGTGCACAGAAAGCTGATGGAACATATGATTTTACTAAGCATTTTGCAAATATGGCTGATATCTTTAAGGCAGCCGATCTTGCTGTGATTAGTCAGGATACTGTGTTAGGTGGTATGGAGCTTGGAGCAACCTCTACTGAGACAGGTATTTTCAACACTGCAGTGGAACTTGCGGATGGTATGGCAGATGCAGGAATCAATGTTGTTCTTGCTGCTAATAATCATATCATGGATGAAGGCAGTGCCGGCCTGAATACGATGATGAGCTATTTTAGTACAAAATATCCGAATATTACGCTTCTTGGTGTAAATAACTCCAGAGAGGCTAAGGATGAGCCTGTTTATGTGGAGACAAATAACATTAAGATTGCAATGATTAATTATAGCTATGGTTCTAACCAGACAGCTGATCTGGATGCAAGTCCATATTTATTAAATCAGTATGATGAGGATTGGCTGTCTGATATATTAAAGCAGGCAAGAGAGGAAGCTGATTTTATTATCGCATTTCCATTTTGGGGCGAGCAAAACAGCATGGACTACACGCAGGAGCAGGAGCGTCAGGCACAGTTTCTGGCGGACAATGGTGTTGATCTGATTATTGGATCATATCCTCATGTAGTAGAACCTGTTAAATGGATCACAGCAGAAAATGGAGATCGTACTCTTGTTTATTATTCACTTGGCAATTTCCAGTCAATCCAGAATACAGTGGAAAATATGCTTGGCGGTCAGGCGAATGTAACAATCAGTAAGGAAGAGGATGGAACTCATATTTCAGATTACTCACTTGATTTTGTTGTAACTCATTATGAGCAGAGAGAATCTAGTGAATATTATGACATTGTCACAACATATCCGCTGGCTGATTACACAAGTGATCTGGCAGCGCGCCATGGTATGTCTGTATCTGGAAACGAGGAGTTTAATCTGGCATCTTTGCAGGGATTAAGCAGTCAGATTCTGTCAAAATGCGATCTGGACGAGAGTAAGGAACAAGATGCGTCAAAAGATGAATTAACAGATGAATCAACAGATGGAGAAAACTAAATTGAAGACAAAAAATGCAAATAAGTGTGCAGCGGCCGGTATGTGCGGCGGCTGCACTTATATTAACGGAAGTTATGAGAAACAGCTTACAGAAAAAGAACAGTATGTGAGAACACAACTAAAAGGAATTTGTCCGGTAAATCCAATTATCGGAATGAAAAATCCATACCATTACCGCAATAAGGTGACAGCAACATTTTCCTATAAAAAAGGCGAAATTTTTTCTGGAATCTATGAGGAGAAAAGTCACAGTGTTGTGCCGGTAGATTCCTGTCTGTTAGAGGATCAGACCGCAGATCAGATTATATGTGATATAAGAGGACTGCTCAAATCATTTAAGATTACGATTTACAGTGAGCGCACACGTTATGGTCTGCTGCGCCATGTTATGATCAGACGAGGCTTTACAACAGGTGAAGTGCTAGTGATTCTTGTTGTTACTTCACCAGTGTTCCCATCAAAAAATAACTTTGTGAAAGCACTTTTAAAGATGCATCCAGAGATTACAAGTGTTGTATTAAATGTAAATGACCGGATGACAAGTATGGTGCTTGGCGATAGAAATATTGTACTGTACGGAAAGGGCTATATTGAAGATGTGCTTTGCAATAACCGTTTTCGTATCTCAGCGCAGTCCTTTTATCAGATTAATCCAGTGCAGACACAAAAGCTGTATGAAAAGGCTGTTGAGCTGGCAAATCTGACAGGTGAGGAAATTGCGATTGATGCTTACTGTGGAATTGGAACTATTGGAATGACTGCAGCATCAAAAGCAAAAACTGTACTTGGAATTGAATTAAATGCGCTCGCTGTAAAGGATGCAATTGCCAATGCGAGAGCAAATCATGTGACAAATATTCATTTTCTTCAGGGAGATGCAGGAGAACAGATGACACAGATGGCAGAGGAGGGAAGTCATGCCGATGTTGTCTTCATGGACCCACCGAGAAGCGGAAGCAGTGAAGCATTTATGGATTCAGTTGCTGTTTTAAATCCAAAGCGCATTGTATATGTTTCTTGTAATCCGCAGACACTGGCAAGAGATCTTAAATATCTGGCAAAGAAAGGCTATCACACAAAGCAAGCAACACCAGTCGATATGTTCCCGTGGACAAAGGCTGAACATGTGGAAACAGTTTGTTTACTTGAGAAAGGAAAAAAGTAATGATTAAAAATATTGTATTAGATATTGGAAATGTACTGATTCCGTTTTCATGGCGGCAGCATCTGGATCATTTTGGATTTTCAGATGAAATAAAGAAACGTCTGGCAGATGCAGTCTTTTTAAATGATGACTGGAACGAGATTGACCGAGGTGTTCTGACAAAAGAAGAACTTTTGGCTCGCTTCATTGAGAACGATCCTGGTATTGAAAAAGAAATTTATATGGTAATGGAAAATATAAATGGTACAGTTGGTGAGTATCCGTACACAAGCACATGGGTGCCAAAGCTTAAGTCAATGGGATATCGTGTGTATCTATTGTCCAATTTCAGTGATCAGCAGCTGCATGACAGCAGAGAAAAGCTTCCATTTATTGATCAGGCAGATGGTGTGCTATTATCATTTCGCTACAAGATGATAAAACCAGATGATGCGATCTACCAGAAGTTATTTGAATTATTTTCATTAAAGCCAGAAGAATGTCTGTTTTTTGATGACAAACAGGAAAATATTGACGGTGCAGTGCGAAATAAAATGAATGGACATGTGTTTACCAGCTATGAAGATGCAATGAATACAATAAAAAATATGTAGGAGGAAAAAATGGCAGTATATCAATTAGAAAACGAACACATTTATCTGGAGGTTGCAAGTCACGGCGCAGAGCTTGTGCGTCTGGTTGGCAAGAAGACAAAAAAGGAATATTTATTTGATGGAGATCCAAAGTATTGGAAGCGTCATTCTCCAATTCTGTTTCCGTTTGTCGGCGGTGTGAAAAACAAAGAGTACCGCTATAATGGAAAGACTTATACAATGACACAGCATGGATTTGCGAGAGATATGGAATTTACATTGGACAGTCAGACACAGGATACGCTGTGGTTTTCAATTGTATCTAACGAGACGACAATGGAAAATTATCCATTCACATTCCGTCTTGAGGTTGGTTATCAGTTAAAGGGAACAGAAGTAACTGTACTTTGGAATGTAATCAACACAGATACAAAAGAAATGTATTTTTCAATTGGTGCACACCCGGCATTTTTCACCAGTATGACACTAGAGGCTGGTCCAGATACAGATCATCTTCACGTGGGCGATAATATTGAAGGAACATTTACCTGCTATCGTGTTACAGAAAATGCAATGGCACTTGAGGATGATACTCTTGTACTGCCGCGTGACCTGCCGCTTACAGCTGATCTGTTTTCAAGAGATGCTATTATTTCAAAGGATGATCAGGCATCACGTCTGGCACTGGCTTATCCGGATGGACAGGAGTATGTAGTTATGCAGTTTGATGAGCCAATCTTTGGACTGTGGTCGCCAACGAGCGATGCACCATTTGTATGCTTAGAGCCATGGCATGGAAGATGCGATGCAGATGATTTCACAGGTACACTTCAGGAGCGCGCATATGAAAGAATGCTAGAGGTTGGCGGTGTTTTTAATGGTGTTTATACAATTGGTCTGCCGCTTGAGTGATAGGAGTATAGAGAATGATTTATATTGGAAATCACGTTTCTTCGTCAAAGGGATATGAGGCGATGGGCAAACAGGAAGTAGCGCTTGGCGGCGATACAGATCGGAAGAGCACACGTCTGAACTCCAGTCACAGTCAACAATCTCGTATGCCGTCTTCTGCTTGAAAAA
>ENA-UPXC01003788-UPXC01003788.1-human-gut-metagenome-genome-assembly--contig:-NODE-3788-length-14876-cov-19.647882_pt1 | contig 14876 bp, 5 predicted proteins | sample MGYA00250047_ERZ773371 | MGnify/ENA primary metagenome ERZ773371 (study PRJEB29103, sample SAMN06111975) | human gut metagenome | biome: human gut; feature: ankylosing spondylitis patient; material... | reverse complement strand
ACTGGAAACCTCAATTTCTGTCTCTGCTTTCTGGCTCTCAACTGTAACCGTGATCGACTGATTATCGTAACCTTTGGCTTCGATCACAACCTCATTCAATCCACTATCCAGTGTGCCAGTCTGAATTGTCAATGTTGTACCATTTACTTTAAATTCAAGTGCAGCATCTTCCTCCTCATCATTGCCAGTTACTTTTACAGACTTAATTGCTTTCAGATACTCTTCATCACCAGTCAGAACCAGCGGATCTCCCGTATCAACCGTAGTGCTGCCTGTCAGTTCCGGTGCCGGAAGCAGTTTCTCTTCGTCACCCGCTAACTTCATATCCTTTGTAACTGTAAATGTAAGCTCTTCATATCCTTCTGCCTGGATCGTTACATCGGTGCTTTCTTCGGTGCTGAAACCGTCTAAGGTGAAATCGATGCAATCAAAATTCTGTACATTGTTATCTGGATCATCTGCATCCGACATCTTCCATGTAGGCTTATACGAACTAAGGCTGTAAGAAGCTTTCGTATACTCTGTTTTTCCAACCTTCACAGACGTAATCTTAGTCAAATAATCTTTTACACTTGTTTTTGTTGAATTCTTAAAAGAAGCACGGCCAAAATCCGGATCAAATGACCAGCTGGCTTTATGTTTGCTGAACTTCACCACTTCTGGAGCTGGCATCTCTTCTTTAATCTCTTCCTTTTCCTTCTCCACCACAAATTCACATCTCAGGGTCTCTGTGTAGTAATTCGAATGAAGTGTCAGTTTATAAGTTCCCGGCTGAACCTGATGGAGAATCAGCTTCTTGCCATCCCCGGATACTTCATAGTAAACATCGTTGCTGCTGGACACGCCTTTCGTGTAGATATTTCTCTCAACCGCATCTTCCTCGTCAGAAAGCAGGGTAACAGATTTCAGGTTCTTCAGGAAATCTCCCTTGCTGCCATTAACGGTAAATTCAGCATTTGCAAAATAGTAAGTCTTATTAGAATCTTCTTTTTTCTCAGCTGCAAACGCCTCTTTATCTTCCGCATAATCAACGGTCAGCGATAAATCGTTTTCCAGCACCTTATCGTATGTAAATGCGATACTCTGGCTCTTATATCCCGTTGCATCGACAGTCAGCTTATACTCCTCACCAGCCTTGAATACATCCGCATCAATGGTAATGGTGCTCGCTTCTTTATCGATGAAATATTTGGTCTTGCTGAGTGCCTGCCAGTTTCCGTTGACAACGATACTCTGAACCGCCTCGATATACTCTGTATCCTCTGTCTGCAGGACTACCGGCTCGCCCTCTTTGTTCTGTACAACTGTAATCGCCGGTGCATCCTGACGGGAGAAGTTTCCATTGTACTGGATATCGCCGAGCAGACCATCTTCGAGAACCTCTTTTGCCGTTGCCGGATGGTTCGGATCCAATGCTCCATTTTCACGGTAATCTGCAAATGGAAGCATTCTGTTCTCTTCGTATTTCTGATTCTCGCTCTTATTTACGTAGTCTGTCCATCTGAAGAACTCATCATCTCCAGTATCAAAGACTGCATCCGGAATCGCATTGTCCCACCATTTCATGACGGCCTTAGAAGCATCATTTTCCATCTTGATCTGTTCTAGGAGATGTGCATTTACAAGCAGATCTGAATCAAAAATCAGGTTTGCAGAAATTGCAGAGCTTCCTGAGCTGCTGCCGCTGGAGCTTCCACTTCCGCTGGAACCAGTCGATGCGGTGCTGATACCGTCGAATCCGTATGCCGCCATTTTCTGACCATTGGTCTGTTCCTTCTCTTTTACCGGCTCTGCGCCCGTTTTCACCTTGAAGCTCTTGGAGAATGACCGGAAACCATTTGCATATACAGTGATCTTGTAATTGCCCTTGTATGGCAGATGGTCTGTATTATCATTGTACAGAACAAATAAATCCTGGCTGTAGAGATACCAGTCATCGAGCATCTTAAGGTCGCTTACTGTTCCGTTCGGATCTTCCAGGGTCACACGCTCGATCGGTGTCTCAATTGCGTATACCAGATCGCTGACTGCAAAATGAAGATTCTTGCCGGACTGCGGTGTTTCCTTAAGCTCCAGCGTCGGTACTGTCTCATTGACGACATGAATCGGGACGAGCGCGGAACCGCCTGCCGACGATACAACCCGCACATAATAACGTCCATTATTGTAGAAATTGCTCTGTCCTGTCTGGATAGTCAGCTGTCCAACGCGTCCCTGTCCGTGCGCCACATTCTTTTCACTGTCAAATACGAGGCTTGAATTGATTGTGTCCTTCTGCTCATCGTATTCAACCAGCTCCAGTTTGCGGATGCCGTCAAACCACTCTTTTTCCTCGTCTGTATTATAGTTAAACAAAATGGTAACGGCTGCTTTTCCATTTTTTGGAAGAACCGCATCCGGCGAATAGCTCGGATGAGTCTGCTTCTCCTCATTCAAGTTATACGTAGTCTTTTTCGGAGAAATGCGGGCATTTCCGTTTTCATCGTAATTGGTCAGATAATAGTCCCAGTAAGCAACTGACTCATGCGTCAGAATCTTCTCAGGCAGATAGCCGTCGTTTTCCTCATATACAGCATCTTCCTGGCTCTCATTGCTCAGAACCACCGTCTCTTCCTTTGCCGCATCTTCTTTGCTGCTGACGGTTACTTTGCCCGGTGTGCCAAGAAGCGCCAGTTTTGCCATACGTCCGTCATCTGTGATCGGAGTTAAAAGATTGGTTACATCTTTTCCATCGACCTTAACGACCGTATTGCCTGCATTGTATCCCTCATCAAATGCGATCGGAAGCCACCAGCCCAGGGAATTTACTTCGGTAAGCTTTGTCTTCGTCTCATCTACCAGCGAAACCATCTGCGGCTTGTCTGGATTTTCAGTGTTTCCGTTATCTCCTGTATTTCCGCCATTCTGGTTTCCGTCATTCCCGGAATTACCGTTATTTCCAGAATTACTGTTATTTCCAGAATTACTGTTGCTTCCAGAGCCCCCCGAATGGCTGCCGCCGGAACTGCCGGAATTTCCCGAACCGCCTCCTGATACGCTGCTTCCGTTGCCGTCTGCTGCCGGGCTGCTCGCGTAACCTCTATCCGCACGGGTCTGGACCTCTCCATTTTCATTGACCCACTGTCCATCCGCATTGACGCTGTAGCCGTCCGGCGTCCGGCCTTCGGTGTGCATCTGACCAAAGTTTTCTGCACTCAAGTTATCAAAATAATAGCATTTTCCATCAATCCACTGCCATCCTGTCACGGTCATACCTTCCGTTCCATCGGATGCAGTGCTGAAGAAATACCATTTTCCTGCATTGTCCTTCCACCAGCCGCGGCGCATCTGTCCTTCCACGCCATCGGCAGTTGTGTTCATATAGTACCGCTGTCCATCGACTGTGATCCATCCAGTCATCATCCGTCCGGTCTGCGGATCCAGATAATACCAGCCGCTCTCGGTCTTGACCCATCCAGTCTTAAGCATTCCGTCCGTTCCCTGATATTTCCAGTCCTGTCCTTCCTGAATCCAGGCACCGGTCTGTACTCCGGACTCCGATGCCGGTCCGGTTGAAGCATAAGCAGTACCTGCCTGCGCCGCCGCTAACACGGTCACCGCCGCCAGAATTGCCTGCCGGGATCTTCCCTTACCTTTCATACATATTCCTCCATATAATCTTTTGTAATATCTTACTCTCCGCACCAGATTAGGCATCCCTAACTCAGGTGACCGAGGAGGTTAGTATAAACTAATCTAATAAAATCTGTCAATTATTTAAATCTATTTAAAAATGAGAATTTTTATCTATTTTTTAATTGAATTTTATTCTCAATAAAGCATTGGTTTTTTAGTTGCTAAAACTAACATGCAAATTTCTTTTTCCATTCAGCACATGTTAAGTCTCATTTTGCAGCGATTTTTTCCGCCTTTTTCCCTGATATTGCCTCGCTTGCCATGAATTTTTAAAAAAACATATTTTGAGATTTTTTTTCTGTTTGCTTCATTTCGTATATTTTTATCCTTTTCGCACATACTCCATCTGTAAACATTTTGTTCCATTCCAGTCCCTTCGCGGTCACTGATATTGGCTTCTCTGATAGGAGATTTACACGATGCAGATTTCTTCATCCATTGAAAATAACCGGACTTTTTTTCAAAAAAAGCTCCGACCGGACATCAGTTTTGATGTCGTAGATCGGAACCTGATGATCGGCGGGCGCGATGCCTGCCTCTACTGTATTGATGGTTTTACCAAGGACGATACGCTTTTAAAAGTGCTGCAGGCGATGAGCAGCATTGAAACCGCCCAGATGCCTGACAATGCAAACGATTTTGCCGCCCTCTACCTCGCCTACGGCGAAATCGGGCTGGAAACAGATTCGGACGCGCTGATTATCCAGCTTCTCTCCGGTGTTCCTTTTCTTCTGATCGACGGATATGCACAGGCACTCACGATAGACTGCCGCACCTATCCCGCCCGCGGAGTCAGCGAGCCTGAAAAGGATAAGGTATTGCGCGGCTCGCGCGATGGTTTTGTCGAAACGCTTGTGTTCAATACGGCTCTGATCCGGCGGCGCATCCGCGATCCGAAGCTGCGGATGGAAATCATGAATATTGGGGAAAGTTCGCACACCGATATCGCCATCTGCTACATGGAAAACCGGGTGGACACCGAACTTTTAAACCGCATCCGCACCCGGATTCAAAAAGTGCATGTCGATGCCCTCTCGATGAATCAGGAAAGCCTTGCCGAATGTATTTATCCGCACAAATGGTTCAATCCGTTCCCAAAATTTCGTTTTTCAGAGCGTCCGGATACCTCCGCTGCCTCGATTCTGGAAGGAAATATCATCATTCTGGTGGACAATTCGCCATCCGCAATGATTCTGCCATCCTCTGTTTTCGATATCATCGAGGAAGCCGACGACTACTATTTTCCACCGCTGACCGGCACCTATCTGCGCCTGTCGCGGACGGTCATCTTTTTCCTGACCTTATTTCTGACACCGCTGTGGCTGCTTTTTATGCAGAATCCCGGCTGGATCCCGGAATGGCTCGCTTTTATCCGTGTCACCGACGAGATCCATGTGGCGCTGATCTATCAGCTCCTGATCCTGGAATTTGCCATCGATGGTCTGCGGCTCGCGGCAGTCAACACCCCCAGCATGCTGACGACACCGCTCAGTGTCATCGCCGGTATCGTGCTTGGGGAATACTCGGTCAAATCCGGCTGGTTCAATAGCGAGACGATGCTCTATATGGCGTTCGTCACGATCGCCAACTACTCGATGACGAGCTTCGAACTCGGCTACGCACTCAAATTCATGCGCGTCCTGCTCCTGATTCTGACCTTTTTCCTCAATCTCTGGGGCTTCATCGCCGGAACACTCATTGCCGTCGGCTGCCTTGTCTTTAACCGGACAATCGCCGGAAAAAGTTATATTTACCCGCTAATTCCATTTCACTGGAGTGAATTAAAAAAGCGGCTGCTCCGGAACCGGCTGCCGCATGAGGAGAAAAACGGGTAAGAATGTCGCATAAAATGTCCGCATACCCACAACTGCCCGGATGGTTCCGGGTACTGGCTGTGGTTTATGCGGACATTTTAACTTCTATATCTATCTTCTATTTTTCTTTCTTATACACTACCTCTTTCAGCACCTCCAGCGCCTCCTCATACCGCTCTGCCCCCATCGAGGCACAGGACAACAGGAGCTTCGGATATCCCTCTTGAAAATGATGCTCCTGTTTTTCCAAAAGACTCCCGACCGACTCCACCGGGCGGACGGCGACGCCTGCCTGTGCCGCACGCCCGGCAATTTCCGCCGATGTAAGCGGGCTGTCAAGCTCCATGAGAACCAGAAAACCGGCATCGCCCAGATGCGTTCGCGCTTTTTCTCCAAAAATGTGCCGCACCGCATCACACAGACACTTTGCCTTTGCCGCGTACAATTTCTTGGACTTTCGGATCTGGCTTTCCAGATGTCCGTCCCGGATAAACTGGCAGAGGGCAATCTGCTCTGCCTTGGACGCCGTCTGGTTATAAAAACGCCCCCGCTCCTGATACCGTTTCAGCAGATCCGGCGGCAGGACCATGTAGCTCATGCGGATCGATGGCAGAAGCAGCCTTGAAAATGTCCCCAGATACACGACGCCCCGCCCGCCGGAAAGCCCCTGCAGGGACGGTGTCGGGCGGTTATAATAGCGGAACTCACTGTTGTAATCGTCCTCAATAATCAGCATATCCTCGCGCGCCGCATCCTTTAAAAGCTTCATCCGGTCGCCCACCGGCATGACCTCGCCCCAGACTGTCATCTGCGATGGGGTCAGATAGCAGACACTTTTCCCTGTATGTCTCATCGCCTCTGACATCTGTTCGGATAACCCTGTTTTCATCTCTCTTGCACATACATCTGGCTTTTCTATTCCGCACAAATCCTTTTTTGAGGACTCAATCCTCCTATCATTATTTTCCCAATACTCTCTTATATCCCCGGTCCGAAACCCATAATCCTCAAAAATCTGGCGTCCCTGCCGGAACGACGGATTAAAAAACCATGCGCTGTCCCGCTCCCGCAGCATCGGGCACAAAATATGCAAGAGACTCTGCACACCCGCCCCTACTACGATACTGTCCGGCGTACAGATCACATTGCGGTGGCGCCCCAGATACGCGCAGAGTGCCTCCCGGAATTCCCGCTCTCCCTGCGGTTCGCCATAAGAAAGCAGCCGCTCATCCTGGCGCAGGGCGCTCTTGACATAGCGCCGCCATAAATCAAACTGGAAGCTCTCCCGATCCACATTTGAAGACGCAAAATCATACCGGATTTCCGGGCGTTCCTCCTGACGCGGCACACCGTGCTCTATTTCCTCCCGGTTTGCAGCCGCCAGCACCGCATCCGTTACATAAAACCCGCTCTGCGGACGCGAAATGATATAGCCATCCGCCGCCAGCAGCATATACGCCGTCTCCACCGTCGTCCGCGAAAGCTGCAGCTGCAGGGAACATTTGCGGATCGACGGTAGCTTCGCTCCCGGCTTCATCTGCCCGGACACGATCAATTCTTTGTAATATTCATATACTCTCAGATACCGGCTCTGTCCCGGTTCGCTTAAATTCAGTTCCATCATATTTCCTCTATCTATTTATGTAAACGACGATGCACCGCATCGATCATCCGCATCATCCCATATCCCAGACAACCGTCCCTCTTTCCGTCTTCACAATATTTTTCATCTCCACCACCTGTACCCCTTATACCCAACTGCCTTCCTCAATTATACCGTTTTCTCCTGCTTATAGGCAATCCCCAAAATTGAGTACTGTTACTGTTCACGCATACGTGCCCAGTAACGGAATTTCCGAGGAAGAAATCAAAGAGCCGCTTCTTCCTAAGAAAGATGAGATCCCCGCATGATTCCGGCTGAAGTTGGTCTGGCATACTGCAACAAGCTTTTCTTTTTGGAAAAGCAGTTCCGTGACCTTACTCCGGAAGAGCGAAAAGACAGATGTCTGGAAACAGAAGTGCCGGTATAGGAAAGCTTTTATGCATGGTTGGAACAACTCAATCCTGTAAAAAGAAGCAAGCTGGAAAAAGCTGTGATATACGCAAAAAAACATAAAGAAACACTGCCTGTTTAAGGCGAAGGATACCAAGGGGGCAGTGGACAATACGATGGATTATTCATCGCTTACGATTTACTAATTTCCCTAAACCATCCCACATTCAATCAAATTAAAAAGAGGCACGGCATAAATTATTCTGATAGATTTTACATCAGATTGCTCTATGCCGTGCCTTTTATGTTATTATAATGATTGCTACATACATATAGCAGGCTTCACCCTCCGTTATACACCGGATTCGCATTGATTTTCGGTACGAAGGCAACAGCCGTTCCGCAATTTTCACCATCCTCCCCATACTTCTTCATAGATCTGTCCGGCAGAAAATACCCAGAATGGATGTTTTGCCAAGTATACCAATGTTGCAAATTCCCGACGAGTCATAGAAATCAACTCACCGTTTCGGTATGCTGTTCTCTCCTTCAGCCGAAGCTCCAAGCCCGGAAAAACAAGAGTGTTACAAGGGTGGGATGTCACAATATGGTCAAATCCTGGCTCAACCGCAATAATCTCCATAATTCTACTGAGTATATATTCTTCATGGTCGGTAAGCGACAGTATCAGAAACTTGCCCATATTGTTCACATCCCTCTTTATTGATATTATTTTTGCATTACATTACGGGTTCATTTTTCATCTGTCGGATGCGGTATTCACCGCCATCGTCCCGTCTGCATAGAAGTAGTACCACTTACCATCGATCTGCTTCCAGCCTCCGGCAAACATCATTCCGGTGACCTTGTCCAGCCAGTACCACTTCTGATCCTCGGAGAGCCAGCCTTTCACTGACTCCCCGTTTCTGTAATAGTTCCACTGGCCGCTGTCATTCTGCTGCCAGCCGTTTGCGGCCTGCGGGTCAATGACGATTTCCACAAACCGCCGCAGGACCGTGGCGACCTCGGCGCGGGTGGCGGTTCCCTTGGGGTCAAACTTATTTCCATTCTTCCCGGCCAGGATGCCCGCCTGCTGCATGGACTTGACCGCATCCTTTGCCCAGCTGCTGATCTGTGTGTTGTCCGCAAAGGTCACAGCCTTCAAGGTCTGGGGCAGGTCATAGCCCAGCTTTGCAGCGTAATTTTTCATAATCACCGCCATCTGTTCCCGGTTGATGTTGGTGTCCGGTGCAAAGGTGGTGGCGGTAACGCCTTCCACAATACCGGTCTGCGCCGCCCAGTTCACATAGGGGGCATAGTAAGCGTCGGCTTTCACATCGGTGAATTTCCCGGTCTGGTAACTGTCCGGGTTGATGCCCGCCAACCGCCCCAGAGCTGTCACAAACATTCCTCTGGTCATGCCGGTGCCCGGGCTAAAGGTGGTGTCGCTGGTGCCGGAGAGCAGTCCCCGGCTGGCTGCAAAGAGGATGTTATCTGCTGCCCAGTGGCCGGTAATGTCGGTAAAGGCCGGGACAAAAGTTTTGTAGCCCACGCCGTAAACGCTGAAATGGCTGGTTTCAAAAACCACAGCTTTCAGGCTGGCATTGTAGCTGGATTTGGTGATCCATTCTACCTTGCCAGCGTCGTCTACATAGACTGCATAGAGATTACCTGTCTGCTCACCCTTTGCCAGTGTGTAGGGCAAACGCACCGATATAGTGTGACCATTTAAGTTGGCAATCGGTGTTTCTTTGCCGCCGGAGAGGTAGACCAGTGACAGGTCATAGGCCGGTCTTGTGCCGATGGCGGCTTTGGCCTCGGTGGAACGCAGTGCATCCACCTTATCTGCCCGGAGAATGATGTCCCCGCCAGCGGAGGCGGTATCCAGCTGCTTCAGAGTATCCAGGCCGATATTAACCGAAACCAGATGGTCTGTTGCTACGGTAAACTGCCGGACATTTTCTTTAACCAGCAGATCCAGTGTCTGCGCCTTGATGGTCACGTTAAAAGAGGTCTGGTCTGCCGCCGGGGTGATGGGAACAGTAACGCCAATCCCGTTCTCTGTGGTGCCGTTCTTTTTCGCATCCTGTTTGGCCTTGTCGATGGCGGACTGGACAGAGCTGTTATCCACTGCCGCATTGCCGTTTTTATCCGGCTGTATGGGTTTGGTTTCACCGGTGACAGGGGCTTCCGGCTGGTTGGTGTTATCATTGCTTCCGGAACCGTTAGAACCGCCGGAGGATGAGCCTCCACCGCTGCCCGAACCACCCGAGGAGGAACCGCCGTCGCTGGAAGATTGCTTGGAAACAGTCAACGTTCCAGAAACATAGGTGATCGCATAATTATCATTTGACAGCGTACCAGTAATGTTGATCGCAGTTTTGCCGGTTTTGCTCATATCCGGTGTCTGTGCGTAGTCCAGCGTTACCGTGCCGCTCAGGGTATCTGCACCAACCAGACCTTCCACCTTGTAATCCTTATCTGCTTCCGGGCTGCTCAGATCGGGCGCGGTGCTGCCGGTGTAGGCGCTCTTATCAAGCGCCGTAACGGTAACTGACTTTTTCGCTACGGTCACAGTCACGTTCTGTTCTGCCACATCTGCGTATTCTGCATTTCCCTGCACCTTGTACCAAACGGTGTATTCCCCGGCATTTTTCGCTGTGGGGAGCTGCTCACTCCACTCAGAATCGCCAAGCCGGTAGAGCATTATGCCGCCAGTGGTCTTGCCTGCTGTAACCAGAGCCTGTTCTGCACCATTGTAGGTCGGTGTATTGACCGTAGGTGCCGTAACAGTGGGGACAAGCTTGTTGGTCGCATTGACATTGACGGTCAGAGTGATGTCCTCATAGTTTGTACTCTTGATTACTACGGTCACTGTGCCCACAGAGCCGGTGGTTTTCACGTCATTTTTCTGAATCGGCAGGGTCAGCTTGCCGTTTTCCACCTTCGCGCCGCTGGTGTAGTAGCTGCCATCCAGTTTGATTTCGCGGATCTCATAGGTGAGTGCACCATACTTTTTGGGCGTTTCCAGCTTGGGCAGGGCGGGGAGGGCCACTGTGTAGGTGTTCGCGTGGCCGTTTACAATGGTCAGCGCGGTTTCCTTAGTAAAGCCAGGGACAGCGGCCCTGGTGATGCTGCCAGTCGTGGGGAAGCTGCTCTGCTCCAGGGCGTAATTCTTCGCGGTCTGCCCCATCAGGGTCACTCTGGCAGTGATGTTCTTGCCGTTGCCCACACTGGCATCGTCAAAGCTGGCGGTCACGGTGTAGTCTGTGCCTCGGTTCAAGGTCACGTTGTCGAAGATCACGCTGGTGGGTTCCACGGTTGTCGTGCCGTCGTAGATCTTGTCCGCACACGCTACCTTGGTGATCGTCAGCGGTTTCTTTCCAATCCTGACCGCCACGCTGGTGGGTGCGGTATCGTTGTGATTTTCATCGCCAATCACCCGATACCACACGGTATATGCTCCGGCATCGGTGCCGGTAGGGATGTCCGGGCTGTATGTACCGTTCTCGGTCAGGCTGTACTGCATAGTGCCATAGTTCGCCACGCTGCCTGCGGTAATGAGCGCCTGCTCCTGGCCGGTGTAGGTCAGGTTTTCCTGCGCTGTGGGAGGCGTGATTGACCTGATGTCGGCCTTTTGTACCGTCACAGCAATATCCTCGCTCATCTTCTCGTAGCCGTCGCAGGTGGCCAAAAAGCGGAAGGTATGATTGCCTGCGGGCAGCTTTTGTGCAGAAAGATCAAATTGATTCTTTGTTGTCGCACCGCCAACTGCTGTCTCTTTGCCGTCCTCCACCTTGTACCACTGGAAGCTTACAGCGCCAGTGCCGGTTTCCTTCTTTACATTGACAAGAAGCGTCCCCGTACCGCCATAAGTCATGCTCATCTTGGTCGGATAGTCCATGCTCTTGATGGTGATCTTGGCCATAGAAACATTGGTCAGCTCCATGCTGCTAAGGTCGGTTATCCAGGTGTTGCCGCTCTTGAACGCGTAGCCCTCCGGCAGGAGGGATGCCAGCGTGACATCTCCGGTGACGGTCAGCTTTGCCGCCGTCTTACCGTTCAGATTCAGCTTGAGCGGGCTGCTGATGGTGATCTCGCCTGCATCTGCCAGTAGCTTCACTGTACCGCCGTTGGTTGCGGCGATGGCCGTGTCTGCCGCCCGATGGTAGGAAATGCTGCCGTCCGTCTTTGTTACCTCAGCGGCATAGCCGCAGTAGGGGCAGACATTCCCGCCGGAATGCTCATCCGGGTGGCTACACTTCACAACAGTTACGGCAGTATTCTCATTCATCTCCGACAGTTTGACCAATGCGCCGTCTTGCTTCCGATAGGCATAGCCCTCTGCCAGCAGGGACTGGTAATCTGGGTTCTTCGGGATTTTGATGCTGTTAAAGGAGCCGCCGGACAGGGTCACACGAATATTGCTATTATATCCCAATTTCAGCTGATCCGCGTTGCCGCCGGACATGCTCAGCGTTCCCTCCGTGTAGATGCCGCCGGTGAACGTGCCGCTCGTTACCACGGCTTCGTTCCCGGTAAGGAAGAAAAGCCCAAATCCACGGACGCCAGTTCCGCCGCCTACGCTTCCCTCCAGGGTGACATTGTCCAGCGTCAGCTTTGCGCCTGTGTGGTCAAATTTTCCAACTTCCACCGCATTAGCGGACTTGGAGACACAGGTGCTTTGCACCTTGCCGTTTGTTATGGCTACATCGGAGCCGAGGATACAAAGAAGCGCCTCCTCACGGGATTTGCTCAGGGTGTGTCCATTCAAGTTCAGTATAATATTTTTGCTGATTTCGATAGGCTCTGCGTTCTCGATGTCCAAAGGCCCCCGCAGCGTGATCGTGTCACCGTCCTGCGCGGCAGCCAGCGCTGTTTCCAGACTGGTGTATCGCTTGCCGCCGGTTTCAAATGCCTCCACCAGCGCATGGCAGAATTTGCAGTAACCGGCGCTGTCCACCTTGCCCGCATGGTCGCAGATTCTGCCGCAGGCGCATTTGCCGTTCTGATATTGGTCGGTATGCGCGACCACCTTGACCGCTCTATTCGCAATATCTACATTGGAAACGTTCAAAATTTCGTTGCTATTAGCGTCTGCAAAGGCATATCCGTCTGCCAGCAGAGCCAGGGCCTCCTCACCAAGTGCTGCATTGATTCCACCTTGGAACGTGCCGCCCTGGAGCTGGGTTTTCCCGAGGAAATTCACCTGATGCTGAAACACGCAGTTGCCCTTTACCGTCAGGGTAAACAGTTTATCAAGGGTGCCCGCGCTTGTTGTAACGCTGTCTAATATCAACACCGCGGGGGCGCTGGTGGCAATGTCATTTATCGTGCCGTTTTTGATGGTAACGCTCTTGTACGGGAAATTTTGCAGATCCAGCGTCTTGACCTTGTGGCCCTGCAGATCCAGCGTAATGTCCATTTTGTTCGCCGGCTCGCCGTTCCCCGCTTTCAAGGTTGCGTTAGTATCCCGCACAAAATAAGCGGTTCCGCCGGAGAACAGAATGAACCCAACATCAGGGTTATCGCCTTCAAACGTATAGGGGATACCGTTGCGAATAAAGAGCACATCCTTGCTGCACGGTTCGCCGCACTGTTGGCATTTGCCATCGTGGGTGTATTTTGCATGGGTGCAGGTGTTAATGGTAACGGTGACAGTTTTTGTATCTACGGTATAGTTATTATAGGACAGCTTGCAGTAGACCTGGCCGCTGTACTCCCAGTCCTTGCCCGCCACTGGGGTCAGGTTGGACTTGGTCAGGACGATTTTATTATAACTGCCGCTGCCTGTGCCCTGAAATTCTGTTCCGTTCACATACCACTGATAGGTGATTTTACCGGACTGACCGCTTTCCAGAGAGGCGCTGACATCGACAACCGCTACACTTTTCCCATCTAATTTCTCATATACGACCTCCGCCTGCTTTTTTATGGTAATGGGGTTTCTGGGCGCGGCGGCGACGGTGACCGTTGCGGTGGCGGTCGCCTTAGCGGGAGAGACACCATTTTCGCTGTCTGCGGTCAGCTTCAGCTTATAGCGGCCCTCCTTGACGTTGTCGTCGGCGGTAACGGTGATGGTCTGGTTGTCAGCGGATTTTTCCGCCGTCAGACCGGTGTGCGCGCCCACCCAGTCCACGTTCAGGGTATCCATCTTGACCTTGCTGCCGGTCACGGAGAAGGTCGCCGTCTGACTGCCTGAGCCTTCCTGCAGGGTTCCCTGCTGCGCGCCGACGATCAGGCTTGCGCGGGGCGCCATCTTGGCGATATAGATGGTCTTGACGTCCCCTTCTCTTGTCGTATCGGCCGCTGTGCCGACCGACATATCGTCTGTTTTTGCATTCTGACTTTCCGAATACAGAATGGTCAGGTTGTTGTTGATGTTTCGGGCGTTTCCATACCTACTATTCGAAATCGCACCAAATTTTCCGGTGGCGTAAAGGGTTCCTCCGTTCATGGTCAGGGATGCAGTGTCAATACCGTAACCGGAATTTAGATTCAGCGTTCCATTCTCAATCACGATGGTTTTAGCGCTCAAGCCGTTCCGACCGCCGTTGGTGGTTATCTTTACCCCGTCTTTTATGGTAAGCGTCCCGCCGGCGGTGTCGCTCCAACTGCCGTCCTCAATACCACCTTTCCCTTTAGGAACATTGACCGTCAGACTGCCGCTTCCCTGAATGGTCAGATTGGCGGAATACATATCCAGAGCGGCGGTATATGCGGTCTCGGTAATCGTAATGGTATTCTCGCCTTTCAGCGTGATTGTTGTGTCGCCCTTCACCGTCACCGGGGTAGTTATGCTTCTGTTCTCCCAGGTAACATTGCCGGAGATGGTTTCCTCGTCTGCCGCAGCTGCCATCAGGGGCGTTGCCTGCTCTGTTCCCTTGCAGGCAGAGAGGTCTGCATCTTCCGCAGCGCAGACCGGACAGTCGGGATTGAGCGCCCCCTGCTCACAGTGGGTCTCGCAGCTGCACTCCGCCGGAGCACTCCCGGACACGCCGGACACATCGGTTTCCACCGCAAATGCCGGAACGCCCGACATTGTAACCATCATTGCCGCCGCCAGTAAACATGCGGCCGGCCGTTTCCATTTCCATTTCATTTTATTCATCCTCCTCACGTTGTTCGTTCCTTCTCGTTGCTTTCTGAAGCAGCTGGGATACTGCCTCCCGCAGCTGATATTCCGTCACAGGCTTTACCAAAAAGGTGTCCGCCTGTAGCCTGCGGCTTTGGGGTTCAAATTCTGCCTGATCGCTGATCCATAGGAGAGGGACATCCTTGCTGTACCCTCGTATGCTCATGCAGAAATTCATCCCTCTGGCTCCGTCCTCCATGACCACCACAGCATCATAAGGCCCATCCCGCTGCATGGCATAGGTACAAAATACGCCGTT
>ENA-UPXC01003778-UPXC01003778.1-human-gut-metagenome-genome-assembly--contig:-NODE-3778-length-14917-cov-3.605930_pt1 | contig 14917 bp, 12 predicted proteins | sample MGYA00250047_ERZ773371 | MGnify/ENA primary metagenome ERZ773371 (study PRJEB29103, sample SAMN06111975) | human gut metagenome | biome: human gut; feature: ankylosing spondylitis patient; material... | reverse complement strand
TTTTTCAAGCAGAAGACGGCATACGAGATTGTTGACTGTGACTGGAGTTCAGACGTGTGCTCTTCCGATCTGGCACTTCTCGATGCTGTGACTGCGGAGCATACGCTGATCGGCAAGCTGACAGCAAGCGGTATGACCTATGAGCAGATTGGTGAGCTGGCTGACGATAGTTCTGCCGATGCTGACAACAGCTCGGACGAAAGCTATTCCGAAAAGTACGCTAAGCAGATGAGCTTTTCAGAAACAGATCATTCCTATTCGGAGTAACATATATTCCGACAACAAAACGATTGCTGTGTAAGGGACGGCTCTGCCGTTCCGTACAGCACCTGTGCAGGCGTAACGCCCCTGCAACAAAAAGCCATTGCGTGTAGAGATAGATAATCGCAGGCGGAAAGGAGACACTTGCCAAGAAAAGATACAGGATTTACTTTGGCTGAGCTGAATGAGAGATATAAAGATAAGCCGACCAGCAAAGCCGTGTACGAAGTGGACGGTCAGCGTTATGCTGTGACAAGTCATTTCGTGGGTGAAAAAGACCTTGATAAGGTGCTTTATGAACTTGCTTTCAAAAGAGCGTTTCAGAAAACCGAAAAGAACTAAAAAGTTTTGAAAAAAGACTTGCCATATTCGGTTTTCTGCGCTATAATAGTTGTATCATCGAATATGGTTTGCTTTGATTGGAAAGGAGTTATTATGGCAAAGCAAACTACTTACAATGTCGGGATCTATGTGCGTTTGTCGCAGGAGGACGAACGTGCGGGCGAATCCCTTTCGATTGAAAATCAGAAGAAGATGCTGACGGAATATGTCAGCAAGCAGGAGGGGTGGAATCTTATCGAGATATGCGAGGACGATGGCTATTCGGGAACAAGTTTCGATAGACCAGGTATCAAGCAGATTCTTGATGATGCAAAGTCGGGAAAGATAAATCTTATCCTCTGTAAAGACCTTTCACGTTTCGGAAGAAATTATATCGAGGTCGGTCAGTATATAGATTACATTTTTCCTTCATTCAATATCCGCTTCATCGCCCTGAGCGACAATGTAGACACGCTTGACAGAAACAGTTCGGCAATGGATCTTATGCCTGTGATGAATTTATTCAACGAATGGCACGCCGCCAACACGTCAAAGAAGGTACGCAGTGTCATGGCAGCAAATTCTCGGCAGGGCAAGTATCTGGCGGCTTCAGCTTCTTATGGTTACATCAAGGCAGATGATGAAAAGCATACGCCCTTGATTGATGAAGATGCCGCCGTTATCGTAAGACGTATATTTGAGCAGAGGGCAAGAGGGTTAAGTCCGAAGCAGATCGCTATACAGCTTAACAAGGACGGCATCGCAACTCCCTCGGATCATCGTTATCAGCTTAAAGGCAAAGATAATCCCCTTGTGACTTCACATCTGTGGAATGATTGTATGGTGCGTGGCATTCTTAACAATGAGATTTATATCGGAAATCTCGCACAGCAGAGAGTGACAACGGTATCCTACAAAAATCACAAGCAGATACGCAAGGACAGGTCGGAATGGATAGTGATTGAAAATAATCATGAACCTATCATTTCAAGAGAGCTGTGGGACAAGGTTAGAGAGGTTGACGCATCGGTGAGTATCGGCAAGACAACAAAAGAAGGCGTGATTCTTCCGCTGTCAGGATTTATGTACTGCCCAGACTGCGGTTACAAGATGAAAATGAACAGAACCATGCACACCTCTAAGAAGCGTGGAACATATGAGACTGTCAGCTATCGCTGTGGTACTTATGTTAGAAGCGGAATGGACGGCTGCACTCCTCATTCCATTTTGGAAAGAGTAATTTCACAGATTGTTGTTGACGATATTAGAGCAAAGGCACGACTTGCCGTTGAGGACGAGGACGCACTCCGTGAAGCCGTTAGAAAACGCAGACAGGCTACTGCCGATGCGGAGAGCCAGCATAACAGCAAGGAACTCCATGAGGGTGAGAAAAGGCTTGCACAGCTCGAAACGCTTATCAGTAAGACCTATGAAGAAAAGCTCCTCGGTACTGTACCCGAAGAACTCTGCGTGAAAATGCTGAATCAGTATCTTGATGAGCAGAAGATGCTGAGAGAGAAAGTCGCTGTACTGCAAGAAAAGTGCGAAACCGCTGAACAGGCTGAAAAGGATATTGACAGATACATTGAAAATATCAAGAAGTATGTCGATATTCAGGAGCTTACCCGTGAGACTTGTTTGGAGCTTATCGAGTACATCGTGATTGGTGATCGTCCCGAAAGCAAGGACGAGGACAGGCAGATTCACATCTTTTACAAGTTCCTTGACAAAGGGCTTACGGAGAAAAGAAACATTCTGCTTCCGCAGAATGTGGAGTAAATAATATTTGGGTGTACTTTTATGGGGTTCTCCTCCGTGGGCACACGCACACCCGCCTGCTTATGGCTGTAGGCATGGGTGGCAGTCAGCTTTGCCTCCGCCGTTTTCATGGTGTCCGAAGGGTCGCCCTTTCTGCCGATGACGCAGTAGTAGGAGTAGTCCTCCTGGCAGGCCTGGGTGGAAACCGGCATCTTCAGTGTGGAGGTCGTCACACCCGTGTAAAACCTACCCTCCGGCAGCTTGTAGGGCGCCGCCGTGGGATTCTCATTATCCTTCCGATACCACTGATAGGTCAACTCGTCGCCCTTCAGGCTTTTTGCCGAGACAGAGAAGGTGACCAGGTTATTTTCATAGAACAGCAGGCCGTTTTCCGGCTCTTCGTTATAATCATCGTAGATAGAGGTCTTACACTTGACGCCCCTCGGCTGGCGGTTGATGACGATGGAACTGCCACTGATGTAGTCGCAGACCTTGCACACGCCCTTGGCGTCAAATTCATGGTTGGCGGCATTCAGCTTTTTATCGTCACAATAGCGGCAGGGGTGCCAGTGCTGCGTTCCGTCAGCCGCCCAGGTGGCGGAGGCTATGTGGGTATGTCCGGCGCCGGCATGCTCCGTCTTCAAATGATCCTCAAAATCAGAGTCGCTGAAGCACCAGTCGTCATGATCGCAGCCCATAGCGCTTACGGCATCTCGGCAGCAGTCCTTGCAACGCTGATCGCAGCCGTCCTCGCAGGGATCGCTGTCGTGGAAGCACAGGCCGCAGTCTTCGCAGAAGTGATCCGCATAGTCCGTGTCCATTGCGCACATTCCCTCGGAGCAGTCGGAGTTGCCCTCGCAGCACTCCTTGCACATCTCGCAGGTTTCGCAGAACTCGTCCTCGTCCTCCTTATCTGTGACCCAGCCGTCGCAGCCCTGACAGATGTGCTCGTCCCACTCGGGGCTTTCCACGCAGGTCTCGCCGTCCGGGCAGCCGCCGCCCTCGGAGTTATCTCGGCAGCACTCAAGGCACAGGCCGCAGTCCTCGCAGGATTCCTGGTTCAGCAGGCATTCCTCGCACTGCTCGCAGGCCGTGTGGCAATCGATGCAGTGGATGACGCCGGTGTCATCGTCGTCCACGCACTCGTCCACCGCACCGAAGCAGCTGTCGCAAAGCGAGCAGTGCATCGGGTCGCTGTCATCGTTTGCGCAGTCATCGCAGAAGCCGCAGGAGTCGCAGATGGTTATGGAGCAGCAGGGACCCTTATAGCATTCGCCGCACAGCTGGTCATCCTCGCCAATGTAGCATTTGCCGCAGGTCGAGCAGTGCGTTTCCTCCATGCAGTCGGCGCACTTGTAGCATTGATCGCACCAATATGGCGTATTGAACAGACACTCACCACAATCGTTGCAGTGGAATTCAGCGAAGCAGTCGGAGTTGCAGTCAACAGTGCAGAACCCACAACCGTCGCACATATTCTCTCCCCAGTGGTAGTGGTCGCAGTAGATACAATCTGTGCCTTGGTCGTAGTCCTCCCAAAAGGCATGGGTATGAAGTTCCTGACTCGGCATCAGTGAGAACAGCATCACAAGCGCCAACAGGACGCTGGCGACGCGCCTTCGTTTGTTCGTTTTTGTCATACTATTATTCCTCCCTCATAATTATTTTGAAGATTTTTATGCTTTTTGTGTTGCCTGATTTAAACACTGTCGATGACCGAAGCAAAGTAGTTTTCGGATACCGAACCGAAGAGAAAAGCGTCTATCAGACCCTCGCGCTTTGCCTGCCGTACCTTTTCGGTCAACTCTTCATCTGTATCATCATCCACAAAGAGAATGACACGACAGCTTTCCGTGTTCCGTTTTACCTTGTCACGGATCGCCATTCGTTCTTTGAACATCCATGGCGAATACGCCTTGACCTCCATTAAAAGCACATCCGGTCGATGCGTTTTGCACCACTCGGCGGTTGCGTCCGGCGACTCGGAGATCACAACTTGGCAATCGTCCAATTTTTGCATCAGCATTCGCTCCATGGTGTGCGCATGGATATCGCTTTGAATGTCCAGAACGATTTTTTTCATCATTCATCACCACCTTCTAAAAGCACAATCCTAATCTTACATTATCTATTATACTGATTTTTTGGCGTTTGTCACTGGCACTTGTGCCAGTAACAGAAGAAAGATCTCGATTTTTTCAAAAAATTTTTGCCTTTTGTGCGCGAAAAACCCCTTGACCATACAGCCAAGGGGTTCAGTTTTGCTTATTCGTCTTTTAAGGTGATCACCATGAGCTTGTTTTCAATGGCGGTTGCAACCAGCGCTTCCCTGCTTTCAAAGCCGCTCTTTTCCACCATATCGTCCAGGTTCCAGCGAACGCCGTTTTTGGAGATGCCCAGCTTATCGGCAATTTCCTGATAGGTAAAGCCCTTTATATAAAGGCGTAGTATGTCTAACTGCCGGGGCGAGAAGACATCGGACATCGTACCCTCCATTTCAATGGCCGGAGCGGTATCGGGGAATACCTTTTCGCCTGCCAGGGTGCGCTTTACCACGCTCATCAGCTCCTCTGTTCCGTGGTCCTTATACCACAGGCTGTCGGCAGCACCCATTTTGGCTCTTTGCAAAACTTCGGGATCGACAAGCGAGGTAGCCACAACGATTTTGATTTGCGGAAAAGCCTTTTTGATGCGCTTTGCGGCGGCAAGACCGGAATGCTTATGCTGCGTCTGCACATCCATAAGGACGAGCTTTACGGTGGCGTCGCAGTGCTTTTCCGCTTCAAAGGCGTCACGGAAAACGCCGACAAGATGAAACTCGCCGTCTGCCGCAAGACGATCGACAAAGTGCTTTTGGATGTATAGATCATCTTCTACAAGTATGGTGTTTATCATAGGCTCATCTCCTTTGCGGGAATCGTAATTAGAAGAGCAAAGCGTGGATTGTGCGAAATATGCATTTCACCGCCTGAGCTTTCAATACTGCGGCGAAGCGTTGACAGGCCGCTGCCCTCCTTTATCGGCTCTGTGGGTATTTTGCCGTTGTTAGTTATGGTAACATCATAGCGTTCGCCGCGCTGGGCAATGCGGATATATACCTCATTCCCGTCTGCGTGCTTGATGCAGTTGGTCACGCACTCCTTGGCGGCAGCAACGGTCAGCTCCTCGGCTGCGGTATCACGGGGCAGGTAGCCGTCGATTTTTACAGCCACGCCAAGCTGCCGTGCGGTTCTTTTTACCTCGTCCATTGTGCTGACGGAGGTGACACGGTTGCTTGCCAGCATACCGATGGCATTTTGCAGCGCCTCAAGCTTTCGCTCGGTATCCTCTCCGCTGTCTATGATGTCACGGATGGTCAGGAGGCTTCGCCCGATGGTATCGTGAATATAGACCTTTAGGTCAAGGCTTTCCTTCTCTTTGACATCGTTCTCCATGCGAGCGTACATCTTCCTGAGCTTTCGATTGACTTCTGCCAGTTCTTCATTTATTTCCTCTTGCTTTTGGTAGCCGTTATACAGCTCGGTTACATTGTGCGCCGTTATCTGCTGCCAGCGGTCATCGCTGTCCACGGTGATATTTTGTGTGCGAAACTGCCAGACGGTCTTGTCGGGCAGGATGTAGCAATCATCCTTGACGGTTACGGATCTGTCCGGCGCGCTCAGGGCATTTTCCATATCGCTTTTGATTTGCAGCTCGTGGCCGCAAAGGGCAAAGGAGAGCCTGCGCATACGGTTGTTGCACAGGATGATCCTGCCGTTCGGGTCGGCAAAGCAGATGCCCATAGGCAGCTTATCGGTTGCTTCCTTAATGGAGAACGGTGAGAGCTCGTTCTTTTTACGGCGGTATTCCCGCGGCAGAGCAATGGCAAAGTGAACTGCCGCAAGGAAAATGGCAGCGGCAAATATCAGCCACGGTGCGTCCAGCAGAAATGCGTCCCCGATATTATCGGGATCTGCCTGAGAAACGGAGAATAGCAGCGGGATCATCACCGCCATGACCGCCAGACTCAGCAGGCTGCGCACCGGCTTATTGCTGCGAAGAAGCTGATACATAAACAGCCCGATCTCAAGGACGATCTCCACAAGCATGATAAACGGCAGCATGGTCTGCCAAAATTCAGAAAGGGAAGAAAATGCACTCATTTCCTGTCACCTTCTTTCGCTTCAAATACAAGGTGCTGGTATTCCTCGTCGTCCTCTTTTTCACAGCGGATACCGTCTCCGCTTACCAAAGCGGAAAGGTCGGCTTTGCAGCACACATTCAGTGACAAGCGCAAGCCGTTTGCCTTTATGAGACTTACCTGTATGCCTGTTAAATTCAAAATGTCGGCTTCAATAACCGATTCATAAAAATCAAATACAGCAGTCGCCGTTTTGCCGGAGAGCATGGAAAGAGACTCGTCCACATAGAGCGAGCTGCGGACGCCCAACAGCTTCAGCGTTTGGAGGGACTCATTGAAGGCACGGTGGAGTTCCGTTTCCGCTATTTTAATATCTCGGTCGGTAAGGAGCGTCAGATGCTTGCGGCGTTTAATATAGCTGCACAGCACGGCAATCTCGGCAAGGAGCGTTTTGGCACTGTCGGGATCGGTGCTTGAGATTCGGCGGTATTCCTTAGTGAGCTCTGCAATGCGGTCGATCTGCGTCTGCGTAGCGGAACGCAGGAGATCATACAGGCGGTTTTGCTCCTCCACCTTGCGGCGCTTGGCTTCACGCTTGTATTCATAACGGAGTATTTCGTTCCTGTCGGCAAGCTCGTCTGCAAGAAGTTCGGAGTCCTCCTTGATGTCACGCAAAGCCGACACATCCTCTGTCCATACGGCATAGCCGCCATCAATGGGCATGGTGTGAACGGTCAAGCCGCCCATCGTGACCGGGCTTTGCTCGGCTTTTTTCATCGTTTCCTTTGAAATAGGCGCAGTGTTTACAGCTGCATACCGAACGGTAAAGTCCTTGTCGGTGATCTCTGCCGATGTGCCCACAGAGGAGGCAAACAAGTCCACATAACGGCTGTTTGAATGTATATATCCACAGGCGATGCAAAACTCAAAGGTCAGAATATACATCACACTTTGGAATGCGGCAATATCGCCGAACAAGTGGAGCAGCCAATCTGCACCCGCATAGTAAAGTGCGCTGTAAACAATCGTCAGCAGCATAGGAACAATGGGCAGAAAGTGGAGCCTTCCTTTTTGCACACGGCATTTGAAAAACATAATTACGAGTGCGGCAAAGGCACACAGCACCTGCCAGCCTACAATAATGAAGTAGCCTATCGAGTAGCCGTTGTTTTTGTCTGTCCACACGGCGGCGTCCTTTGGAAAGGTAAATACGAATTGGTGCAGGTCATTTGTGAGCACGAGCAGAAGCAATGTGCCGGAGATGATCCACAGAATCGACATTCCCTTGGGGAATTTGTATTCGTCCGGCTTTCCCAATGACATGGCGATCAGCAGCGCCAGCATAGGCACAAACAGCATGGGCAGATAGAATAGATACCACAGGTAACGGACGGCATCCGGCTGCCAGAATATAAAATACTTTGCCGAACGGACTACCATCCATATGATGAGCAGTACCGCGGTGACCGTCATAAACCTGCACACCTGCTTTTGCACGATCCGCTGACGGACGGAGAGCCCCCAGGCGGCGAACAGACCGATATAGATAAAGCTGCGCAGATAGGAAAACAGCATCGGGTAGAAGCTGCCCCTGCCCACAATTCGGAAGCAATATGCCAGTATCACGGCAAGTACAGCGATGCCGCTTGTTATGATAGTATTCTTTTTCTGTTCGGTCATAAACAGACCCCATTTCGCCTTCATTCGTTTTTGTTTATCTTTGGGTAGCAAAAAAGCCCGATATATTCGGGCTTTTCGCAGGAGACATCTTTTTTGTCTCCACATTATGGCGTTCCCGAGGTGATTCGAACACCCGACCTACCGCTTAGGAGGCGGTCGCTCTATCCAGCTGAGCTACGGAAACACATCACAGCTGTTATTATATCACAGTTTTGCAATTTTGTCAAATGTTTATTTGACAAAAAAAGTTGACTCGCCATAGCAACAAGTTCGGCTCGAAATATAAGAGCAAGGCAGAAACAGCAGGCGGCATTATACTCGTTTTGATCGGGCTGAAGATCTTTCTTGAGGGAGTTGGCATACTCAAATAGCATAAAAAACAAGGGCGGAAGTTTTCAAACTATCCGCCCTCTTGTTATGTCTGTTAGTCCCGCCGACTATGATGTTTACGCTTTTGCGTGTACATCTCACGATCTGACGCTTTCATAAGATCGTCGATCTCTTTCAATGTTTTCGGCTTTCCCACCTTGTAGCCACAGCTTATCGACACATCATATGGCGACTTGCTTCTGCGATTGTATTCTGCAATGCTGCGGGATATCTTTTCGTAAAAGCTGTCTGCACCGTCTGTTTCAGCGATAACAGCCACAAATTCATCACCACCGAAGCGTGAGCATGTCCCACCCTCTGCAGTGCATTTTGTCATCAGCGACGCCACTGCCTTTATCGCCTTGTCACCCTCGTTGTGACCATAGAGGTCATTTATCTTTTTAAGGTTGTCCATGTCAATAGAGAATACCCATACGCCTACGCCCTGTTTCTCAGCCTTTGAAATAAGCTTTCTTACGTTCTTGTAAAAGCCCCTGCGATTATATATCCCTGTCATGGGGTCAAGCATATGTATCCTTGCAAGCTCTGCATTTGCCCTTTCAAGCCGCTGGCGGTTTTTAAAGCTCTCCATTATCTGATTGGTGTTGTTTATAAAACGTCTTGTGTTCTGGAAAAGAAAATATATAGGATTATATGAATTTGCCGCATAGCCTATGACCTCGTCCTGAAAATGAAGCGGTGAGAACATTAAGCAGTTATGGCGTCCAAGGACTTGCTCCATATCAGGCAAAAGATCCTTGGTGTCAAATACTTCACCGGTCTTGTATTTGTTGTCAAAAGTCTGCATGAAAACTCTCATCTGCTTTGTAAAGCTGTTATTAAAGCGTTCTCTCTGCCTCGTGTTTGACAGAAAATCAGAGTTTGTGCATACCCAGCTATAATAATCTCCCGAACGTGCCATTACCTTTGCCATTTCTTCTACGGTGTGACATTCCACTGATTTTGCAAGATAAGAGAACATATGCTGTTCGTGACCATCAGAATTGTTCATTCTATGGTAAAGCTCAAGGATCTTGTCGCCTACTTCTCTCGGGTCTATTTTCTTACAGCCGCAAGACTGGGATATCCTCATGGTGTAGTTGACCTCTATTTTTTCAGGAAGAGGCACTCCGTTCATCATATGGTCTATGGCGTTTATTATCTTTTCGCCAAGCACATCATTGTCTGCAGCCGCCGTTGTAAGACGAGGGCTGTTATACTGTTCAAGCTCGATGCCGTCAAAGCCCGTTACAATAACGTCTTCAGGCACTTTTATGCCGCGTTCTCTCAGTATGCTGCAAGCTGCTATCGCCATAGCGTCGTTTGCACATATTATCGCCTGCGGAAATTCCAAACTGCTTTCTAAAAATTTCTCCAATACTCCTTTTGTTGGCATATCCCAGAAGTCACCATAGCCAAGACGCTCAGGCTCAAATTCTATGCCGTTTTCCGCAAGCACCTTTTTGTATGCTTCTATACGCTCTTCTGAGAAAGCATTGCCCTTTACGCCAGCAATGAAATTAACTCTTCTGCAGCCGTGAAATTCGATCACATGGCGAACTATCTTTTCAAAAACGTCAGAGTAATTGAATGTCACACTGCAGCAATTATCCATTGTACTGTCAACGCATATGACAGGAACACCGTGTTCATGGGCACGCTTGCTTATCTCGTTGGAAATGCTGTCTCTTTTTATTGCCTCGGGCATTATTATAAGTACGTCAAGAATGTCATAATTTATAAGATCAAAAATGCTTGCTTCACCATGGTTGTAGGAGCTGTTGTGATAAAGGTCGCAAAAGGTGTTGAAAAGAAGCACCTTGTAGCCCTCTTTTACACCCTTTCGGCTTATGGAAGATACTATCTCTCTCACATAGTCAGATTGTACGCATGAAGTGCAGATACCTATTATTTTATATTTCGCTGTATCGCTTGTAAACATAGCTTGCTCCTTCGTCAGGGTCATGACGACCCACCACTATCTATATAAAATAATTGCTTTTTTGCTTTGATATGTGATTGCTATTAGAAAATATTCACACACCGTTAATGTTACCATATCCGCACTCTAATGTCAATAGAAAACTCACAAAATTCACAAAAATCTTCTTTTTGAAAGCATTTATGCTGTTGCAAAAAATAACAGACCGACTTTCAACTTTTGTTCGCTGGAAGTCGGTCTTTGTTTATCGTAAAACATATCGAGCAAGGGGCACCAGAGGTCGCCCCTACACAAAATAGCGTATTTTATGGGCTTTTTTATTCAGCTACCCACTGTTTTAAAACCGCAGAAAGTCGTCTGTCGATATCCTTTCTTGTCTTCTCGCACTCCTTAGGATAGTCCTTTGCAGCCTTGAAAATAAATTTCATTACGAATTTAAGTCCCACAGGAAGTGCTTTTCTGAGCATTGTCTCAGGAAGCACAAAGTGCGTTCCATGCTCGTAAGTCAGGGCTTCGTAATCGCACTCGTGAGGGCGTTCTTTCAAGCGCTTATCCATGCGGCGGACGTATTTTCCTGCCTCCCAGAAGCTGTCGTCATCAGCACCTACCATTATAAGCTTGCCCTTGATGTTCTCAACCTTTATCATTTCTTCCTCTGTATGTTCTCTTGCCTTTTCAGAGTCAATAAAAAGGTGCGTGCTTCGTGTTATATCTCCCGAGCCTTTGGTTTCTTCTTCTATTTTGTGATAGTATTCAGGGTGGGCATAAACGAACGGCATATAGGCAAGCGGCTTGCCCTGCCATGAAAGTGTGGAAGCGTCAGGGATAGGCCATTCCTTGCAGCCGTCTTTTTCGCCCTGCTCAAAGCCCTGCCATACAAAGTCGCTTGGCGTAAGACCGAAAGTGAGTGTTATGTCATGGAAATATGAAGCTGCCACAAGGGAATCCATTCCTGCCGTACTCATTCCCATTATGCCTATCTTCTTGTTTCCATGGCTTTTGAGCCACTTTATAGCGGTCTCTATCCTTTCAAGCGGGAAGTTCACATGGCCGTAGTTCTTCACGTCAGGTGACATACACATAACGTTCACGCCATTTTTGTGAAGCCATTTTGCTCCGCACTTTGCCATAAAGTCATTAGGATCGTCGCCGAACAGACCTATCATTGCGCAGTTTGCACCCTTTGGATTTTCATAATATGTACCATAAAAACCGTCTTTCTCATTGCTAAAAAATTGTTTCTTCATAATACCGACCTTTCTAAGTTGGTTTTCTTTATAAAGTTAGATTAAACTAACCTTATCTCAAAAAAACAGGGTAGATTACTTCGCCCTAAGCTATATTATATCACATTTTTGCTTATTTGTCAGGTATATTAACGAAAAAAGCCAGATGTATTGTAAATTTTTGATTTTCTTAGTGTTGCTTATATATTAATAAAATGGCGGAGAACGCATTTTATTTGCAGTTCTCCGCTATTTTTATGCCTTATTTTTTGCCGCATCTGCTGTGACAGTGTGAACAACAGCCACAGCATTTACCTTTTTTCTTTTGCTTTGATATACTTATTGCCGCCGCCACTGCCCATAAAAGCAGAAGTATCACCACTATCCAGTCGGCTGTATTCATAATAACGCTCCTATCTGATATACCGCACAGCCGCAAAGCCATGCCACCATGCACTGCATTATCACAACGCCTACTGTCTGTATCCTTGAATCAAGCTCTCTCTTTATGGTCGCCACCGCCGCAACACATGGGGTGTAAAGCAGGGTGAATACGAGAAAGCTCAGTGCGGAAAGGGTGGAGAATGCTCCCGAAAGAGCAGTGCCAAGGTTTGCAGTGCTTGTGTTCATCAGTACCGCCATTGTGCTTACTACCGCCTCTTTTGCAGTGAAGCCTGAAATAAGCGAGGTGGTCACTCTCCAATCTGCAAAGCCCAATGGCTTGAATATTGGCGATATAGCCTGACCGATAAGAGCGAGCAGGCTGTCGGAGGAGTCTTTTACAACGTTGAGCTTTGCGTCAAAGGTTTCAAGAAACCATATTATGATAGTCGCAAAGAATATAACTGTGAAAGCTCTTTGTATAAAGTCCTTTGCCTTGTCCCAAAGAAGAAGTCCTACGCTTTTTGCCGAAGGAAGACGATAGTTTGGAAGCTCCATTACAAACGGCACAGGCTTGCCACGGAAAGCTGTATTTTTCAGTATCAGTGCAACTATTATCCCAAGCACTATGCCCGTTATGTATAAGCCTATCATCACAAGCGCCTGATATTTTTTGAAAAACGCTGCACAGAAAACTGCGTAAATAGGTATCTTTGCCGAACAGCTCATGTAAGGGGTAAGAAGTATGGTCATTTTTCTGTCACGGTCTGATACAAGCGTCCTCGTCGCCATTATGGCAGGCACTGAACAGCCGAAGCCTATGAGCATAGGCACAAAGCTTCGTCCTGAAAGACCGATCTTTCTAAGAAGCTTGTCCATTACGAATGCCACTCGTGCCATGTAGCCCGTGTCCTCCAGTATGGAAAGGAAAAAGAACAGCGTCACTATTATAGGCAGAAAGCTTAGAACGCTTCCAACGCCTGCAAAAACTCCGTCTATTATAAGGCTGTGTACAACAGGGTTTATGCCGTAGGCTGTAAGCCCTTTGTCTGCTAGGTCGGTGAGCTTGTCTATACCAAGGGAAAGCCAATCGGAAAGGGTCGAGCCGATAACATTGAATGTGAGGAAAAATACAAGAAACATTATCCCGAAAAATACAGGCAGTGCAGTGTATTTTCCCGTTAAAATGCGGTCTATTTTTACGCTCCGCTTGTGTTCTCGGCTCTCGTGGCATTTCACAACGCTTATGGCAACGACTTTCTCGATAAAGTCGTATCGCATATCTGCAAGCGCCGCATTTCTGTCAAGCTTTGATTCGTCCTCCATTTCCACTATGCAGTGTTCGAGAAGCTCCAGCTCGTTTTGATTAAGCTCAAGCTGATCTTCGATGTTTTTATCTCCCTCAATGAGCTTTGAAGCACAAAATCTCGGCGGTATGCCTGCACGGTTTGCGTGATCCATGATAAGATGAACAACTGCGTGTATACATCTGTGCACAGCGGAATCGTCTGAGCAAAAGTCTGTGACAACAGGCTTTGTCTTGTTTCGGGCAGTTTCTACAGCCTTGTCGATAAGGTCTGAGATACCCTCGCCCTTTGCCGCACTTACCGGTATAACAGGTATGCCAAGTGCGTCGCTCATCATTTTTACGTCTATCGTTCCACCGTTGGCTCTTACCTCGTCCATCATGTTTAAGGCAAGCACCATTGGCACACGCAGTTCAAGAAGCTGTAAAGTGAGATACAGATTTCGTTCTATATTGGTGGCGTCAACAATGTTTATAATGCCGTCAGGCTTTTCATTTATTATGTAGTCACGGGTGACGATCTCTTCCTGCGTGTAAGGACGCAGTGAGTATATTCCCGGCAGATCCACCACAGTGCAGTTTTTCTGCCCCTTTATGTCACCGACCTTCTGCTCGACTGTTACACCGGGAAAGTTTCCAACGTGCTGATTAGACCCTGTAAGGGCGTTAAAAAGCGTGGTCTTTCCACAGTTCTGATTTCCTGCAAGGGCAAATCTCATATATGGTCATTCTCCTCTGTTTTTTCTATCTCTATGTTTTTTGCGTCCTCTATCCTGAGCGTCAGCTCATAGCCTCTCAGCACGATATCAAGAGGGTCGCCCATTGGCGCACGCTTTAGCATTTTCACCTTTGTTTTGGGTATAAGTCCCATGTCGAGAAAACGCAGCCTAAGCGCACCCTCGCCACCTACCGCTTTTATCACGGCAGACTCACCCGTTTTAAGCTTATCAAGAGTCATTGTCTTTTCCTCCATAGCTATATTTTATTCTTATGTTCTATCTAAAAGAACTTCACGAAATAAGTTTACCATGGCTAACTCTACTTGTCAATAGTATATGTCATATATTTTATTCGATTGTTATCTAAAAATTTTATTCAAACAGATAACTTCCAATTGACAACGCCAACAAATCGTGCTATCATAAAGTAAGACAAAGTACACTTTTACATTACGGGGGTGTTTTATGGATACCCGTGTGGCAATACTTGCAATAATCGCACACGATAACGGCTCTGCACAGGAGATAAACGCAATTCTTCATGAGCATGCCGAGTATATAATAGGACGAATGGGTCTACCATACCGAGAACGTGGCATGAACATAATAAGTGTGGCAGTTGACGCTCCGCAGGACGTTATAAATTCTCTTGCAGGCAAGATAGGCAGGCTTGAGGGAGTGACCGCCAAGACACTTTATTCGCCACAAGATCGGAAGAGCGTCGTGTAGGGAAAGAGAGTAGATCTCTGTGGTCGCCGTATCATTAAAAAAGTCCTTAAAGTGTTTGCATAGATTTTCAATGAATAAATAGGAGAGCTCATCTGCAACATCAAG
>ENA-UPXC01003776-UPXC01003776.1-human-gut-metagenome-genome-assembly--contig:-NODE-3776-length-14919-cov-54.809123_pt1 | contig 14919 bp, 16 predicted proteins | sample MGYA00250047_ERZ773371 | MGnify/ENA primary metagenome ERZ773371 (study PRJEB29103, sample SAMN06111975) | human gut metagenome | biome: human gut; feature: ankylosing spondylitis patient; material... | reverse complement strand
GAAGTCAGAATAATGTATAAAATGCCATAAGATGGTGTTGCTGCTGTCGGCTGCCATACAGTTCCAAATAACAGGTCAATCACCCCGACCTTTGCCAGTACCGGGGTGCCCTTTGCAAACATATAAACCGTTATGGAAAGAACTGCTACAATGGCAACGGCTGCGCATACCAGAAATATTACTTTTGCAATCGTTTCCACGATGTACTTTGTTGCTTTGCCGCCTGTCATATCTTTATCCTCGTTTGCCTGTTTACGTGTTTCTTGCTATATTACTTGTTTGGGATGATCAGCCCTACAGACTTGATAACATTCTGTCCGTCTGCAGAGTTGATAAAGTCGAAATATGCCTGTACCTGCTGGCTCTGCTCAGAAATCTCGCCCTTTGTTGCCATAACGAATGGTCTCTGCAATACATAGTCTCCTGCAAGAATATTGTCTTCTGTTGGCTCTACAGAGTTGATCTTTAATCCATTTACGGTGTCATCCAGCACATCCAGGGATACATATCCAACTGCTCCCGGAGTTGCTGCAACCTTTGCCAAAACAGCACCTGTAGAATCAAGTTCCTGTGCATATTTGCAGGAATCCTTTACATCCATCAGTTCCTCAAATGCATCTCTTGTACCAGATCCTGCCTCACGGCCGATGACTACAATCTGCTCATCCGGTCCGCCGAGATCTTTCCAGTTTGTAATCTCTCCGGTATATACTTTTGCAAGATCTTCAGACTTAATATCTGTGATTGTGTTTGCTGTATCTGTAATAACTGCGATACCATCAATTGCCACAATGTTCTCTACGATACCCTGGCTTTTCTCATCGTCAGAAAGGGCACGGGAAGCATCTCCGATATCAACGCTTCCTGCCTCCAGAGATTCAATTCCTGCACTGGATCCGGTAAACTCTGCGGTTGCGGAAACATTCGGATATTTCTCCATGAATGCTTCATTCATGGCATTTGCAAGCTTCTCCATGGAAGTACTTCCTGCCAGTGTAACGGTTCCACTCAGATCCGCTCCATCTGTTGTATCTGTATTTGCAGTTGTATCAGATGCCGTTGTATCTGTATTTGCATCAGCGTTTGCATCACTGCTGTCAGAACCACATCCCATCACACCTGCAGCGACCATTGTTGTTGCTGTCAGTAAAGCCATCATTTTTACAAGTTTGTTTTTCATGATTTTCTCCTCTTTCTTTCATGTTGTTCCTCATTACAGTTGTTATCTTATCGGGTCTGTGTAAAATGCATAACCAGACTAATGTAAATTCAATGTAAAAAGTATGTTGTCCTGTAAAACGACAAAACTTACGAATGTTTTAAGTTTATTTAAGGCTCCCGTCTTATCTTCTATGTATAAAGATGTTACCGTAGTCTACGCCATTGTAACCGCACACAAAGGGAAAATTTCTGCCAAAAGTGAAGATGGAAATTCCCTGACTTTTTCCATTCTTCTCAATTAAATATCCCGTGTTTCCACAAAAAAGAGAAGGAGATTCTTACATAACATGCAGAATCTTCTTCTCTTTTTCATTGGATCTTTATAAGTTATTTCAAAAATCCGAAATTGCTGACTATGGCAGCTTCCTTTGCCTTTCCATTGCAGACATTGACAAAACTGATGATACGGACAACCAATAAAATGATAAAACATACGGCTGCTGCAATCGGAACGACAACGGTCCAGCAGAGCACTACAGTAATCAGTCCCAGCAGAACTTCAGACACAAGGATCCTGATTCCCTCACGCACATGAAATCCGACATAAGGAGAATCCTTTGCCACAAGAAGTGCCACGATAGTTCCCAAAATTCCCAGAAGATATGGAAGCATTGCAAACAGTTTGTGCTCCGCAATATCTTTTCCGTCAAATTCTGTGGAATGATCCTTAGGATCTACATAAGGCTGCCCGTACGGCGTACCATTGTTCATCTGTGGATTGCCATAATACGCTCCGTTGTTTCCCTGTGGATTTCCGTAGCCGTATGGCGTCCCCTGCGAATTCTGATTTTCCTGTGTTCCTGTATGTAAGCTGGCTCCGCATCTGGTGCAGAATGTACTGTCATCCGGCATTTCACTGCCGCACTTCGGACATATCATATAAAATTCCTCCTCTTCGTTTGAAATGAACTCTGCGAACATCTCCGCGCTTTTTATTTTATATAAGTTTATGTTGCAAGTCAATTTAGATTCTCTTAAGTTTTCCTTTTCTTTCTTCATAAATTGTTTTCAGAACAGACACTACCACAATCTGATACCCCGGATGCTGCTTTCCTATACCCCTGCCAAATCCTATAATTCCGTTGTAATCAGTTGTCCAAAGCTCACCAGCGGAGAAACGTACACGCTCCTTGCCGGTGATACCACCACAACGGTTACATTGGATTCCCTTGTAAAATCGGTAAAAAAATAAAGTGTGCGTTTACCGCACACTTTCGCGCCCTTGCGGAGACACAGCATCATCTTTGACTCCGCAGGGCGCGCATCTTTGCAGGCTGACCTGCTTTAATTGCCAAGTTCCAGCATGGTATCAATACAGCGTTTTGCTTTTATACGCACTTCTTCGTCCAGCTTGATTTCCTCTCCGCCGGTGCCCTTTACACACTTGTACACATCTCCGAGTGTGGTCAGTTTCATATTGTGGCAGACACAGTCTCTTGATAATGGATAAAACTGCTTGTCCGGACATGCAAACTGCAGATGCTGCACGATACTGTTCTCGGTTCCGATAATGAATTCCTTTGCATCACTTTTCTTTGCATAGTCCATGATTCCGGTTGTACTTCCCCGATAATCCGCCAGTTCGGAAACCTCCGGCAGACATTCCGGATGTACCAGAAGAAGTGCGTCCGGATGTGCCTTTCGTGCTTTTTCCACATCCCGTTTCGACATGCGGACATGCGTTGGACATCCCCCCTGCAGCAGTTTGATATTTTTCTCCGGCACCTGATCAGCCACCCACTTTCCCAGATTGCAGTCCGGGATAAACAAAATATTTTTATTCTCTATATTCTTTACAATCTGAACTGCCGATGAGGAAGTTACACAGACATCACAAATTGTTTTTAACTCGGAAGTCGTATTAATATACGCTACCACGGTATAATCCGGATACATCTTTTTCACCCCGGAAATCAGTTCCACATCCATCTGCTCTGCCATCGGACATCCCGCATTGCTGTTGGATAACAATACCCTTTTCTGTGGGGACAAAATCTTGACCGTCTCTGCCATAAAACGGACTCCGCACATCAGCACAGTGCTCTGCGCTGCCTTGGCAGCCTGCACGCTCAGCCCATAGGAATCCCCTACATAATCAGCCACCTCCCAGATATCATGACTCTGATATGCATGTGCCAGAATACAGATATCCTTTTCTTTCTTCAGGCGGATGATCTCGTCCTGCAGTTCTCTTGTCGTTAACATAAAATACTCCTTTTCACGAAATACCCTTCTATACAGACATTTCTTGTTACATTCAACATATTACATAGAGTATACTCACATGCCCGTCAGGTGTCAAGACACAAAAGGGTTAAAACCACGGAAGCCTGTGAAACGGGATGATAAGGATTTCCTTCGACTTCATGTCATCCGTTGTAATGTAGGTATGTTTCCAATATCGCGCATCCAGGGAAATTTCCCGGTTATCCCCCAGCATGAAATAAGAGTCCTCCGGAACGGTAAAGGTTTTATCTTCTTCTCCACAATCCGTTTCGACAGTGTCATCCAGATAAGCCGATTCATCCAGCGGTTCCCCATTGATGTATACTTTTCCTCCGACAAAAGAAACCGTCTCCCCCGGAAGTCCGATCACACGTTTGACCATGGTTTCATTTTCATCTTTCTGATAAAACATGACAATATCGCCGCGTTGTGGTTTTTCTTCCTCATATGCATGACGGTCTCCGATGAGCCAGTCATGAACCATCAGTGTCGGTTCCATACTCTCAGATGGCACCCGCCCGATCATCAAAAAACAACGGAATGTGATAATAATGGCAAGAAGAACTGCTATGTAAATCACCCACCCCACGATATCTTTTCGTTTTTGTTTTGTCTGTTCGTCCATAGATTCCTCCCTGTATGTTTTTCATTTGGAATTAATCATATCATACCAGAGGCAAAGATGTATAAATTTTTTTAAGATTGTAAGTAACGTGAAAAATTTATGCAATTACTGTAAATCTCTGTGGATATTTTCGGTTGTGAGAACCCCGGTGTTTATGTTAAGATGGGGGTGTCTGTTATAGAAAGGAGAAACAGATTTCGAAAAGTTAAAAACTTTAGCGCCATGTACCCTGTGATACAGCTTTCGCTGTACCGAAATAAGGAGCACATTGCATGAAAATTCCGCTTTCGCGGAAGCAATGTGCAAATGTGATACAGCTTTCGCTGTACCGAAATAAGGAGCACATTGCATGAAAATTCCGCTTTCGCGGAAGCAATGTGCGAATGTGATACAGCTTTCGCTGTACCACAAGGGTTAACGAGGATTCAGGTGATCGAAGATTCGGCGGATGCCTGAACGCAGAAAGGGGCTGCGCATACGAATCACAAACAGGATGGTAACATCCGAACAAAGGATTCGTACCCCGATGGAGCCAATTGCATGAGAATTTGCTTACGCGAAGCAATTGGCATAGGTGATAACACTTACGTGTTACCACATAATGCACAATGAAAAATATTCTGATGAACGAAAACAATATCGGGATCATAAAATTATATGAGAAAAAGGAGATTTCAATTATGTGTGGAATTATTGGATTTACAGGTAAATTAAAAGCCCAGGATGTCTTATTGACAGGACTTGCAAGCCTTGAATACCGTGGATATGACAGTGCGGGAATTGCGTACTTTAAAGATACCGGAAAAATTTCACTTCGGAAAACTGTCGGAAAAGTAAAAGATCTTCGTGCAATCTGCGATGATGATAACAATTCTACGTGTGGAATCGGCCACACCCGCTGGGCAACCCATGGTGGCGTTACCAATGCCAATGCACACCCTCATAAGGTCGGACAGGTTGCATTGATCCACAATGGTATCATCGAGAACTATCATGATCTCGCCACCAAATACGATCTGACGGATGAACTGATTTCCGAGACGGATACCGAAGTTGCCGCCGCATTGATCAATAAACTCTACGAAGGAGATCCAAAAGAAGCTCTGCGCAAAGCAGTAGCCGAAATTGAAGGTTCCTTTGCCTTCTGCGTTCTGTTCAAGGATCATCCGGGTGAAATTTATGCGGTAAGAAATGTCAGCCCTATGGTTGCAACATACTGTGATGACGGTGCTTTTATTGCATCTGACCTGACTGCTTTTATCGCATACAACAAGCGTTATTTCATCGTGCCGGAATATCATATTTTAACTATGACTGCGGACGGCATTACGTTAGAGGATTTAGACGGTCATTCCGTAGAACCGGAATATATGGAAGTAAACTGGGATGTTACCGCAGCCCAGAAAGATGGTTATCCGCATTTCATGATCAAAGAAATTCATGAACAGCCGGCTGCCATCACAAGAACCATTACCCCACGTATCAAAGATATGCTCCCGGATTTTTCGGAAGATGCCATTGCGGATTCCTTCTTTGAAAATGTAAGCGACATTACAATCGTTGCCTGTGGTACTGCAATGTACGCGGGAATGGTAGGAAAAACCATGATCCAGAACCGCCTGCATATTCCGGTTACCGTGGCAATCGCATCGGAGTTCCGCTATGAAGAACCGGTAATCAATGAAAAATCCATGGTGATCGTTGTATCCCAGTCCGGAGAAACCATTGATACTTTGGAAGCTCTTCGCCTTGCAAATAAATATACAAAGAAAACACTGTCTATTGTAAATGTAAAAGGCTCCAGCATTGCACGTGAAAGCAGCTATGTATTATATACACATGCCGGTCCGGAAATCGCTGTTGCAAGTACAAAAGCATACACCGTTCAGGTTGCTTCTTTTTACCTGCTTGCATGCAAACTTGCCATGACACAGCAAAAGATTTCTGTCGAAGAAGCACGTACATTTATTGGAACACTGCAGGAAATTCCAAATTACATCGAGGAAGTTCTTGCACAGGCTCCTGATATTGAACAGCTGACCAAACGCATGATCAATGCCAACAACGCGTTCTTTATCGGTCGTGGACTCGATTATACCCTTTGCATGGAAGGTGCTTTGAAATTAAAGGAAATTTCTTATATTCATGCCGAAGCCTATGCTGCCGGTGAATTAAAACACGGAACCATTGCTCTGGTCAGTGAAGGGGTTCCTGTCATTGCCGCTGCTACCCAGAAACATGTATACAGCAAAGTTATTTCCAATATCCGGGAAGTAAAAGCCCGTGGTGCTTATGTCATTCTTTTGTCCAAAGACAAAGAAATCACAGATCCTTCTATCTGTGATGTACACATCAATCTTCCGGATGTATCCGACGAATTTACGATTTTTGAATCTGTTGTAATTTTCCAGCTGATTGCATATTACACATCCGTCGGAAAAGGCTTAAATCCGGATCAGCCACGTAACCTGGCAAAATCTGTAACGGTAGAATAAAAAAAACTGTCGCGCGAAAATTCGTGCGACAGTTTTTTTGACATAGAGCCTTTCTAAAACTTTTGAATGCAAAAAAAGAACCCCAGAAACTCTCTAAAAGCCTCTGAGGTTGCCCCTGCCAAGGATTCTCTCACCCATGTACCGGAATCCTTGTATCGTCGGCGCGACAGGATTTGAACCTGCGACCTCTGCGTCCCGAACGCAGCGCTCTACCAAGCTGAGCCACGCGCCGTTTCAACTGCCCAATTATAGTAACACATTCTCCGGTGTTTGTCTAGTGAATTTTTTTAATTTATGGTACAATACAAAAAAAAGAACGGAGAAGAACAATGAAACATACTGCTTTGATTACAGGTGCATCCCGTGGAATCGGTGCAGCCCTGGCATGTCGATTTGCCGCTGAAGGCTATCATCTGGCTCTTTGCTGCCATAACTCTTATGAAACGCTGCAGGCACTTGCCACAAAACTTGAAACAACCTACTCCATACAGGTGCTTTGCTTCCGTGGTGATGTAGGAGACTATACTTTTATCTGTGACATGGTGCAAAAAACACTGGATACCTTCGGCCAGATTGATGTGTTAATCAACAATGCCGGCATCTCTTATATCGGTCTGCTCACCGACATGGATATTACCGACTGGAACCGGATTGTTGCGACAAACCTCACATCCGTCTTTTCCACCTGCAGACAGGTCATCCCCTCCATGGTTCATGCCAAATCCGGACATATCATCAATATTTCTTCTGTATGGGGAAATGTCGGAGCTTCCTGCGAAGTTGCCTATTCTGCATGCAAAGGCGGGATCAATTCCCTTACACGCGCTTTGGGCAAAGAACTTGCCCCTAGCAATATCCAGGTAAATGCCATCGCCTGTGGGGTAATCGATACGGATATGAACCGTTGTTTCTCCGAGGAAGAACGCTCTGCACTCATCGAAGAAATTCCTGCCGGCCGTATGGGATCCCCGGAAGAAGTTGCTTCACTGGCATATTCTCTTGCCACAGCAAGCAGTTACCTGAATGGACAGATTCTCACCTTAGACGGTGGATGGATTTAATTTCTTATCTTTTTGGAAATCTTTTTCCATTTATTTAAGAATTAAAACGCAATACGCGTTTTCTCTGTTTTTTATATCAACTTTCTATAAAATCATTTGTATGAAAACGAATGATAAAAATAAATACAAAGATTTTGGTGACCGTCTGAGTCTGATTATGTATAAACAAAATATTTCCAATATCCAGCTGGCAAATGCAATGTTTGTTTCGCCGTCCACGATCAGCGGATACCGTACCGGTCGTCGTTCTCCGACCGTTGCGGATCTTGCAGCCATCGTGCAGATTCTGAATGTTTCTGCAGATTACCTCATCGGAACCAGTGAAATTACAACCAGACCCGATACCACCGAAAAAAAGAGTTGAGCACGCCCTGTTTCCAGAGCGGTGCTCAACTCTTTTTTATAAATCATGTTCTGCCAGTAAAATTACCGTAGAACGTTCCGGAACACGCACACGTGTCTGATCTCCCTGTGTCTGGGCTTCAAAATCTGCCCCATCCTGGTATTCACAGAAAGTATTTACTACAAGTTTCCAATGATAAGACTCCGGCAACGAAGGCAGGCGCATCTCCAAAGGCTCCCAATACGCATTCATTCCGTAAAAGATCATATCATCATCCGTATCATCGGCATTTCTTCCCGCATACATGATTCCAATTAAATGTGTATTATAGTCCGTATAATTCCGGTTCGGCTCTCCGTTATGGATACTTACGGAAGGTAACCCGCAGACTGCCGGCTTTGTATCCCTTCGCAGAATCGGATGCTTTGCACGGAAATGGATCATAAAACGGGCAAAATCATGAATCTCCTGAAATTCTTCCAGTCTGTTCCAGTCCAGCCAGGAAATAATATTATCCTGGCAGTATGCGTTGTTATTTCCATACTGCGTATTACAAAATTCATCCCCTGCAAAAAACATAGCCGGTCCACGGCTGCATAACAACGCGGCAAATGCATTCTTCACGAGTCTGCGTCGCAGGCTCATAACCGCCGGATCATCCGTCTCACCTTCCACCCCGCAGTTCCAGCTCAGGCCGTTGTTATCCCCGTCCGTATTGTTCCATCCGTTTTTCTCATTATGCTTTTCATTATATGAATACAGATCATACAACGTGAACCCATCATGACAGGTCAGAAAATTGACGGATGCACTATATCCGCGGCTTGCCGGATCATACATGTCGGAAGATCCGGTGATACGTGTAATTGCACGCCCTGCGACGCCACTGTCGCCCTTTAAAAAGCTTCTCATATCATCACGGTATCTTCCGTTCCATTCGGCCCAGCGGTTCCAGGACGGGAAACTTCCAACCTGATACAAGCCACCCGCATCCCAGGCTTCTGCGATCAGCTTCATATCCCCCAGAATAGAGTCAAATGCAAGGGCTTCCAGAATCGGCGGATTCTCCATCGGTGCACCATTCTGATCTCTTCCCAGAATAGATGCCAGGTCAAACCGGAATCCATCCACACGGTACTCTACTGCCCAGTGCCGCAGACAATCCGTAATAAACCTCCGTACCACCGGATGGTTGCAGTTTAAGACATTGCCACAGCCGCTGAAATTATAATAATATCCATCCGGTGTAAGCATATAATAAATATTATTATCAATCCCCTTAAAGCAAAAACATGGACCGTTTTCATTTCCCTCTGCCGTATGGTTGAATACCACATCAAGAATGACTTCAATTCCATTTTCTTTCAGTTCGCGGATCAGACGCTTTAATTCATCACCCTCATGATTATGCTCCTGATGAAATGCATAACTTGTATTCGGGGCAAAAAAGGAAACCGTATTATAGCCCCAGTAATTGTACAACTGCACGCCATCCACCACACGGGCACTTTCCATTTCATCAAATTCAAAAATCGGCATGAGTTCTACCGCATTGATTCCCAGATCTTTCAGATACGGAATTTTCTGCCGCAGACCTTCAAATGTTCCCCCGCCTTTTACGCCGGAGGACGCATCTTTGGTAAATCCCCTGACATGCATCTCATAGATCACCAGATCTTCAAATTTGTGATTCAGATTCCGATACCGCCCCCAGTCAAAATCACTTTGCACCACACGGGCTTTATAGACAAAATTCTTTCCGCCTTCCGGTTTTTCTCCCCAGTTTCTCTGACCGGTAACAGCTTTCGCATATGGATCAAGAAGCGTATGTTTTCTGTTAAACAGTAACCCTCTCGCCTGATCGGCAGGACCGTCCATCTGATAGGCATACTCAAAATCCTCTGCTTTTAAGCCAAAAACAAGGATAGAATACGTATTTCCAATTTTATAACTTTCCGGAATGCGGATTCTTGCATATGGTTCCTGTGCTGCCGGCCGGAATAACAGCAGGACACAGCTTGTAGCTCCATGGGAGCTTACCGTAAAGCTTACACCTTCCTCTGTCTGATATGCACCATTCATCTGATAAAATCCCGGACGTACATCAAATCCCCCAATATTATCGAGTGGATGAATGACTTCCCCGAGACTTTCCATTTCTTCGTCTATCGGCCAGCTTTTCTGTTTTGACGGATAATTCCAAAAACTTGCATTCATGTGCTGATTCCTCTTATCATTATTATTTACTTGCCACATAAAATTTTATATTATCTCCCTACTCTTCCCTGATGATTACCCTGCCATTTGCGTCAAATCCGATTTTACTGTACTTTTCCGAATACTCATTCATATGATCAATAATCGTCTGTTTTCTGTCGCCTTTTGCTATGGCAGGCTGAAAATTATTTCTTTCTGATGTGGAAGAAATGCTGCATGGTATCATATCGGCTGATATATCTGTCTGCAGTACCCCATCCACAAAGGTAAAGGTCTGTTCATAGATCGCCGTATCTTTGTCTTTTGGATTCCTGTTCCCCCCAAAGCAGAAATTTCCAAGACTGTAGCAGATCATTTTTCCGTTGTATAATTCCATTCCCTGCAATACATGAGGATGTGTACCGACCAGCAGATCTGCTCCCCAGTCAATCACCTGGTGTGCCAGCTTCTGCTGATAATCATTCGGATAATGATCCCCCTCTATCCCCCAGTGGCAACAGGCAATTACCAGATCCGCTCCTTCTTCCCGAAGTTCTGCAATCCCATCCCGGATATAACCAGCATGTGTTTCATCTGCAGACAACTGGCTTGCGGACACAATTCCGATTTTGATACCATCCTTCGTGGTATAGGTATCCACATGATCATTGAATCCGAAGATAATCCCTGCTTTATTTAACACTTCTCTGGTATCATCAAGTCCCTGCTGCCCATAATCAAACGTATGATTATTTCCCAGACTTGCCCCCTCCACGGAACTGTCTGTCATAATACCAACATACTCCGGTTTTCCTTTTAAGTTCCACGTTTTTTCCACACGCTCGGTCGCATTTGACAACACACATTCCAGATTGATCAGTGTAAAATCATCCTGCTCAAAAATACTTCTGACATTTTTAAAAAAATAATCCTGCCCGTATTTATCATAGTATTCATGAAAGGAACCTGCATACCCATGCGTCTGTGTTGCCCCAAGCGTACAGTCACCTGTCGCCGTAATTTTTACCGTCTGTATCACCGGTTCCTGCTGCGTTTCAGTTGCAGTCCCGGTTTCCGTTTCTTCCAGCGTACCCGGTTCTTCCGTCATCTGTGTCTCCGTGATTTTTTCCGTGGAAGAGGGCAAAGCCGATGACGTTGCTGCAGGAGAAGAACATCCCGTCAGCAAAAATCCTGCCATTAGGATTGGCAATATCCATTTTTTCATACGTTTTCAGACTCCTCTTTCACAAGAATATCCACCGTGTGACCGCTTGCACCCATAAGATCCATCCGTTCACAGGTTGCCAGATGATACTGTAAAAATGCATCAAACTCCTCTTCCGTCAGTGCATTTAAAAACGGACGCATATAATTTGCCGCACCGTCTGCCGCTATGATCTTCCGGCGCCTGACCTCTACCTGCCGGTCCAATGCTTCAATATCTTCCAGACGAACCATGGAATACAGAGGATTGGCTTTTGAAGTACAGTGATAATCCTCTGTGAGCATTCCCTCCTTAAGCGCCTCCAGAATATGTTTTTCCTTAAACGCATACGTGATAACGGAAAATTCATTCATAATATACGCCACGAGAATCCTGCCTCCGGGTCTGGTCACCCTCACCGCCTCCCGCAGCGCAGCAAGCTTGTCCTTTTCCTCATGCAGGTGATACATCGGCCCAAACAACAGGGTTACGTCAAAGGAATCATCGGAAAATTTTTTCAGATTCATTGCATTTCCCTGATATGCATGCACTCCTGCACCCTTCTGTTTCAGGCGTCCCAGATTATGCTTTACCAGTTCCACGGCCGTCACATCGAACCCTTCCTGTGCCAGCGGTACGCTGTATCGTCCGGTTCCCGCCCCGATATCAAGGATATGGATTTCCTCTTTTGCACGTTCTTTTACAATTTCGTCCAGACACTGATGGATATAATGCATGCTTGTCACAAATTCCACCCTGCCGTGTCGGCTGTCCAGACGCTTCTCTTCATTAAATTTATTATAATAGGCTTCTAAGTCTGTCATATTTTAATACTAACACATTTTCTTTAAAATTTCACTCACAATCGCTGATGCAACATCCGCTTTGCTCATTATTTCCAGTTCCCTGCAGTCATCTGCCGTAATCAGCGTCACCACATTGGTATCTGTACCAAATCCGGCTCCGGCTACCTTCAGGTTATTCGCCACAATCATATCTGCATTCTTTTTTGCAAGTTTTGCACGGGAATTCTCCAGCATATGTTCCGTCTCCATGGAAAATCCACACAGAAACTGTCCCGGTTTTTTGTGCGCGCCCAGATACGAAAGGATATCTTCCGTGCGTTCCATCGTAAGAGTGGCATCCCCGTCTTTTTTCTTGACTTTCTCATCGACTGGGTGATCCGGACGATAATCCGCCACAGCTGCCGCCTTGATAATAATATCCTGTTGCTCTGCGGTCTCCTTTACGGCTGCTGCCATATCCGCGGCAGATACAACCGGAACAACTTTTACAAACGGCGGCGGAGTGATTGCCACCGGTCCCGTGATCAGCGTCACTTCCGCGCCACGGCGCATACAGTTTTCCGCAATTGCATAGCCCATTTTTCCGGTAGAGTGATTCGTAATATAACGCACCGGATCAATCTTCTCCTGTGTCGGTCCTGCTGTGACCATTACTTTTTTCCCGACCATATCCTTTTCACAGGCAAGATCTTTCATAATATAAGAAAACAGTGTTTCCGGCTCCGGCATCTTTCCGGCTCCGGTATCGCCGCAGGCAAGATATCCGCTCGCCGGATCAATGATATGAAACCCATAGTCCCCGAGCTTTTTGATGTTATCCTGCACGATCGGATTTTCAAACATATTTGTATTCATGGCAGGGGAAACATACTTCGGGCATTTTGCCGCAAGAATCGTTGTTGTCAGCATATCATCTGCGATTCCGTTTGCCATCTTGCCAATTACATTGGCAGAAGCCGGTGCTACCATAAAAATATCCGCCCGTTTTGCCAGTGCCACATGCTCGACATTGAACTGGAAATTCCGGTCAAACGTATCGACCAGACACTTGTTGCTTGTGAGCGTCTCAAACGTGATAGGATTAATAAAATTGGTTGCATTTTCCGTCATGATCACATGCACATCCGCATGCTGCTTGACGAGCGCACTTGCCAGATAGGCGATTTTATAGGCAGCGATACTTCCGGTCACACCGAGTACCACACATTTTCCTTTTAACATTGTCTCTTACTCCTTTGCAGAAAAAATCATATCTTCTGCTATTTTATCACACTTGCGGCAGAATCGTAAAGAAACTGTCTTCAAAGTTAACAACGTTCAAAATTCAGATATCGGGTTCCCTGAAATGTCAGTTTTCCAACATCCCCTTCTGCAAGCATTCCATATTCAGATCCGCGCACATTCATTTCCATGCGATCTCCACTCTCCACCTCAAACGTAACATAATAAGTTGTGTTTGTATGTACCATAGTTGTATCTGTCCCATCATTGAAATGTGTTATATTCGTCCGTTTGGCTACAACCTTTGCCTCTACTGTCAGTCTCGGTGCATGATTATTGTCATTCCATTGTGAAATTCCCTTTATGATTGTAACCACAATAAAACCTGCTACAACAATAAACATAATCGGAAAAATTACATCCATCACATTAAAAAACATACTTTTCCCCTCCTTTAATAAACTCATACCTTTTTTATTTTAGCATACCCCTGTTGAATGCACTATTGCTTTTTCCAAAGAATACAACAAAAAAGGCAGCCCTCAGATGAATATCACGAAATTGATATTCGTCTTCCCGCTGCCTTTCAAAATCATTATTTCCGGATCGGTTTTAATTTATTTAGTACCATGCCAAGTGCTGCTACAATGATTGCAGCCACAATCGCTTCAATGACTCCGTTAAAACTGATGACACCACCGATGATTCCAAGCACGGCTCCTGCATCGACACTCAGGGCTTTTGCATATGCATCTTTGTATAACACAAAAATTCCGCCCATAACCAGTATCGTATTGACCATTGCGCCTGTTACACCCGCGTAGACAAATGCACAGACTGCGCCGGATTTCAATACCGTATACACTTCCAGTGCTATAAAAACAAACCATCCAACCAGTGCACTTACTGCATACAATGCAATATCTGACAATGGCTTCTTGTCAAACACATGAAGCAGAAACGCACGCGCACCAAGAAACAGGAACACACCGATCAGAATATTAAACACACTTGCCCAGAGAATTTTATGCCGGGAAGAAAGCGCTTTCTTTACCCCGATATATACAAAATATGGCAGAATTCCCACAAGAATACGCGGTACAAAACAGATAAACGCACTCTTTACGATTCCGCTGGTGCCTACCATGCTGGCCGCCAGCACCGGGGAAAATACAAATGCCGAAAGGGAGGTCGGCATAACCGTATTCTTGATAAAGCTGGTCAGACCAAAGATAAATCCCAAAAATCCGCCCTTCTTCGGTCCACAGAATAACGCTCCTAAAATAACAGGGATGTGGATGATGGTCGCATTGATCACCACAAGCGGGATGTAGCCCAGCGGTGTAAACGCCATAATGATAATGATTGCTGCAAACAGAGCGGTCAGTACCAGCTCCGCGGTCTTATTGTTTCGCATTGGTCCCTCCTGTTCCAGATGAAAGCGGATGTTATGTTTTCCGTCTCTCTCTTTTTTCTTTTGCGAATAAAGTAAACATCAACTTTATCAGTTTACACCCTGCT
>ENA-UPXC01003770-UPXC01003770.1-human-gut-metagenome-genome-assembly--contig:-NODE-3770-length-14946-cov-6.123478_pt1 | contig 14946 bp, 14 predicted proteins | sample MGYA00250047_ERZ773371 | MGnify/ENA primary metagenome ERZ773371 (study PRJEB29103, sample SAMN06111975) | human gut metagenome | biome: human gut; feature: ankylosing spondylitis patient; material... | reverse complement strand
TTTCCATATTCATTATACTACGAAAAAAGTAGACACCCACACTTTTGTGAGTGTCTACTTTCATTTTACAGATGCAACCATGGAGACGCCTTCTGTAGTTTTATTTACATCGCCTTTTTCATCACGGGTTGTAATGGACTGCACTATCGTTTTCACGCGGTTGTGCGCACCTATCCCAACACCAATAACATTCGGTTCCCTAATCATATCGGCCAAGTTTTCCAAGCTTGTCTCATAGCCCAAAACTTCTTCATCAATACGTGATTGCGTCTGGCTGCGTAGGCTATTATGAATGCCAGTCAACACTACTACGATTCTATACCCCGCATCAACCGCTTTATTGATCAGCCCAATGTAATGTGCGGTCTTACCAGATTGTACATAACCAAAGACCATGCCCATGCGATCACATGCTCTGCCACTTCGTGGGTTTGCAAGTGCGTTCATTATCTCGTCAGTGGACGAATCAATATCCTGCACTGCAGTTAAACTCCAAGAAGGTTTTCTATTTAAGTAGTCATAATATCGCTGCCAATACTCAGGTATGAATTTTTCCGATTTTTTAAGTTTACTCCACCAAGTTTTATCATCAAGTTCCGGGGACACGACACCTATTGATGGCTCGGTATATGCAGTGATTTCTCTAAAAAGAAACTGTGCAAATAACTCTTTATCCGAAATAATAAAGCTGTATTTCTCTGTTGTCTCTGTTACTGCAGCGCCAATATCAGTATTCTGTTCCTGAATTAACTTTTCACAAAACTTGAAGGCACTTATGTAAAGATCAACTTCATGCGGGGCTAAGCCCTTAGGCACGTTTATCATTTGGCTTCCTCCAACAACTCAAAAATCTCATTACGGAGATGACGGTAATTCACCATATCCAGTAAGGTGGACCTTGTTTCTTCTTTTGTAAATCCTTGAGACAGAAACAACGCGATGTATTCTTTTAATTCGGATATCTCCACTTGATATTCAAGTGAGGTTTTATCTACTACAGTTTCAGTAGATTTTTGCAGCGAGTCTGTTACACCAGACAGCATAAACGGTGCGAAATTTTCTACCAGAGCTAAATATGCTGACAACGCAGCTGCTCCATTTGTGTCAAGATGCTTTTTGACCTCGGTGAGCAAGGCATGTTTACGGTTAATATGGAAAGAATAGCGCCCATTCTTTTTTCGTTGTTCCCAAACATAACTTAGGTTCGGTGCACTTATATTAGATTTTGAGTATGTCCCACGAGAGTTATAGACACGGGCGGACGCCTCCGTGCAAATATCAATGGCCCGTTCCACAGTATCTCGAACATACCCCGGTAACGAGGCTGTTGATTTTTTAATGTCAATTTTCCACTCTTCATCGCTAACAGAAGATATATCAACTTTAATCCTTGCAAGATTGTATGCTGGCTCTTTCTTGATATAATCAAACCATGTACCGCAAATTATAAGTCTACGATTTCTATAGACATACACACCCTGATGATAGTTCCACCCTTTTGCACCGCCCGCAGCTTGATAGTCATCATCCGAGGCAAACTTGGTTCTATGCGGCAGAACATATGGCTGAATTACAACTTCAGATACACCATCGTCTGACCACACAGTTTCATCTGCAAGCTCTTGAGTGGCATTATTATTGATAACGAATGGGTTCCATGGTTGAATCTCAGTCCCATTGATGCGAATAACAAGGCCATCTTCCTCAATGAACCGATGAAAAATAAGGGCGAGATGCTTTTCAACTTTTTCCGCTGTTTTGTAAAACTTCTTTTTGGCCTTTGCTTCATCTAAAGAGTCGATTACTCGATCCAGATTCTCAATACAAACAACAGTACCTTGCGCTCCAAGCCTGAATGAAATCTCAGCTATTAAGTCACTTTCCTCGATAATAAGATTCCACCCAATTTCAGGTATTTTGTCTAAATCCCATGTAGCGTTACTGGTAGTTCCCTCAAGTCTGGTTACAACAGTAAGCCTTTTCCCCAAAGAAAAGGCAGCAGTTTTCATGCCCATCCCAAATCGTCCAAGGTCAGTATCATCACGTTGTTTCGACGGATCAGAAGACCCAATTCTCATATTCTCTATTAGGGCTTGCGCTGTCATACCAATACCATCATCAAGAATTAGAATTCTCATTTTCTCAGTCTCAAAGATAATATCAATATGCTTGGCTTTAGCAGAAATACAGTTATCAACAATATCCGCAATTGCGGTTTCCTCTGTATATCCAACAGAGCGTAAAGAGGCTAATAGAAGCTTTGCTTCTGGAATCGACTGAATGATGTTTCCCATATGTATCCCCTTTATTATCAAGAATATCTTGTTATTCTGCGTCCCCAGTGCCCTCATCAGGATCTGGCACGATCTCCGTAATATCCTCAATATTGCGTCCAACACCGTAGAAAGTCTTGTGAGTTTCTACGGTGTGACATGCCCATTCCGTTACATCTTGGCGGCCGCGATTAGGTTAATGCTTCCTTTTGCACACAGTTTTTTATATTCTTATTGTTGCATGTTCTCCAAGCCTTTTATATCTCACAGGCATACAATTTTTCCCATATGATATAACAATGCTCTGTCTCTCGGCAGAGCATATGGTCTGTATGACTATGCTGCCAAGGCCTTACAACACTCGACAGCGTTGTTTATAATGATAGCACATCTAGCCGGAATAAGCAAGGAAATGATAGATTTGCACGATTTTGCAGAAAGGTACATCTAAATACTAGCGTGTCAGCATTCCAACACAGAGAAAAAGAGTTCGTTCAACTCATTCCAGTCTTGTACGGGTGTATTTGGCAGCTTTTCGATCTGCTCTTTCACGCTCACGATGCCAGTATCTAGGTATCGATTCAATTGATCGATACGTGGGATCTCCTTGATCTCCGGTGAATTCATTTTCAAATCCAACAGTTGGTAGACCGTTTCGGACAGGTCATCAGGAAGCTCACTTTTTACAAGTTCTGCAAAGAGCATAGGTGGCGGTGTTCCTTTTTCAAGGATCCACTTACAAGCCAGAATTGGTCTGAGCACATAAAAGTACTTCTTTGCCCGCACCATCTCACCTCTGAGATAATCGCGGTAGTTTCCCTCTGCCATATGCAAATAGTGCCACAAACCAGCCTTTGAAGAGAAATACTTCTGCATGATCGGTCTAAACTGATCCGCAAGTGCACTCGTCTGGTAGATGATCGGCGACGAAAACCATTCAAACACCGTGGGATTGGATTTATGCAGCAAGCGCAGCGTTTTATCAATATCCCAACCATTGATATCAAGTTCGTCATTGATAGGTACTTCTATCACATCGCGGGTTCTGTCCAGACGAAGGTACGCTTTTTTCGGACGCATATAAATAAATCGGACATCATAATCGCTGTCCGGAGAGGCGAAGCCCCATGCACGGCTACCTGATTCAACTGCCAAAAGAATGCGGCATTCCTCACGCTGTTCGATCTCGCGCAGTTTTTCCTGTATTAGTTCCTTCATGGTCAACGCCTCCTTAATAGGATATTCCTTTACTGGTGTGGTTTTATTATATCATTCTGCTCTGCTATTTGCAATTTCCACGCAGAAACGAGAAACGCTTCCTGCCCAGCATCGGTGAACATTTACCGGTGCTGGATGGGAAGCGTTTTGGATGATATAGATTCACAGCGGAATCACTACTTTACGATCGTGTATCCCGCCTGTTTGAGAGCATCCAGCGCCTTTTCGTAGTGCGCTGCTTTCGTCAGGACATAGTCGGTGTTATAGGTAGAGATGGCGAAGATGGGGATGCTGTTCTCGGCCAGAAGCGTGGCAATTTTGGCGAGAATCCCCACCAGTGAGAAGTCCAGAACACCCTGAATACGGAAGGCCTTCCAACCATCGTCTCGCCGGATCACATTGACAGGCACATCTTGGCGGCAGTCTACTGGCGCTTCATGTACAAAAATGGGTAGGGATCACCGGCTTCATCGAGGTCGGTTCGTTTGTATACCGCGAAGTCCATGTCCTTATAAAAGCCCACGGCCTGTGGATTTTGCTCGTTGACCGTGACTTCGCGGATGTCATACCGGCGGATGCCGTAGTCAAGGAGCTGCCGCCCAAGTCCGGTGCCACGCTTCTCCGGTGAGAGAAACAGCATCTCCAGACGCTGCCCCTCAACGCCCATAAAGGCAACGGGGCAGTCGGCTTCCCGCTCCGCGATGACCAAATGGGACACAAGCGTCATCGCCTGTGGAACATATCCTGTGATTTTCCGCACCTCCGCGTCCGACAGAAACAGGTGGGTGGCGCGGACGGAAGCTTCCCAGATCACCAAAAGCTGGCGGATCAGGGACGGCGTTCTGTCGTGAACCTCATAAATATTCATGATGGTAGTCTCCACAAGTTACAGCGTGACATTCGGATTCGTATACTGGCCGTGCCGCTGGGTGCGCTTTCCGTACTGGATGGCGAACTTGGGGCAGCAGTGCAGACAGCCAAGGCACAGCGCGCACTTCGCTTTGACCCACACCGGTCGTTTCTCCTGAATTTCGATAGCCTGAACAGGGCATTTTCTTGCACATAGTCCGCAGCCGACGCAGCTTTCCTCTACATGGAAATGCGCCGTTCGACGCTTATTGTTGTTGTAAATCGGCTGCGCAAACCATTCCGCAAGAAACGCGGGAGTGCGTGGTGCCGTCTACCGAGATAAAGTTCTTGTTGTGGGACAGCGTTTCTTCCGCCTTTTTCCGCATATCGCGGTTCGGCTCCACGGCAAAGACCTTGCAGCCGCAATCCAGCAGCTGTTGGGTAGATATCCCCGTGCCGGAACCGGTGTCCGCCAATACGCTCCCAGCGGTAATGTGGAGCGTTTTTTGCATATACGCGAAAAGTCCGTCGGCATAGCGGGGACGCCCCTTTGCGTAGACCTCGCCCTTACCGTCAAAACGATTCGTGTGATCCGCGAACTCTTTCATGGCCGCACTCCTTGTAAGGTTCGATTTGCCAATATCTTTATCGTAAATTATACCATCCCATCGTGCCTCTTGGCAACCTCACTTCCCACCCTTTGTCCCAAACAGATTCGCCTTTTCTTTGTTTACACCGGCCCAAAATCTGCGCCTCCTCTTTCACAGAAACCACTTGCATATTATTTTCTCTACAAATACAACTTGATTTTGTATCACTTTGGTGATATAATTTACACAGAGATACTTAGGAGGATGCGGAAATGGATCAGAAAATCACCCTATATCACGGCTCTGAGCAGATCGTAGAGGCTCCCGCCTTTGGGTTGGGTAAGCAGAACAACGACTTCGGGCTGGGCTTTTACTGCACGGAAAGCGAAGCGCTTGCCAAAGAATGGGCCGTATCCTCTCTGCGCAACGGCTTTGCCAATCGTTACAGCCTTGATACGGAATACCTAAAAATTCTGAATCTGAACAGTCCGGACTACACGATTCTGAACTGGATCGCCGTTTTGGTAGAGCACCGTCTGTTTTCTATCAATAATCCGGCTGCGCAGCGGGCCAAACGATACTTGATCGAAAATTTCGGCGTCAATGTCAACGCCTATGACTTGATCATCGGCTACCGAGCCGACGACTCCTATTTCGACTTTGCGGCGTCTTTCTTGAATAATGGAATTTCCGTGCAGCAGCTTGCAAGTGCTATGCGCCTGGGCAAGTTGGGCGAACAGATCGTCGTCAAGTCTAAATACGCCTTCTCCCTGCTGCATTACGAGGGATTTTCCATCGCAGAAAGGGAAAAATATTATGTTCTCCGCAAGGCGCGAAACGACGAAGCCGACCAGCTTTATTCGAAAATGCTCGAAGAGGCGACTGACGGCCTGTACATGCTTGACATCATGAGAGGAGGCATCCAGAACGATGACCCACGCATACCAAGAAATGTATCTAAATAATGCGCAGGCCTTGCTGGGCAATGCCTTCGACTATGCCATCAACGCATGCGGAATCGCCGGAGATAGCTTCATGAAACTGTTTTCCGTCAGCTCCGTCAGCAACCGAATCGAGAACGGCGAAGCTGCCTATATTATGGGGAAAAGCGGTATCGAAGCGGCTGTTGATGTCCTGGTTGAGACCACGGGCAAAGCGCCGACTGCCAAACCGAAAGCCAATTTCAACCGCTCCAGAGAGTATTGGATCGGCTGGGCCGTCGCCTACTACCAGTGGTTCTCCGGCAGGAAGTTCAGCGATATTTTTAAGGTTCTCTCGTTTGAAAATTTGCAGCGGATGTATGCGCCTCTCCACGAAGCGGACATCAGCAAGTTCGCCGATATTGCTGATGCCAAAGTACGCGAGTACTTCGCTGATACCAACCTCAAGCGCATCCGCACGCTCTATGGCTGTACGCAGGCGGAGCTTGCCAGACGAAGCAATGTCAGCCTTCGGTCGATTCAAATGTATGAGCAGCGCAACAAGGACATCAACAAAGCCAGCGCGGAAACTGTTCTCAGCCTCGCGAAAGTCCTCGGCTGCACAATGGAGGATCTTTTGGAAAAGTGAGCCGGTGACGGAAAGACGGACTTTCCCTTAAAATGCCCATCAAATTAAGGGGATGTGATAGTTATTGAGGGAAAGCGAGTTTCACCTTTAGAGAGCAAATGCGTGATGCTATTCTTTGTCTATTGCGGCTCAACATTTGAGCTGCCGTCTGCGCAGAAACCACTTGCATAACACCCTGCTCAGAGTTACAATGCAGCCAACAGCAATGAGAAACGCTTCCCATCCGGCATCGGTGAATCTTCACCGAAAACCGAACGGGAAGCGTTTTTGACCACATAGATTACCACATACGGCTCCGGAACACCCGGAAACAGCGGAGATAAGAGCGTCAAAGAGTAAGTAAAACAAATAGGAAATAGCTAAAAACCGCTATAAACGAGCGGAAAAAGTATTCCCGATAAGTTTGGGACCAGGAGACCGTGCGTTCGAGCCGCACTACTCGGACCAAAATCCCTCTGAAATTGTTGATTTCAGAGGGATTTTTCTTATTCTTTGTCTATTGCGGCGCAGACGTTGAGCTTGTCATTCTTAACATATCTTTTCAACGAGTGCAGACTTAATATTGTAATTTTTGCTGAATTGCAGTATAATCGACTAACAGTATAACTTTCGTCTGCAAGGCCTACTGCACGGAAAATTCATCCAGCTTCTCGCTTTCTATAGCGTATAGGAGGTTGTATCATGGAGATAAACAAAGAATTGAAGCATATTGCTGAATACCAAAATTCGATACTTCCTCGCCATCAAAAAAGGACTGAAGAAGCTGTTGAAATTATTGCTCGAGATTTTGATCAGCGATTAGTTCAACGGTTTTCAAAGCAAGGAATCATATTGTATAAAAGATACATTGATGATGGAATTATGATATTGAACCGTTATGTTGAGCAAAACGATTGTTTGGAGATAGTCAACGATGTAATAAAGGAAGTGTTTTTATCTCCGCAGGATTCCAAATTGTCCCCGTGCAAAACAGCGCTGAATTTATCAAAAGTAAGATATATTGCAGGGAGATGTCTCGCGGTTGGTGGGCCTTCCGAGGCATTCGATTTCTTGGGATATGAATTTGAATTGAAAAAAATATTGACAAGGCAACAAAAACAAAAAACTGAGTTTCGTTATGGTATTACGCAAGCAAAAATTGATAAGTACACTCAAAAAATTGAAGATATCGTTAAGGAGTATGTCTTATCTCCGCAGAAAGATATCGAACTTTTACGACATCGGATAAAGGCATTTACACATAGATCTGTGTATCAAATAAGCCGGTATAAAAGTATTGTATGGAAAAACAAAGGTTTCATTGCCAATTACTGTGAGTTAAGATTTAGAATGAATTCTCTGACAAAAGCTACCGAGGATTTTTTGAAAAACGCTGTTATAAACGCATTTACAAATCAAGGTGTACCCATTCCGTATTTTCTCAAAGGAAATAGAGATGAGTCCATCTATAGTTTATATAACAATATGCAAAATTATCGTACATTGTTGTTCGTAGAGTTGATTGGCATAAATCATGGCACACTGAAAGAGATGTGTAGACAAATTGGGATAGATGTTAGCGGTAACAAGGGTTACGATGGACTTGTTAGAGACTACTTAATCAAAGTTAAGGTAGGTCACTAAATAAAAATTTAAGAGGCCATCGGTTACCCGTTGGCCTCCTAAACCGAGTCTAAAAATGTATATAGCCTCTTCATGCAACCATTGGACGAACCTTAAAATAATTGCAGCGCTGATGTGTGCAATCCTTTCAGATTGCTGTAGAGCTGTACTTTCTCTACAAGTTTATTATACGCATTGTTTGGAGGAAATTCAATGAAAAGATCGAAAAAAAATATTGAAAGGAATAAGTTGGATTACTTATTAACTGATATTATGCCTGTTGAGGTGTCGGAGCTCTTTTCATACAGCAAATTTTATGAATATCTTCTCTCCAAACAGTCGACTCTGGATGATATTGTCTCCAAAATGCGTGCAATGAAAGCTGAAAATTCAGAAACACCGTTTGCTGGAGGGAAATGGGGAAATTGGGCAACATCGCCTTTGAAGTTCAACATATTGAAGGGAACCGACTCCATCAGAGGGCTGAATTTGGTTCAACCCCTTTCTGCAATGAATATTTATTTCTTTGTAGAATGCTATCAGAAAGAATTGCTTGATATACTATCCAACAATTCTTGTTTTTCGCTACGGTATCACCGGAAAAACAGCGACTTATTTTATAGACGAAAATCCAAGAAAATTGTAGATTATTTTGAAAAAACATCGCAAAAAGTGGATCGAGCCATTCTGCAACAAACAGGAGCTTATTTCAAGATTTATAAGTTCAATTCAGTATCGTCCTTTACGAATTCACGATTATGGCAGCAGTGCAATTTCAAATATCATAACTTTGCCAAAATTGACTACAAGTCCTGTTTTGACAGTATTTACACCCACGCTTATAAATGGTGTATTGAAAAAGATACTGTTGATTCAAAAGAGGCTTCTAACGCTAACCTACACATCGTTATAGATCGAGTGCTACAGAATATAAACTGTAGATCGTCTAACGGTCTTATTGTAGGACCTGAGTTCTCCAGAATGATTGCTGAAGTTCTACTGCAAAAAATCGATGTTGAAGTAAAGCAAAACTTAGCAGCACAAGGATTAAACGCTGGGACTGATTATAGGGTATTTAGATATGTGGATGATATATATATTTTTTCCCATACGCAAGCACATACAGACTTGATTATCAAGACAATCGAAATAGCTGCTCAGAAATATTTGCTTAAATTTAATGAGTTTAAATACTTGAAAGCAAATACACCGGTTGTTTTAAGTTCTTGGCTTGGTAAGGCACGCGCATTGTCAGATAGGATTTCGACTCTCTTTTATCGCAAACAAGAGCTACACGACATGGTAGACAAGAAGCCTCTTCTAAAAAGCGGGTATATTTCCGTAGATAGAATCAAAGATGACTTCATTTATCTTGTGAATGAGTTCCCGAAGGAACAAAGATACATCGTTTCTTTTATGCTGAGCACCCTTCTGAACAATATAAGCAATAAAAAGGATGGGTATGCACTATTTGAGCCAGATAAGTGCGCTCGCGCGTTTGTGCTGTTGGATTTAGCAATGTACATATACTCGTTCTGCCCTTGCTTTGAACACACTCAAAAATTAATTTCTATGATTGTCTACATGGATGATGAGCTTCACTTCTCGAAGGATGAATTAAATCACAAAAACTGATTAACCTTATCAGAAGATATTCGTTTGTTTTTGAAAAAGGAAACATGAATGATCTTTGCAATTGGTTTGTATTTTTTCATGACTATAGTGTACCCTTACTGCGCAATACAGAGGCTATTCTTGAAAAGAAGCTCCGCGAAGAGGACAACCCCATTTTGTGGGCAAACTATCTTATCTATAGCAGATACCATTCTGATTACCACAAAGAAATATTGATTCGGGTTGAAGAATTGTTGCAGTACAAGGTAAATCAAATTGGCAGTAAAGATCCTTTATTGCAAAAAGAGTTTTGGTATGTGATTACATTTATTAATTGCCCATACATCTCAGGTTCAGTCAAAACGGCATTGGAAGGCATAGTTCGTCCAATGGCAACTGCCGCAGAAACTAATCTGGCAAATAAGATAAAAAAGATAATCGCAGAATTTCTGTTGCAGAATAAGTCAAATCTGTTTTTCTGCTGGGGATATTATCATTTTAATACGAGTAAGCAGTTGACTTTCCGAACATATCAGAGGACGCTATTTAAACAATACAAAAACAAACGCTCGATAGAATTATACGGTAGTTTGGACACATAGAAGAATATACTAAGTTCACACCCTTTCAGGGCTAAATCTTCTCTTAGAAAAGCATAACCATGGGTACCAATGACCCTGTACCCATGGCCGTGCTTTTTTATTACCCGCTCTTTCCTTCCCATTGCCCTTCTGGGGCTACCATCACCTTGCCTCCAGATCCTTCAGCCGCTTTGCTTCCGCAATCTCGTCCTTCATCTCCACGATCAGTGCCTTGAGCTTCTCCTCGCACTCCTCGCGGGTGTGGGCGTAGACATTGCGGGCGTGCTTTTTACCATCGGGCCACTTGGGGGAGTAGCGGCCTTCAAAGAGGTGGTCGTTGATCTCGCTGACGCAGCCAGTACCGGACCTGCGCTTGCGGCCCACATAGGGCTTGAAGTCGGTCATTCTCGGCTTTTTCGCCTGAGCCGGGGCAGTTTCCTGCCCCGGCTCTGAAGCGTCCTCCTGCGGCGCTGCTTTGCCGATGCCGCGGTCAATATTTTCGGCGGCTGCCCGCTGCATATCATCGGTAATGTGGGTGTAGATGTCCAGCGTGGTGGCCGCCGACACATGCCCCAGCATGGCGGAGAGTGTTTTCACATCCATGCCGTTCTCCAGTGCCAGCGTTGCAAATGTGTGACGCAAATCATGGAAGCGCACATGCTTGGGCCTATCGTCAGCGCCAGCATGAACATCGGGAGGTACCCCAGCCGTTCTGCCGCGTCCAGATAATCCTCCATCTCCAGCGGCGTCAGCACATCGGCATTGACCTTCTTTGGCTTGGAGTAGTGGAACGCTCTGGCGGGATTATCGCCAATCAGGCCATCCCGCATGGCTTGGTCCAGGCATTGCTGAAGCAGGCGGTGGATGTGTCGCATGGTTTCTTCCCCCAAGCCAGAGCTGCCGGGTCGATGATTGCCGAAGCGCCGCCGTTCCTCCAGAAATTCTCCGACCATCTCCGATGTCAATTCAGAGAGCGGTATATCTCCCAAGCTGGGGAGAATATGGTTCTTGAATACATAGTTGTGTGCCGCATAGGTAGTCGGCCTGCTCTGATGCTTGTCATAGGTTTCCTGCCAGAAGCTGATGTATTCCTGAAGTGTCATATTCCTACCTCCATGCACTGACGCTGCAGATCACGAAAGGCCGCCCATGGGAGCCTGGCCTGTTTCAGGATTTTCTTGTGCAGATAGTAGAACTCGTGGAGCTTATACGGCGCTCCGGTTTTGGGGTTGAGGAACACATAGGTTGAGTCTGTTTCCGGTATCCGCTTCAGGAGATGCTCCGCTTTCTCATTGAGCGTCAGCAACCGCTGGCCTTTGAGGATGTACCTGTAGCAGACATGAAAATTGGCCCACGACAAGGTGATCAGTTCACATTGCCGCAGGCCGCTTGATAGTCCTGTATAGATGATGGGAAGTACGCCATGCTGCTCCGCTGTGTTGAGGTAACGCTGGAGCTGCCCCAATCGCAGAGGGGCTGTTTTGTATTCCTCTGCCTTGGGTTCCTGGCAGAGCCGCACCGGGTTGTAGGGAATGCGCTGGTCACGCGTTGCTTCGTCCAAGCATCTCCGCAGGAGCAGATGGATGCACCACACACTTCTGGCACTGAGTCCCCGGTTCTGCAGGCTGTCGTAGAAATCGGTGATTGTCTGCTTTGTCAGGTCAGAGAGCGCCACACTTCCGATGCTGGGGATGATGTGGCTGTAAATCAGATTACGGTACCCGCCCTCGGTGTTGCCGTTCCATTTGTGCCGATTGGCGGTGAACCACCGGCCGCACCATTGCCCGACTGTCATATTATCTTTCTGCATGTTATCGCCTCCTTTTGGCAAACGAACAATATCACAGAAAGCAGGAAATAGCTACTGAAAAGAGCGGAGTATTTGCAGGAAAACTACTATTCCGAATAACGCCGATATTATTCGGAATAATATAGTTGATTTTATTCGGAGCAGCGGTTATAATATTCTTGACGAACTGCAATGGAGGTGTTCCAATATGACGATCAAAGAAGCGGCTGCCGCTTGGGGGATTACCGAACGGCGGGTCAATGCGCTTTGCAAAGCCGGACGCATTTCCGGCGCGTATAAGGAGGGCAGACGGTGGTTTATCCCGGACAGCACGCAAAAGCCGATGGATAAGCGCGGTCATCGGAGCGTGGTCGAGCCCGCAGCATCATCTGCGCGCAAGCCGTTGCCCATTGGCGTATCTGATTACCGGGACGCCTGCAAAAACTACTACTATGTGGACAAGACCTTAATGATCAAAGAGTTTCTGGACGAGCGCCCCAAAGTATCCCTATTTACCCGCCCCAGACGCTTTGGCAAAACGTTAAACATGGATATGCTCCGCACTTTCTTCGAAAAGACGACCGAGGACACTTCCGTTTACTTCAGAGATAAGAAAATCTGGTCCTGCGGAGGATCCTATCTTGCCCACCATAGAAAGTATCCTGTGATTTTTCTGTCCTTCAAGGATGTTAAATACACCTCTTGGGAAGAAACCTATCAGACGCTCCAAAAGCTGATCGCACAGGAATTCCGCCGTCACGACGAGTTGGCATCCAGCTCCGCACTTAGTGATTACGAAAAAGAGGAATATTCCCTTCTTGCAACAGAAGCTGCTGACGAAGTGGAATATCAAATGTCCCTGCGAACATTGACGCTGCTTCTCCATAAGCACCACGATGTTGCACCCATCGTCATCATTGACGAATATGATACTCCCATTCAGCAGGGCCATGTGAGCGGTTTTTACGACACGATCATCGGATTCATGCGAAACCTGTTCTCCGGTGGTCTGAAGGATAATCCGCATCTGAGCTATGGTTTCCTGACCGGCATTCTGCGTGTTGCCAAGGAAAGTATCTTCAGCGGCCTGAACAACCTGAAGATCAACTCGATTTTAGACGAGCGCTACAGTGAATATTTCGGCTTCACTTCAAGCGAAGTACACGAGATGGCAGACTACTATCATGCTTCTGATAAATATCAGGAGCTCTGCGACTGGTATGATGGTTACCTTTTCGGCAATACCGAGATTTTTAATCCCTGGTCTGTCATTGGATACTTCAATAATAACTGTCGTCCCAAAGCATTCTGGCAGTCCACCGGAAGCAATGACATCATCCGTGAGGTGCTGGCTTCTGCAACGCCGGATATTATGGAGCGTCTGGAGCTGTTGATGAAGGGCGAATCCTTCGTTACGCACATCGACACTGGCGTCATTTATCCGCAGATTCAGAATGATCCGTCCTCTGTATACAGCTTCCTGCTGGTGGCAGGTTATTTGAAGGCTGTGAGCTGTGACCAGTCTTACGGCGAGGATTATATGTGCGAAGTGGCTCTGCCCAACAAAGAGATTTCTTTCGTCTACAGCAAGGAGATCCTCTCTCAGCTCGAGAATATTATTCCTCGTTCCGTTGCTATTGCTATTCAGGAAGCTATCTACAAGGTAGATAGCGACTCACTGCAAAAAACCTTGGAGAAGTTTCTGCTCCAAACAATAAGTTTCCACGATGCTGCCAACGAAACATTTTACCATGGTCTGATATTGGGTATGTGCGCTGTGATGGACAACAGCTATCGCATTACCTCCAATCGCGAAGCTGGTGATGGACGATTTGATATTCAGATGCTTCCTTTGAATAAGCGGCTGCCTGGTATTCTGATTGAATTAAAGGCCGGGAAAGACCGCTCTGAAACACAGCTTGAAGACCTTGCTAATGTTGCCTTGCAACAGATTAACGACCGTGCATACAGCGTTGATTTGCAGGCTATGAAAGTTACGTCAATTATAAAAATCGGCATTGCATTCTCTGGTAAAAGAACACGTATTGCTGCCGAAAGGCAAAATATCGAATAACCATCTTCGCTCAGCAGGCTGGCTATCATCCAAGTCAGCCTGCTGCCTTTTTGTCATCGCGCTTATCTCTTTGTTTATGCGGCGCAGTTTCTGAGCTGCTCTCTGCGGCAAAAAGCACCCGCTGTTGGAGGTAAACCCGGTCGGAAGCACTTTTAATATACAGAATTCAATCCCACACAAATCCCAAAAGCCGAAAGCGGTGCCTGAAATAAACAGGCCAATAGAGTTCCAAAGAGGAACCGCAGGAGTGCCGGAAAGTGCCAAAGAGGGCGACTCAGTTCTGCCTGAAGGTTCAGACATAGGTTTGGGATCAAGAGACCGGGCGTTCGAGTCGCCCCACTCGGACCAAAACCCTCTGAAATCGGTTGATTTCAGAGGGTTTTTCTTATTTGCTTCGGAAACCACCGGCTCTGCCGGTGGAGGTGTCCCGCAAAAAAGCTTTAGCTTCAAGCATCGAGCGCAGCGAGCGAATAGGGAGGAATCTTCCGATTCCTTCAAACGCGAAGTAGAAGAAGCATCGCCCGTTTACGGGCTGCGGGGCGGGTAATGCGGCTGGCAAATTATTCGTAGCATCTTAAGATGCGTGCCAGTAAAAGGCCCTTATAGGGCCTAATCAAGCCACCGGCTTAGCCGGCGGTCATGACTCATTGTCTATTGCGGCGCAGAATTTGAGGAGTGTCGCTATGGCAAAAAATGTGATAATTCGATGTTGTAGGTTTGTCAAACATATTGGACAGCGAACTCATTAGGCGAGAGCCAGCGGAGGGGTCTCATGGGCAAGTTGTTG
>ENA-UPXC01003762-UPXC01003762.1-human-gut-metagenome-genome-assembly--contig:-NODE-3762-length-14990-cov-19.137933_pt1 | contig 14990 bp, 19 predicted proteins | sample MGYA00250047_ERZ773371 | MGnify/ENA primary metagenome ERZ773371 (study PRJEB29103, sample SAMN06111975) | human gut metagenome | biome: human gut; feature: ankylosing spondylitis patient; material... | reverse complement strand
TGCGATTGCTGCATGGCTGAACCAGCATGGATATAAAAAGAAAAAACGACAGAATAATACACTGGACGCATTTGCCGCTTCATTTATAAAAGGCGTTCTGGATAATCCGGTATACTGTGGAAAGCTGGCTTATGGACGAAGGAAAAACGAGAAAGTTTCTGGTACAAGAAATGAATACCGCATTGTAAAGCAGGAAAATTATATGCTGCACGATGGTATCCATGAAGGGATTGTTTCAGAAACAGACTGGGAGCTGGCACATCAAAAACGGGAAAAAACAGGTGTGAAATATGAAAAGACACATAGTCTCGATCATGAGCATATTTTATCCGGAATATTGAGATGCCCATTATGTGGAAGTGGTATGTATGGAAACGTGAACCGAAAGAAAAAGAAAGACGGAACTTTATATAAGGATTATTTCTATTATGCCTGCAAACATCGTCGCCTGGTAGATGGTCATAAATGTGGATATCGTAAACAATGGAGTGAGGAGAAGATTAACAATGCAGTGGAAGAAGTTATTCGGAAGCTGGTGAAGAATCCGAAATTTGAAGAAGCAATTCTGAATAAAATCGGTTCAAGAATAGATACAGAAGAAATAGAAAAAGAGATTGAAGGACTGGAAAAACAGCACAGACAACTGACCGGAGCAAAAGCAAGGCTTGGACAGCAGATGGATAGCCTGGACATCATGGATAAATTTTATGAAAAGAAATATCAGGATATGGAGACACGCTTATATCGTCTGTATGATGAAATTGAAGGCGTGGAGAACAGTATAGAAGAAGTCAAGAATCGCCTGCTGAATATCCAGCAACAGAAAATATCAGAAGAAAACGTCTATCAATTTCTTTTATATTTTGATAAACTATATGATAAGTTCACCGACCTGGAGAAGAAAGAATTTCTTAACAGCTTTGTGGAACAGGTGGACATTTACGAGCAGGAGCAGCCAGATGGCAGATTCCTGAAGCACATAAAGTTCCGTTTTCCGGTGTATTTTGGAGACAGAGAGACACAGGAACTTTGTTGGGACAATGAAAGTACCGTTGAGACTGTGTGTCTTTTGGGCAAACGAAAACCAGATGCCACGGTAAAACTCAGCGTGGATATGGATGATTACTATCGTATTAAAGATGGTAAAGAGCCTAAATAAAATCGAATAATACACTGAATTAAAGAAGGATAGAAGCTGTTGATGCGTTAGAAGATAACGTGTCAGCGGCTTTTTCTTTTTATCTAAAAATCTATTAGTCAAATCTGAAAGGAGTCAATTCTATGGCAAAGAAAAATGCAAGGAATATGAAGGTTTGTGGACAGAGCGGTTATAAATATGAGACAGTTCCGGCAATTACATTAAAAGGAAAGTGGCTGGAAGAACTGGGATTTCATCTTGGGGATTATGTGCAGGTGAAATGTGAAAATGGTCAGCTGATTATCACGCCGGATGTGGATAAAGCACAGGAGAAAGCGGCAAAGACAGCGTTTATGGAAGAAGAAATCAGAAAGCTGGAAATCAGATATAAGAGAGAGAAGGATGAAATTGAAGCAAAGTATGTAGCTGAACAGAACACAGGATGTTATGGAAGACAGAAAGGGGAAATGTGATATGGGTAAAATTTTAATGTGCGGATCATTTAAAGGTGGAGTTGGCAAGACAGCCAGCTCCTGGAATTTGGCGTATTCACTGGCTGAGATGGGAAAAAGGGTTCTGGCTGTTGATTTTGACAGCCAGGCAAATCTGACAACCTGCTTCGGAGTAGAAGATCCTGCGGCTGTGCCGGTGACGATTGGACATCTGATGATGAATCGGCTGGAAGATGAGGAAATGCCGGATCCGTCAGAGTTTATACAGAGTAGAAATGGTGTGGACTTTATTCCATCATCCATGATGCTTTCAGCAGTGGACAGCAAGCTGCGGATGGAGATGGGTTCAGAGAAGATGCTGACCGGTATTCTGGAGCCGCTGAGAGGGCTGTATGACTATATTATTGTAGACACCTGTCCATCGCTCGGAACATTGACGATTAACGCATTGACGGCGGCTGATGAGGTGATTATTGCCGTCAATCCGCAGCTTTTTGCAATGATGGGATTGCAGGATTTTATCCGGACAGTGAAGAAAGTCAGAAGCAGACTGAATGACCGCCTGCAGATTGCAGGGATCATGCTGACTATGTGTGATGCCAGAACAAATCTCTGTAAGGTAATCACAGAACAGCTGACGGATACTTTTGATGGACAGATCCGGATTTTTAAGAGTATCATACCAAATACAGTAAAGGTGGGAGAATCAATTTATTACAGTGAGCCGCTTCTGGAGTATGCACCGGAGAATAAGGCTTGTAAAGCATACCGGAATCTGGCAGAGGAGGTGGATGGGGATGAAAGCTAATGCACCAAAAAGAAAAGTATTTCAGGATGCACTGGATCTTCTTGCTGAGGATCCGGTGAAGGATATGCCAGTGCCTGTGAACGGGATTGTTTCTATTCCTGTTGAGGAAATCCATCCGTTTCATGATCACCCGTTCCGGCTGTATGAGGGAGACCGCCTGGAAGACATGGTACAGAGCATCAGGGAATATGGTGTGCTGAATCCGGTGATCGTGAGGAAGGCTGCGAGGGGGTATGAGATGCTGCAGGGCATAACAGAACCAATGCGGCGAAGATAGCAGGACTGACGGAAGTGCCGGCGATAGTGAAGACGGATTTGTCTGATGAGGATGCTTATGTGTACGTGATCGAGACAAACCTGTTGCAGAGATCCTTTGCGGAACTGCTTCCATCAGAGAAGGCAGCAGTGCTGGTGGCACGTTATGAGAAGATAAGCAGTCAGGGGAAACGAAATGATATCCGGCAAGAGATTGAGGCTCTGGAAGAAACTTGTGGACACGATGTCCACAAGTCACAGAAGAGCCGTGATGGACTTGGTGAGGAATACGGAATGACGGGAAGGAATATTGCCAGATACATGCGGCTGGATCGGCTGATTCCGGAGTTTAAGGATGCTGTGGATAAAGGGACGCTGGCAATGGTGGCCGCTGTGGATTTATCCTATCTGAATGTGAAGATGCAGAAGCTGATCCAGCAGGTGGCAGAGGCAGAAGGAAAGAAACTGAAACCGAAGCAGGCAGTGGAACTGCGGAAGATGGGAAAGGAGATTACGAAAGAGGCGGTTGAAAGTGTCCTGGCAGGAAAAGAACAGAAGAAGCCGCAGAGTGTGTCTGTGAAGCTGCCGGTGGAATTGTATGAGAGGTATTTTGGGCAGATGGATGCCGGAGCGGTGCAGGAAATCATGGAGAAAGCACTGGAAGGGTATTTTGGAAAGGAGGCAGCAGGTGTTTAGCAGGGAAGATCTTGAATGTCTGGATCCGGGGTATTTTGAGATTATTTATATGGGTGACCGGGATGTGACCATCATGTCCCGGAATACAAGGCATATGTGGTATATACATAATCCGGAATATCCATTGATGGAATCCTGTATCATATTTCATAAACATAAGGTGTCTCATCCGTATCATCAGCATGGCCGCAGTAATACGCTGCGGCAGGCTGTGCGGAGCATTAAGAGACATGATAAGTGGCAGATGGGTGGAAGAAAGATTACAAATTAATATAAGTGCAGGAGACGTTATCAGAAATGGTGGTGTCTTTTTGATTACAAATAGAAAGAAAATTATGCAATTCAAAATATATTGTCTGAGTTTGTCTTTGGTAGTATACTAACCATAAATAGCAAACAATGAATGGGTAATCATACAACTGATAAGGGATGATATATATGGGAGATAGAAATGCATCACCATCAGCTTTTGGATGGGATTTTCAAGCAAATGCAGCAATTTTGTTAATGATAGAAAATATTAAACAAGCAGAAAAAATACGGGTTGAAGGTGCGGATGAAGACATAGAAATCACTTTGCATAATAAGGAAAAAATTTATGCTCAAGTTAAGGCTGTGGAACGACCTGAAAATTATACCCATGTCGTAGATAAGTTGGCAGCAGCACTTGAAACATTGAACTTAGCGGCAAAAAATGGTAATGGAAAACTATTTACTTATATAACAAATTCACCTAATCCTTTTAACAATCAAAAGATAATGAATTATTTTACTGGAAATACCCATTTGGATTTTGATGAACTTCCCTCACAAGCACAGAAAAGAGTTCTGGATCTATTAAAAGAGAAAAATTATGATGATCTTGATGTTAATAAAATGGATATTAGGGTAATCCCTTTTTATGGAAGAGATTTAAAAAATCGATATAAAGAAATTCTGTCTTCAATAGATAATTTATTGGCAGAGTCTTCGATAGATGTAGTGGGTGTAAATAGAGAAATATTGCGGATTTGGCAAAGAGATTTTTTTCAAAATGCAACAATTCCAGATACTGAAATTTCTATTACAAAAGAAAAAATGATGTGGCCATTGATTGTTTTAGTGGTAGATAGAGTTGCTGCAAATGATTATAAAAAAGATTTCGATGATGATGAAGTGGATGAAATTGAGAATAATTATAAAATGGTAATAAATCAACAGACTTTATTGTATGAATTTGTAACCAAGGTTATTTGCGATTTCATTCAAGCAAAATTATCAGTTAAAAAATTTATCAATGCTAATTGGGAAAATTATGTTGAAACAATATCAATGGTGAGGGCAGATGATCATACGAGGGAAATACTGATAAAAATTATATTACACAGAATTTTGACACAAAGAAATAATATTAGTAATTTGAAAAAGGAGATCGGCCTATGAAGTTTTTAGAAATAACAATAAAGGATGGCTTCTTTAAAAAAACGGTTCTTTTTTCAGATGGAATAAACATGATATATAGCCAAAATAATTCGGCTGGTAAAACAACGTTTATAAGATGCATATTATACGCATTGGGTTATCCGATTCCGAGTACAAAAGGTCTTAAATTTGAAAATATGGAATTTGAGTTGATTTTGACTAATAATGAAAAAATGTATAAGTTACAACGTAGAAATATGGATATGACTGTTGAAGTGGAAAATGAACAGTTAGATTATTTGCTTCCTACGGACTTTTATGAAATAATGGAGAAACTTACTTCTTGTAATAATGCAGATATTATAGATAATATGCTAGGTGCTTGTTATATGGATCAGGAAAAAGGATGGACGCTGCTTAATCGAGGAAAAGTAATTGGAAACATTGCATTTAATATAGAGGAATTAGCTAGAGGTTTAGCTGGAAAAAAGTGTGATGACCAGTTGAGAGAACTGGAGGCAGTAAAGAAGCAATTAAAAAAATATGAGTATATGTATTCCGTGGCAAGGTATCAGACGGAAATCAATCAAGAAGCCAATAATATTGTGTATGATTCTTCTGATGAAATTATTGATAAAAAGATTGAGATTTTGCGGTTGCAAAAAATGCCTCTTGAAGAAGAATTGAAGCAAGTTAAAGATATATTGAGAAAGAACAAGCTTTTAGTAGATTATATTAATGATTTGAAGTTAATAGTACAAAGTGATTCAGGAGAACAAATACCTGTAACATATAAGAATTTGCTCGGATTTACAGATAATATGAATTTTTTATCAGCCAGAAGAAAACTCCTTTCTGGGGATGTAGAGCATATTAATAGAGAAATTAATCGTTTGATTGAAAAAAAGGAAAAAGAAATAGGACTGGTTAAGGTTCAAACGATTATAGAAAAATTTGATTCCAATATTAGTAAAATTAAGATTGATCAAATTGCAACTCAGAATGTTATTGATAATTTAAAGAAAAAGAAGAAACAGCTGCAAGACGAGATTAAAAATTTTACAAAGATGGACAACCCAGTTGTTCCAGAATTACATGAATATATTAATAAATATGCAAAAGAATTAGGAATTGATGAAACGTATATTTCGCCAAATAAAGATTACATATTTACAAATGATTTAAAATCTCTAACGGGCACAATTTTGCATAAAATAGTTTTCTCATTTAAATTGGCATATATTAAAATGATAAAGGAGAAGGCTGATATAATATTACCGATTATATTAGATTCTCCGAGTGGGAGAGAAGTAAAGAAAGAGACAGTAGATGAGATGTTGGAAATATTACAGAGGGATTTTTCAGAACATCAGATAATAATTGCTTCTATATATAATTTTAATATATGCATTCAAAAAACAATTGAATTTAAAAATAGATTATTTGAATCCAGTGATTTTATAAACGTATAATAATTAAAAATAAGACCAAAATATAAAAATTAAAGTGAAATAGTTATTGCAGGATTACTATGAACAACGAAAATCCCCGTAATTAAACGGGGATTCTTTAGAAGGAGAAGACGTGTAAAAACTAATTCCATTCTAGTTTTTGTAAATTATATTTTAAGAAATCTTCCATGACAGCTTGTATAACTGGTACAGATACAGAATTTCCAAATTGTTTATAAGCAAAATTATCTACAGGATTAACAATGAAAGTATCTGGAAAGCCTTGTAATCTTCCACATTCTCTAGGAGTTATTCTTCTAGGCCGGTTATTTTGAATTACCCCTAATCTATTAGAATCAGATGCTGTTAGTGTAATTGAGATGCTGTCAGGATCTAAAAATTTAAATACTTCAAAAGACATATTGCCACATACGGGATTATATCTACCGTCTTCTTCCTTTAAATATCCTTTTTGGATTAAAGAAGAAATTACACTCTCGATATCATCGTCTGTGTAAAAAGTTTTAATCTGTTTTAGTGTTAGCTTTTTTCCATCCTGTTGTTTTCCAAAAATAGGCTTTCTGCGATTTTGAATTAAAAGGTTCATAAATTTGATTTCTTGAGATGAACATTTTCCCTTTTTACCAAGTTCCCAAGAGTGAAGAGAACGTCCTCCTCGATAATCTATTAATCTATATCCATGTAATTTTGATAAATTATCTCCTACTACAGACTTCAACTGACTTTCAAATTCAGGAGAACAAAAATATTTTTCTGAAACATTTTTTTCTAAAATATCATTTACGGTAGGTCGTTTAAAGGAAAGTTCCTCTGAAAATAAAGAGAGCTGACTATACTCTTTTTTGTAAGAATGTGAATCTACTGCTCCTAAATGTGTAACTAAAGACATTTGAGGAATATCATTTCTGATGCCTAAAATATATAATCTTACTCTATTTTGAGGAACCCCAAAATCTGAACTATTTAATAATAAATCATATATTCCGTATCCGAGATCATGTAATTTTTTTGATATAGTTTCAAATGTTCTTCCACTATCATGAGTATAGAGACCACGAACATTTTCTAGTAAAAAAGCCTTAGGTTGATATTTTTCAAGAATTCTTTCAATTTCAAAAAATAAAGTTCCTCTTGTATCACCAAAGCCCTTCCTTTTTCCAGCATAAGAAAATGGTTGGCATGGAAATCCCCCTAACAATAAATCAAAAGGCTCTATTTCAGTTATCCCATGAATATCACCTTTTGGATATTCATGAAAATTTAATTCATAGGTTTCACATGCTTTTGCATCTATTTCACTCGATAAGACACAGGTGGAATCTATACCGTATTTTTTTAAGGCATTTTGAACGCCAAGTCGTATACCTCCAATGCCGGCAAATAAATCTATAAATTTTATCATCCTATTTTCTCCTGAATAAATTTTACTAAAATATCAAATTCACTATCTGTATATGCAACGGTACAATGACTGTATTGACAAATAGTAGTTAATGCGGAGGTTCTTTGAAAATTTCCTGCTCCGTCAATAATGTAAGCAATATAATGACCAGCTTTATTGATTATTTCATATCTTGCTTTGGCTTGCCCTGCTTTTCTCTCAATTGTGGAATTAGTAGTAACCTGAAAACTTATTTCAATGCCTACAAATTTATTATTGTGTTCAACAGATAAGTCAAAGGTTGTTTCTGTTCTATTATTTTGTGATACGCCAGGAATATGGCCGTTGCTTTTAATTATATATTCAATACCTAATTTCTTTTGTAAATATTTTTCAGCATATGTTTGGGCTGCATTTCCTAATCCGTTTGCCTGTGCACCCCCTGTAATTCTGCTTACAAAAATATACCTTTGTTTAATAAATTTTTTTAGATCTTCAGGATTCCCCATCATATTTCCAACAGTACATTTGGAAAATATATCTGATAATTGTTCATCAATTGCATTACTTCCAAATAGCAAGAGCATAATTATGTCTTTATAAAATGGAGTTAATTGTTCTGGAGTTAAAATGGATTTAATATCGGTATGCATTTTTTTATTAGTAAGACTGCCTCGTGCTGGCAAAGCTTTAAAAGCGTATTCAACTGTATTACCGTTCACTGCATATACCATTTTTTTGTCTGGAAAATAATTGTTAAAATCTTTATTTATTCGCTGAAGAGGTTCACTCCCGAAATCTGTTAATACCATTAAATGTTTTAAAAATAAATTAGCCGGAAATTTGGCAGCATTCATAACGTTAAATATGCTGTCGGGAATATTAGAATCAGCTAATGTAAGTATTGATATAAATTGGTCTTGTGTACGAACTAATGTTGGTACAATACTAGATTCGGCTTCAAGAGAAACAATATTATCTGGCCACCATTTGCACGCTTTTTCTTCAAGTTCTTTAATATTTCTATTATATTTTATAGACAAATCAATTCTCTCCTTCCTCATATTCAAATTCAACTATATCTCCAATACCACAGCTCAATGCTTTGCATATTTTGGCAAGTGTTTCCATTGAAACTGCTTCATTTTTTCCTAATTTTGCAATGGCATTTGTGCTTATTCCTGATATTTCTTTTAATTTGGATTTATTCATATTTAAATCAATCATGAGTTTCCATAAATTGTTATAATTAATTTTCACAATTTGACCTCCTCTCGATATAGAGTACCAACAGATAAATTGCTATATTATAGTATCAATTTTTTTGAATTTTATCAAGATTATCTTTATATATATCAAGATTTTTGAGCGTGTGTATTTAAAATGTTAGAAATATATGTTTCTAAATCACATCAACGGTATTCATATATTCTTTAAAGATTGGACGGAGAGTTTGTACCCAGCCGTAGAGCGTTCGCTGTGGCTTATGCAGGATTGCAGAGGCTTCTTTTAAGGTAAATTCTTGTCCAAGTAGTTTAATTAATTCTATATATCTGTTATACTTGGGGTAGTTCTTTTGAATGTAGCTGATCCATCCGGTGAGTAGTTCCTGGTAGTGGTCAGTATAGTTGATGTCACGTGTGGACACTGGCTCGTAGGAATCGGTGTTTCCGTCTTTGTCCGTGACGGATAATGTTGAAAAGCAGGTTTTTCCTTTCTGAAGATTGAACTTATTGTTGTGCGGACAGGCAGTACAGCTGTTAGATAAGGTTTTGGGCTGACCATTGTTCGGAGTGTATGAGGGGTTGGGGATTCTGATGGGGCAGAATCTTGCTTTTCCGTTTTGACCGCTGATGATGTAGCGGTTTTCTATTTTGTAATGATGCTCCTGCATCCATTGTTCTCGTTTGAAAATATCATAGGCGTTTTTATTGACTTCCAGTTTGAGGACGGGAACCATTTTGCATTCTATGCACATCTTAGAGAGCATGGCGCCGGATCTGTCCTGATCAGAACAGGACTGAAATTGGCGGATGCCTTCTTCATCTGTTTCAAAGAGTACAAAATATTTCTTTTAATCTATTGTTTCCGAGACTTTTTTTGTCATGGGGGCTCCTTTCGTGACGATTGCCGAAAGGGGGATGCACAAGACTGAACCGGATCTCAGATAGCTGAGGTGAAAAAAAGCACACAAACATGACCATTTTCAATAAATATTATATGATAGTCATAGATCAGGAAGGAGAATGGTTATGGCAAAAGGTACAAAATATTCACAGGAGTTTAAAGAAGACGCAGTACGGTATCGATTGGAACATTCGGATATAGCACTTCGCAAATGTGCAGAAAATCTTGGCATTAGTGAATCTGCATTGAAGAAGTGGATAAGGGCAGCAAAGGAACATGAAGGCAGTGTTCCAACACGTGGATCTGGTAATTATGCAAGTGATGAAGCAAAAGAGATTGCACGGCTACAGCGTGAATTACGAGATACAAAGGATGCATTAGAAGTATTAAAAAAAGCAATCGGTATTCTGGGAAAATGACAAAAACTCTTTACTCTGCCACATCAAAATATGTGAAGGAAATTAATAACCTGCCAGTGAAACGCCAAGTTTCTGTCAGCGGGATACTGAAAAAATTAGGCGTTTCACGATCTGGCTATAATGCGTGGAAAAAACGGGTTCCTTCGGACACGTCTGTCCGTCGAACCGTTTTAAAAGAAAAAATCCAAAAGATTTATGATGCTTCCCATCAAAACTATGTCGAACCTAAAATTACTGTAGAATTACGGAAATCAGGAGAATGTATTGCTGAAAAAACAGTGGGAAATTATATGCGTCAAATGGGAATAAAAGCACAGTGGGTAAAGCCGTATACCCAAACAACCATAGATTCTGATCTTAGCCAAAAACTGCAAAATATTCCAAATAAAGAATTTAATCCGGAGCATCCAGATGCTGTATGGTGCTCTGATATTACGTATATTTGGACGTTTGAAGGATTTGTATATCTTACAAGCGTTATGGATCTATATTCCAGAAAAATCGTTTCCTGGGTTCTGAGCAAGACGCTGGAAGCATCCCATGTAGTAGAATGTATTGAAAAAGCAAAAAAGAACAGACACATAAAAAATCCATTGATATTCCATTGTGATAGAGGATGTCAGTATATGTCAGAAGCATTTCGTAAAGCGACCGCCGGAATGATTCACAGTTACTCAAAGAAAGTTTATCCATGGGATAATGCCTGTATAGAATCATTCCATGCTCTTTTAAAAAGAGAGTAGATTAATCGATTTAAGATTTTTAATTACACGCATGCATATAAATTAATTTTTGAATACATTGAAGCATTTTACAATACAGTTCGAATTCATAGTCATTGCGGGTATTTATCTCCCAATGATTATGAGGAACAATATTTAAAAAAGTTGGAAATGACCGTAAAAGACTTGGCAAGCTAACAATTACATAAAAAGAGAAAATTGGTTACATTTAATTTGTATTTTTTCTTGACATAGGACCAGACTTTTGATGCGGACAGCAGTAGCGGGACCGATTTGGGAATTTGACTCAGAGCTTATGCGAATGGTGATGGACATTATCACAGTGCACGAAGATGGTAGACTGCAGATAAGATTTTATGATGGAACAGAATTTGAGTTGACAGCAGAATAAGGCAAAAGGACCGGTAGGTGAATCAGTAGGATTTGCTTACCGGCTTTTTTGCTTTATAAGAATAATGCTACATTTTAATGCTACAAAATTATTGACAAAACAAAAATGTAGTAATAAAATGTAGTAAAAGGAGGGCTAAATGAAAACATATAGTGTTAAGGAAATTGCAGAACTTTTAAATACAAATCCTGAAACTGTACGAAGATGGATTCGCTCAGGAAAACTGGAAGCGATACAGGATTCAAGAAAAGAAGGGAATGTAGTTACACAGGCGATGCTAGACTCTTTTTTGAAAACTACACCTAAGTACGCAGGAGCATTGGTAGCCGGTGGCATGATCGCAGGGCCACTTGTAGGACTGACAACACTTGCTGCAGGTGTAATGGCTGGGGCACTAACTGATAAAGTATTGAAAGATAGGGATGCTTTGGAGAAAGCAAAGGTAGCTCCAAGCGAATTGAAAAAATTGTTATATGAGGAAATTCGAAAATCGGAGATGCTTATTTCTGGAAAGAAAAAGAGTATCCGACAGCTTGAGAAGGAAATTGAAACCGAGCAACAACGAATTGATGAAACTAAGAAATTAATTGATGCCATTGAAGGCACACGAAAGGAGACCACACATGAACAATAGTTTGAGCACATTAGTAAAGGGATTAGGAAATGCTTTATTAAAAAATCCAGAGGATAAATTAGAGGCCTATGTTACACAGACAGGGCGACAGGTTGTTAAGCTACAGCAAAATCATGGTGCTGAAATTATTAAGAGAAGCGCAACAAAATATGCAACAGGCAAGATAGTGGAAACGATCGTTTATAATGCAAAATAAATATAAAAGGGCCGGTAGGTGAATCAATGAGATTTGCATACCGGCTATTTTACGTTATAAGGTCTGTTGTTCAAAGAGCTCCATTTGCTGCTCTGGATCAGATGGCATGGAAACCTCTGGTATTTGAAGTGCCGCTAGGTCCTCGTCAGTCATTTGGTTCTTAGGCTTCGGACCTTTATTTGAGTATAGTTTTCTCATCTGGAGAGGGTGTTGAGTTTTCTTATTATAATATAAGTAACATTGCCTCAGCAAATCCCCTGGAACCGGCGCTTCGTTCCCTAGAAGTACGACTAAGCTCTTTTAAGGAAATCATTCCAAGTTTTTCTTATCCTTTAAGTCATCGCCAAAGCAGTGAATCAGGCGGGCGGTTCCATTTAGCATATTGGCACTAAAAGACTTTGGAGCGCCTTCCCAGGCACCGATTAAAAGGCGCAGCGTGCGATCCAAGGTGTGGAATCCGTACTTGTCAAAGATACTTTCTAGGGTGGCCACAGCACAAACGCATCCGGGGCTTGTCTTACTTGAAACAACGAGGTCATAAGACTCCACCAGGGAGTTGATGATGAGCTGCTTGTCATTTACGGCCTCAATATTTGCCATGAATATTTCATAAGGGGAGAAGGCCTTTGTATACTTCATCTGGTTAGCAAAGATGTCAGCTTCCCGTTCATATTCCAGGTCATCATATATCATGCACCAGACAGGTGTTTCCCTGGATCCGGAAACAAGTGCGATTATCTCTATGGTATGCTGACCATTAAATACATAATTAACACCATCGCGCCTACTGACTTTCACAGGGTTGATCTGGCATAAGTCGAAATTGGCAGCAGCTTTTTCTACATGTTTGATTGATAGGTTTCTTTGGTAATCCTGGTTAGATACCAAGTTTTTAATAGGAATTAACTCATAGTGCACTTGTGGCACAAAGTCATTTATGTTTATTTCTCTAACTTCTTCGCTCATATCGATTCTCCTTTTGTTGCGGCTATTAGTATATTAATAGCTTCCTGTAAAATTTGCAGTTTCAAGCCTAGTTTATCAAGCGCTTCTGGAGTGGCATGTTCAAAGTCAGCAGAGGAGCATGTTCTTTCAATGGAGCTGATTCAGCTTGGAATGGTAAGAGTTAAACTCGATATTTCAGCATTTGGATCATATTTGGGCATTTGCTTTATTTCCGGAGCTTTTTTGTACTTACTATCCGTTTCAGCTTTTACCTTTGCTATATGGTGATTGCGCAAAGTGCCGGAATACAGAATAGATAAATCACCATCACTCATGATGCGGTCCCTGACAACAATGACTTGACTTGGATATTTGATTTGTGTTCTTCTACAGGTAAACCAAACTGATCCTTCCATTCCTCTGGGAAAGTAGCAGTGCGGGAGGTTTTGACCTTACCATCGTCTTTGATCGCACGCTGATAGATTTCAGCAGAATTTAAGTCAAAGACAAAGAGAAGCTCATCCCCTGATTTGATTAACTTTCCTAAGAGCTTATGGCGGTAGTTACTATTCCAGTTCATTTATAATATTTTTAATATATCCGTGAAAACGGATATTAGAGCCTACGGATTATTGAAGAACGTGGGAACAACAGGAAAACAATTGAAAAAAATTGTACGTATGCAGGCATGGAAATTGTCAGCAGTGGGGATTCCAATCGGATTGATCTTCGGTTATCTTGCAGGTTTTTGTATGTCGCCGTCTCTGACAGCAGATGCCCAAATCAGTGCACAGGCAGGACAGACTACACAGACAGTAGTATCAGCTAATCCTTTGATTTTTTTTGCAGCAGCTCTTCTGACACTTTTAACGGTGTATTTATCCAGTCTACAGGCTTGTAAAATGGTGGAAAGAGTTTCGCCTGTGGAAGCCCTACATTTGGCAGAAGGAGAGCAGTCACAGAAGAAAATAAAAAAGAATACTTCTGTAACCTGGTGGGGAATGGCAGTTCAAAATGTGTTCCGTAACTGGAAAAAGGGATTGATTGTTATGCTTTCTATCGCTCTTTCTATGGTAGTGGTCAACTGTATTGTGATGTTGGTGCAGGGATATGATTTTGAGTCTTACCAGAATATAGTTTTAGCATCTGATTTTCAACTGGATCAGATGACCGGCACTTTATCGAATACAAATTTCAACGGTATTACACCTGAAATCAAAGAGATTCTGAATAAGTGTCCGGAAAGTGAGAAAACAGGATATGTGTATTATTCGGAAGAAAGACATAAGATGGAACCGGCACTTTTGAAAACGTGGGAGACATTGGCAGAAAAAAACAAAGAAAACTGGACAGATTATGAAAAGCAAATCTGGGAGGAAACAAAAGCGGATAATACGGTAAAGGTTCATTTCCTCGGAATTAGTGAAGCGGTGTTTGATATGTTAGAATGGAAAGGGGAAAAATGTTCCTGGGATACGTTTAAAAGTGGGGATTATGTGATTGTGGACTATAGTGATAAATATACAGAACAACCAGTTTCTTATTATCAGTCTGGCGAAACTTTTAAAATGGAGTACGGAAACGGAAAGCAGAAAGATTATGGGGTGATCGGAGAAGCTATGATGCCATATTCCCTGGATTATCCGTATGCAGATTCTGTTTATATTACAGTAATGGTCCCAGAAGAAGAGTATATCACCCAGACAGAAAATCAATCAGCAATGTATGCTGCTATTGATGCCAAGAAGGGAGAGGATAAGCAAGTAAAAGAATACATTGATAAAAATGTTTTGAAAGAAAATGATATGATAAATGTTTCTTCTGTATTGGATATGAAGGCGAGCTTTCGGCGGTTTGTCAGTAAATATTATATGATCGGTAGTTTTCTTGTCGTTATTTTAGCCTTTATTGGCATTATGAATTTCTTTAATA
>ENA-UPXC01003760-UPXC01003760.1-human-gut-metagenome-genome-assembly--contig:-NODE-3760-length-14999-cov-3.699437_pt1 | contig 14999 bp, 11 predicted proteins | sample MGYA00250047_ERZ773371 | MGnify/ENA primary metagenome ERZ773371 (study PRJEB29103, sample SAMN06111975) | human gut metagenome | biome: human gut; feature: ankylosing spondylitis patient; material... | reverse complement strand
CGATAAGGGGCCGCTGCCGCAGGTGCATGGCATCATATTTGGGATCGGCATCGGCGTGGCCGATGCGCTGCTCGCCCCAAAGCGCCTTATGGGCGTCCGCCAATGCCTGAACATGGGCGGCGCTTTCCTTATTGATCCAAGTGGGGAAGAAGCACTCCGTCTCATAGACAGCGCCGGTCCAGGAGGGACGGTCATACATATACATACTGACCTTCACATCGTCCTTATATTTTTGCACGGCGGGGAGCGCCTCAATTTCCTTGAGACAGGAGTCCCATGTTTCACCGGCGGTCATGCGGCGGTCAACGGAAATGGAGCAGCCATCCGCCACGGCGCAGCGAGAGGGGGAGGTGTAGAAAATCTGGGAGACCGTGCAGGTGCCCCGGCCCAAGAACTGCGCGTCCTCGGCGTATTCCGGGTTGAAGGCGGGGTTCAGCATTTTCACGAGGCCCCGAATCTCGTTGGAGGGACCATCGCCGTTTTCATTCAGGGAACGGATGTCCTGCAAAATATCCGCCATTTTATAGATGGCGTTGTCGCCCCGCTCCGGGGCAGAGCCATGACAGGAGATTCCCTTTACATCTACGCGAATCTCCATGCGGCCCCGGTGACCCCGGTAAATGCCGCCGTCCGTAGGCTCGGTGGAGATCACGAACTCGATTTTGCTGCGGGCGTCCTCAGGGCCGCCAAAGTCCTTGTTGACGATGTACTGCCAGCACATACCGTCGCAGTCCTCCTCCTGAACGGAGCCCACTACCATGATTCGATAGCCGGAGGGAATGAGATTCAAATCCTTCATGATCTTGACGCCGTATACGGCAGCGGCCATGCCGCCCTCCTGATCGGAGCCGCCCCGGCCGTAGATGATGTCCTCAGTTTCGTAGCCCTCGTAGGGGTCGGCCTCCCAATTGGAGAGGTTGCCGATGCCGACGGTGTCGATATGAGAGTCGATGGCGATGATCTTTTCTCCATCGCCCATCCAGCCGATGACATTGCCGAGACCGTCTACCTCCACCTCGTCATAGCCGAGATGCTCCATCTCCGCCTTGATGCAGTGAACAACCTCGCGCTCCTCGCAGCTTTCGCTGGGGTGGGAGATCATTTCCCGCAGAAAGCGGGTCATATCTGCCTGATAGCCGCGGGCCGCCGCCTTGATCGCTTCAAAATCCATGTTGTTGCCCTCCGTCAAATATGGTTATTTTCTGGATCGCGCCTGTAGTTACCTTCATCATAACACGCTTTTAACAGGTGTCAAACAAAATTTTTACAGACCTAAAAAATTTTTAGAAAAATGTTTGCATTGCCGTGGGAGTATGGTATGATGAACGGGAAAGGGTGGTGTGCATGGAGAGCGGAAGGCTGGAACTTTTATGCCAGATCGCAAAGGGCATTGCGGCGCAGTTCGGCAGTCATTGTGAGGTGGTGGTCCATGACCTGACCCGGCACGCGGACCACACCATCGTTGCCATTGAGAACGGGCACGTTTCCGGGAGAAAGGTGGGGGACGGTGCCTCCGCCGTTGTGCTGGAGCGCATGGAGCATCAGGAGTGGGAGGCCCGGGACCATCTCTGCTACCTGACCCGGACGCCGGAGGGGAAGATTTTGAAATCCTCCACGATCTACATCAAAAATGCCAGGGGAAGGGTAACGGCCATTCTGGCCATCAACTTCGATATTTCCGCCATGCTGCTGGCGGGGGAGGCCCTGCGGGACTTTATTTCCGTGGACGAGCCGCAGTCGGCGGAGCCGGAGAAGATCATCAACATCAACGATGTGCTGGACGAGCTCATCGGACAGTCCGTTGCGCTGGTGGGAAAGCCGGCAGCACTAATGAATAAGGAAGACAAGATTCGCGCTATCCGCTTCCTCAGCGAGCAGGGAGCCTTTTTAGTGACCCGCTCCGGGGAGAAGGTGGCCAAATATTTCGGAATATCCAAATATACCCTCTATTCCTATCTGGACCGTTCGGCGGGCGGGCAGAGCACACAGGATTCCTAAACGGTCAGACACGGCAGACGAAAATATTTTGCCTGATTTGCTTTTAAATGGCGGACAACGGAGCGAAGGCGGTTGTCCGCCGTAATTTTGTGCAGTTTTGCGGCGAAAAATGGAAAGAAAACGCTTTTCACAGTCGGAAAAATATGGTATTATCTATCACAAAATAACGGCGCCTGCGGGAATGCCGTGAATTGTCGGCTTAGCCGCAGGAGGAATGAAAAATGCTTTCAGATAATATCGGACGAACGCCGGAGGGCGTTTTGACCATTGCGGGGCAGGAGGTGACCCGCCTGGCGGCGGAATACGGCACCCCGCTGTACCTGATGGATGAGCAGCGGATTCGGAGCAACTGTCGGATGTATCTAAAGGCGTTCCGGGAGAATTTCCCAGAGGGCTCTCTACCGCTGTATGCCAGCAAAGCGGCGTCCTTCAAGCAGATCTACCGCATTATGGCGGAGGAGGGCATGGGCGTGGATGTCGTGTCCTCCGGGGAGCTGTATACCGCGTTGGCCGCGGGTTTTCCGGCGGAGCGTATCCATTTTCACGGTAACTGCAAGACGGACGCGGACATTGCCTACGGCGTAGCATCCGGTATCGGCTGCTTCATTGCGGATAACCGGGAGGAACTGCTGGCGCTGGAGAAAACGGCGGCGGGGGCGGGTGTTACGCAGGCCATTTTGCTGCGGGTGACGCCGGGCATCGACCCCCACACCTACGAGGCCGTGAGCACCGGAAAGGTGGATTCCAAGTTCGGGGCCGCCGTGGAGACGGGACAGGCCATGGAGCTTGTGAAGCTGGCACTGGCCCAGCCGCACCTGAAGCTGCTGGGGCTGCACTGCCATGTGGGCTCTCAGGTGTTTGGAGAGGATGTGTACCAGCGGACCATTGACATCATGGCGGCGTTTCTGGCGGAGATACGGGACGAGACCGGCGCTGTGCTGGAGGAGCTGAATTTGGGCGGCGGCTACGGCGTCCGCTATACCGAGGAGGACGAGGCCATTGACATCCCGGCGCGGCTGCGGGAGGTGGCCCTCCATCTGCGGCGTGAAACGGAAAAGCACGGCTTGCCGATGCCCCGCTTTTTGATGGAGCCGGGCCGCAGCATTGTGGCCGACGCGGGTATGACGCTGTATACCGTTGGCTCTATTAAGCGGATTCCCGGCTATAAGCAGTATGCCGCAGTGGATGGCGGCATGACGGACAATCCCCGCTACGCGCTGTACCAGTCCCGGTACACGGTGTATCACGGCAGCAAGACCGGCCCCACAGAGCGCTTCGATGTGGTGGGCCGCTGCTGTGAAAGCGGCGACATTATCCAGCCCCATGTGGAGCTGCCGGCAGATACCTGCCGGGGCGATATTTTGGCAGTCTGCACCACCGGGGCCTATAATTACTCCATGGCCTCCAATTATAACCGCCTGCCCCGTCCGCCCATTGTGATGCTGACGCCAGAGGGGAGCTATACGGCGGTCCGCCGCGAGACGTTTGCAGATTTGACTGCGCTGGACGAATAACGGCCTGTCTTTTAATACAAGAATAGAAAGCGCGCCCCGGTACGTTTCACCGTACCGGGGCGCGTCTTGATTTATGCGTTGGAGGTAAGCTGCCGGAGCAGCTCACGGAGCTTCTGCACCTCAATGGGCTTGGAGAGGTGGGCGTTCATGCCGCTGGCAAGGGAGCGCTTGATATCCTCGTCAAAGGCGTTGGCGCTGACAGCCACAATGGGAACGGCAGCGCTGTCCTTCCGAGGCAGGGTGCGGATGGCATGAGTGGCGGCCAGACCGTCCATGACCGGCATCATAACGTCCATAAAGACCACCCGGTAATAGCCCTCCGGGGAGGCACGGAATTTTTCCACGGCCTCACTGCCGTTGCACGCGCAGTCCACGCGGCAGTCCATGTCCTCCAAAAACGTTTTCAGAATTTCCATGTTCAGGGCATTGTCCTCCGCCACAAGGACCCGGAGACCGTTGAACTTCAGTTCACCCTCCGGCTGCTGCGCGGGACGGGACGCCTGAGCCGTGCCGTGCTTGAGGGTCAGGGAGAAGGAGAAGGTACTGCCCTGTCCCACGGTGCTGTCCAGATGAATGCTGCTGCCCATCATGTGCACCAGCCGGTTGCTGATGGCAAGACCGAGGCCGGTACCCTGACGGCGGGCAACGGAGCTGTCCAGCTGCTCAAAGCTCTGGAAAATCCGCTGGCGGTCCGCCTCACCGATGCCGATGCCGTGGTCCTGCACGGCAAAATAGACCCGGGAACACCCGCCGGAGAGCACCGTTTCCCGCACGGTCAGGAGAATTTCCGTACCGCTGCCGGAATACTTGATGGCGTTGCCCAGCAGATTGATGAGCACCTGCGTAATGCGGAGAGAATCGCTGCGGAACCAGTCATTATTAAGCTGAATATCCGTGCGGAATAGCTGCTGCTTTTCCTCAAATTTGGCGTCCAGCACAGGATGCAGCTCGTTCAAAAGCTGCGGCAGGTCAAAATCCTCCTCCACCAGAGACATCTTGCCGCTTTCAATTTTGGACATATCCAGAATATCATTCAGCAGGCCCAGCAGATATTCGGAGGAGCTGCGTACCTTTTGCAGACACTCCAGCCGGGCGGCCTCGGTCTGGTTTTCCTTCAGGGCGATTTCCGTCATGCCGATGATGCCGTTCATGGGTGTGCGAATCTCGTGGGACATCCGGGCAAGGAACTCGGATTTGGCCTGCGCGGACTGGTCATGGTGGGTCAGGTTGATGCGGTTCTGGATGATGGTGCCGAGCTCCCAGAGAAGATTGGCGTCCTCTTTTTTCTCCAGAAGCGCGGCGTCCACGCCGATGAGGAACAGTCCGCCGGAATACCGGCCGTTATCCGACATGGGGAACATAAGGCCCTCTGGCTGATAGATGTCATCGGGCAGCGTGAGCATGAAATAAAGCTGCTTTAAGGGCAGCAGCTTGCCCTGCTCCACAGCGCTGTCCAGATGACGGTAGCTCTCATCGGTCCACCGAATGACGCTGTGCTCACTGCCAAGTGCCAGAACGGGGCGCCACTCGTATTCAACGCTGCTGGAAAAATACTCCTGCCGGAACGTGTCGATCAGCAGATTTTTAAGGCCGAAGCGGTCCCGCAGGCGGCAGCACAGCAGGTCCAGCGCCGCCGGGGTGGAGGGGCTGCGGTCAAACAGATTCAGCGCCAGCGCGGCAAGTCCCATCTGCTCCGTGTAGCCAAGGGATATGACCTCGCCAAAGGGCTTGCCTGCGGCATTGGGTTGTTCCAAACTGCCCCATACGGCAAGCGGGGCATCCAGCAGCTCCGCATTGGCAAGGGCCGTGCGGACCTGACGCAGAAGAAGCTCCGTGGATTCTCCTGTGGCAGGGGTGATACCGGCCCGGAAGCGAAGCTCCAGCGCGCTGGAACGAATCAGAGAGGCGAACTGTGTCTGCAATGCCTTCAAAGCGCCACGGCAATCCACTTCGGTGACGTTCGGCAGCCAGAGGAGAAATTCGTCGGAGCCGGCCCGAATCAAGAGGGGCTGCGTGGTTATGCCGCCGCAGACAGAGGCAATCTGCTTGGAAAATTCCTCTAAAATCACATCGCCGAAGGTCAGGCTGTGACTTTGGACGATTTTGGTAAAGTCGCAGATGTCAATGAGAACAAGGAAGCCTACAGGGCTGCTGCGGCGGGCGGCGGCAACGGCGTTCAGACCGGGTTTCAAACGGTAAAAGTCTGTCACGGGGTCAAGCATCTGCCGCTGTGTCCGCTCCAGCTCTTTCAGCTTTTCCTCCTGAATGTCACGGGCAAAACCCACCACGCGGCGATGTCCCGTCTGAGCCTCAGGAACAGCCTTGCCGCGCAGCTCTACCCACAGTCCGTTAGGATGCTCCGGGAGGCGGAACAGAAATTGTGCCCGTACCTCCGGTGCATAGCTGGATAGAAGGGCGTTGAAGGATGCCTGCTCCTCCGGCGTGAGGCAGGACTGTAGGACACCCTTCCGGAACTGCTCTACCGTCCATGTGCCGTTAAATTGCCGGCTGTTGACGATTTCAATGAGCTGTTCCTCCTGCCGGTAGGTGAAGAAGACATCGCTGGAGCTTTTCAGCGCGATGCGGTAGCGCTCCTTTTCTTCGGCAAGCTGATTTTCAGTGGTGATTTCGCTTTCCGTCAGCGTTTGAATGACATGGTGCAGTTCGTCCACCTCTAAAATATCAGAGGGGCGGAACAGCTTCAGGCCGTGCAGACCGCCTCGAACGCTGTCCACCAGTTGATAGACTGGCCGGGTAATTTGCCGGACGCACACAAACATGGCGGCCATGCCAATGAGCGCACAGAACAGAATCGTGGTGAGAATATTCTGATAGAGCTGATTTCCAAGGCCGAACACGGAGCTTTCCGATACAAAGCCGCAGAGGACCCAATCCGTATTTCCGTAGGGAACGTTGCGGTTATAGAGCTTCATGCCGGAGACAACGGCGTAAACGTCCTGGTCGCCCACCTGAGAGTCCTTGACACGGAGCAGATTACTGACCTCTGTTTTCCACAGGGTAAACAGACCGTCTTCCTGATGAACGGCTTCATACAGCGCGCCCTTGCCGATGATGGCCCGGTAGCTTCCGTCCCCCTGGTCAATGGCCAGCGCGTAGCCGGCGTTTTGACTGCGGTCCAGCTCCCGGAGGGAGAGATAGTTATTGGAAAGATAGCTGGTGGATACCTCCGCGCCGACAATGCCGTATATTTCGCCGTTGCACAGCAGGGGAACGGAATAGGTAATCATCCAGTGGTTATCCAGCGGATGCTCCTCTAATGTAAAGGGCAGGGACCAATAGCCAAGGCTGGTCATGTCCACGGTTGTATTTTCGCGGGCTACCAGATAGGGCTTATAGAAGAAATCGTCCGCCGCCCGAACACCGCTCCCCTGAAAGGAGAAGGAGGGGGACCATGAGCTGTCCAGCGTAATGCCGGACTGGCGGGCCAGCGCCTTATCGCCGCGCTCAATCAGAAGGTCGGAGTTTGTCTCGGTTTTGGTGGCGGGGTCGGAATCCTGCAGGAAAAAGCCCTCGTAATTTGCCGGAAGCATCGGGTCGGCGCTGTTGGCGAGAATCAGGAACACGCCGCAGGAGCTGTCCCGCCGCAGATAGTCCAGAAGCTCCGGGAATACCTGCGCCGCATAGGCGCGCTGGAGCGCCGAATCTCCCAGAAAGGTCCCTATGGAGATATCCTGCTCCGCAAGGAATGTCCAGAGCATATTGGTTAGAAAGTTGCTTTCGTTCCGAATGCCGCTCCACTGGTCCACCATGGCGTTTTGCAGCACAACACTCTGGTTTTCCACCAAATTGCTGTCGATGTCCACGGTATTGCGCTCCATGGTTTCCCGGGTGCCGCTGGCCAGCAGAATGGAAAAGGGGACAATGCCCTGAAGCAGCACAACCAGCAACAAAGGCAGAAGCAACAGGTACGTCAGTGATTTTTTACGCCGGTTCATGGCGCCTCCTTCAGCCCGACAGGGCCTTGCATCATTTCGCTCAGGACTGAGCGGCGGTTTCCAGCACTTGGCAGAAAGCCTCGTACCACGTCTCGAAAGCCTCGTCCGTCACATAGGGGGTGACAGCCTCGGCCCGGGGCGTTCCGGCGGCAACGGCCTCGTCAATGGCGGCTTTGTCAGCCACGGCCTTGTCGGAGAGGTTGTAGTCCAGCACCTTCCGGGCGGCAAAGCCGTTTTGGAAGCACTTGGGCGTGTAGAACGAAATGGAATCGTAATCGCTGAGGATGCTGCTCAGGCAGTCATACGCCTTGCTGTTGATGCTGAGCTGCTGGTCCTCAATGACAGCCTCCAGCGCTTCCATGGAGTTAGCGTCCTTACGGACCGGCAGATAGGCGGAGTCGCACACAAAGCGGAGATTATTTTCCTTGGCGGTGAACCACTTCAAAAATTCGCAGGCGGCAAACTCATGCTGCTCGTCGGACAGGGTCACGGCCATGCCGGCGCCCTGCTGCACGTTGATGTGCTGGCCGCCCTCCATGACCGGCGTGGGCAGTACGGCGTAGCCGATGGGGCGGCTTCTGTCATCCAGCACCACCTGATCCGGGAAGTACATGGAGGAGGAAGAGGAACCGGTGTAAGCCAGAATGTCGCCGGTCTTGACATCGTCGGAGCGGAATTTGCCGAGGCTTGCGAACCAGCCGTTGACGTAGGGAACGTAATAGTTGTCCCACAGGCGGCGAATCTGCTCCTTTTCCGGCCGGAGCGTGACCTCACCGTTTTCCACATCGAAAATGTCCACGCCCATCTGCTTCATGCCGATGATGAAATAGTTGGACATGGAATCCCGGCCATAAAAGGCCTTACCGTCATCGGGCACATCGGGGGTCAGGCTGTCTGTCCACTCGTAGTATTGCCGCGCAACGTCCACAATGCCCTCTGTGGTGGAAAGCTGGTCCAGCGTGACGCCGGTGGCGTCGGCAAAGGGCTGCCAGTCGGTGGTGTTGATCATGGTGATCTCGGTGGATTTAGCGACAGGGAAGATGTACAGCGCACCGTCATCGTGGAAGTAGCCCTCCTGAATATAGGCGTCCACGTATTCGCTCAGCTCCTCAGCGGAGAAAAACTGGGAAAGGTCGGCCAGCTTGCCCTGCTGCTGCATGGCGTATGCTGTGTCGGCATAGGTGGAGAAGATATTGGGAAGCTCCTGAGAGCCGACGGAGCCGGCGGCTGCGGCAGTGACAGCTTTTTCAAGGTCTGATACGGAGCCTTGACTGTAGCCCTCTACATAAATGCCCTTCTCCTTGCCAACGGTGGCGTTAAACTCGGAAACCAGCTCATCGAAAGCGGATTGCTGTGCGCCGTTGTAGTAGTGCCACACCGTCAGGGAAACGGGATTGCTGGGGTCCAGCGTAACGGTTTTGCTTTCGGCGGCGGCCTTTTCTGCACCACACCCGGACAGAAGGGACAGCGCCAGCGCACCGGCGGCCAGCCGGGACCAATTCGTATGTTTGTTCATAACCACTCTTGTATTCTCTCTCTTTTTTTAAATATGACCGTATTCTGCAAAATTCAATAATTAGCAAATATTTTACACGCTTCTGCGCGGTTTGTAAAGACAGCATTCCGGCAAGTGCGGAAATAAAACGGTAAATATTGGTTCAGGAGCGGGCAAACAGCTCCGGGGCGATGTTGCTGATTTCCGGCCACTGGAAAAAGGCGGCGGCTACGCCAAGCTGCTGTCCCAGCCGCAGCTTTTGCCGCAGCGTTCCGGCATCGTCGAACAGAATGAACTGCGCCTGACCGCTTTGTGTACAGGTAAAGTACCGGGCGCACAGGTCCCGGGAGAAGAAAACGGCGGGGCCCTGCGCGTGCAGCAGCGTATCCAGCTTCTCCGGCGTCAGCGGTTCTCCCAGCCCGGTGGGGGCTGGGAGGGAAAAGCACATTCGGAGCAGTTGAACGTCCAGCGCAATGTGTTGGGAACCGCCGTAAAGTGAGATGACTTCACGCAGGTGCTCCTCAAAGCTGCCGCCGGACACTGCCGTGTTGATGATGACGATGCGGTGCGCTGTTAATTTGGCATACGCTTCCGGGAGGTAAAGAGGGCGGTGTCCGGCGGCGCAGCTCCGTCCGAGGGCGGCGGCAAGGTCGGATAGGTCCCGGCGCGGCGGCATTTCAAAATCCAGTACGATGCCGGAATAGCTCCTGCGTCCGCACTCCCGGAGCAGCGCCCCGGCCAGTCCCTCCGGGTCCTCCACCGGCGGCGCGCCCCGGTCGCTGAGTACCAGCAGCCCGCCGCTGGTCTGCACCAGCAGATTTCGCCGCAAAAGCGCGGATTCCTCCCCAATATGATAGGCGGCGTGAGCCAGCTCCCGACGGTAGGGCGCCGCCTCCCGGACATCCTCGGGCCGCACGGTCAAATAGAGGCGCATGAGAATTCCCCCCTTGAGAAATGATTTGCTTTTTGCTATACTACCACTTATACGAAAAGGGGGAGCGGTTCATGCTTTTGACGCCGGATGTTCTTTTTGACAGCTACCGGGACATTACGCCCGCGTTTCTGCGGCAGCGTGAAATCGGATTGCTGCTGACGGACCTTGACTATACGCTGGCGCCGAAGGCTGTCCGGCGGCCGGATGACGCGCTGCGCCGATGGATCGCCGCCATGGAGAACGCGGGCATCACGGTCATGATCGTTTCCAACAACCGCTCCGGGCAGCGGGTCACGGAGTTCTGCGCGGACTTGGGGGTGGGCTTTCAGGGCCACGCGGGAAAGCCAAGCCCCAAGGGCCTGTGGGCCGCTATGGAGCGCGTGGGCGTGTCCCCGGCCCACACGGCCATGCTGGGGGACAAGCTGCTGACGGATATGCTGGCCGCCCGCAGGGCAGGCGTACTGGCGCTGATGGTGGAGCCGCTGGGCGGCCCGGTGGGGGCGTGGAACCGATTTCTGCACCTGCTGCAGCGGCCGTTTAAGGCGGCCTGTCCGCTGAAAATGCAAAAAAAGCCGAAAGAAAACACAAAATAAACGGAAAACTACTTGCAAAGGCGGACAAGATAGGGTAAAATATCATCGGTCAATTTTGGAGAAACAGAAAATATTGAGAAAATGTCCACTTCACGGTCGTTTTCTCGTAAAGATTTGTGAGGAGGATTTAACTATGCCTATTTCCGCAGGCGATTTCCGCAAGGGTGTTGTTTTTGAGATGGACGGTAAGCCCATGCTGGTAGTGGACTTCCAGCACGTGAAGCCCGGCAAGGGCGCTGCCTTTGTCCGCACCAAGTACAAGAACGTGATGACCGGTGCTATCCGTGAGGAGTCCTTCAACCCCAGCGCCAAGTTTGAAAACGGCACTGTGGAGCGCAGAAACGCCGAGTACAGCTACAACGACGGCGATCTGTACTATTTCATGGACCCGGAGACCTATGACATGACCCCGCTGAACAAGGACGTTCTGGGCGACAGCTTCCAGTTTGTCAAGGAGAATACCATGTGCACGCTGGTGAGCTATAAGGGCAATGTGTTCAGCGTGGAGGCTCCTAACTTCATGGAGCTGGAGGTCACCGCTACCGAGCCCGGCGTGAAGGGCGATACCGCCACCAACGTCACGAAGCCCGCTACGCTGGAGACCGGTGCGATCATCAAGGTGCCCCTGTTCATCAACGAGGGCGAGAAGATTCAGGTGGATACCCGCACCGGCGAGTATCTGGGCCGCGTCAAGGAGTAAGCCGAAAGGGGGGACTGCAGTCCCCCCCTTTATTTCCCAACATGATATTTTGAAAGGAGCGATCACGATGGAGATCACTGAGAAGGTTGCTTATCTGAAGGGCCTTATGGAAGGCATGAAGCTGGATACCGAGTCCAACGAGGGAAAGATTCTCTCCGCCATGGCCGATATTTTAGAGGATATCAGTCTGGAGCTGGAGGACCTGTGGGATTCTCAGACAGAGCTGGAGGACGGTCTGGACGTTGTCAGCGACGATCTGGAGGACGTTGAGGACGCCGTGTACGGCGAGGATGATGACGAGGACGAGTCCTTTGACGACGAATATTATGAGGACGATGCCGAGGAGGACGAGGACTGCTACGCCACCACCTGCCCCACCTGCGAGGAGACCATCTATTTTGATGAGTCCGTACTGGAGGATGGCGAGGTCATCTGCCCCAACTGCGGCGAAAAGCTGGAGTTTGACATGAGCTCTCTGGAGGAAGACAACGGAGAGGACAACGGCAATCAGGAATAAGCCGTATCCGGCGCGGAGCGGTTGCTCTATATGGAATGCTTAACCTGATTTAAAATGAAGCCCCGGCAGGTCATCGGTTCTGACCTGCCGGGGTTTTTACTTTTATGCAATGTCCGCTTTGAAATTGCTCTTTACGGTCAGGAGATTTACATAAACAGGCAGAGCAAAATCGGGAGAAAAATGGCGGGGACCAGATTCATGATCTTGATTTTTGACGCCACCAGCATATTCAGTCCCAACGCCACAATGAGCAGAGAGCCGACACAGGTCATCTCCGCGATTACACTATCGCTGAGCAGGGGGGCCAGCAATCCGGCTGCAAGGGAGATTGTCCCCTGATAGAGAAAGATTGCCGCGGCGGAAAAGAGAACGCCGATCCCAAGAGACGAGGCGAAAACAATGGCGGCAATTCCGTCTATCACGGCCTTGGCTTTCAGAGTATCGTAGTTGCCGGTGAGGCCGTTTTCCAGCGACCCGACAATGGCCATGGCGCCTACGCAGAACAGCAGGGAAGCGGTCACAAAACCGTCTGCCACGCTGGGGGAGCCTTCGCCTGTATGGACGAGGCGTGCGGTTTTCTTTTGTACCCAGTCGCCGAGGGCGTGCATTTTGGCATCCAAGTCCAGCAGTTCGCCGATAACGGCGCCCAGCGCAATAGAGATGATGATCACCAGCGTATTTTCCCCCTTGAGACTGCCGCTGATGCCGATGTAGAGGACGCACAGTGCCATGCCCTGCATTACAAGGGCCTGAAGCCGCCCGCCAAGGCTGTCAGCGGACACGTCGTCGGCGGAGTGCTTGGTGACGGCCTGTATGGCAAGCCCAATCAGAGAGCCTGCGACAATGGCAAGCGTGTTGACAATGGCAAGCGTGTTGATAATGGTTCCGGTTAACATAGCATTATCCCTCTCGACTGATAAGCTCCCGCACAACTTTGCTGCCCATCAGCAGACCGGCCGTGGCCGGGACCCACGGATTGCTGGCGGGAACACTGCGGCGTCCCGGCGGCGGGGCCTCCAGTTGGAGAGTGGGGGCCGGTTCCTCCGGGGAAAAGACAACGGTTTGGTGCTGAATCCCCCGGCTTCGCAGTTCCCTTCGCATGACCCGCGCCAGCGGACAGCCATAGGTTTCGGAAATATCCGCCAGCCGCAGCAGGAAGGGGTCCAGCTTGTTGCCGGTTCCCAGCGCCATGATGAGCGGGATGTGCAGCCGCCGGGCAGTCTCAGCCAAATCCAGCTTGCAGCTCACAAGGTCAATGGCATCTACGATGTAATCATAGTGGCAGCCCTCCGGGAAGAAGAGTGCCCGGTTATCGGCATTGTACAGCGCCTGCATGGGGTGCAGGACCGCCTCCGGATTGATTTCAGCGATGCGCCGGGCTACGGCCTCGGCCTTTGGCAGTCCAATGGTAGAGGACAGGGCCTCTAACTGCCGGTTCAGGTTGGACAGAGCCACCGTGTCTCCGTCCACCAGCGTCAGCTCTCCGATGCCGGAGCGGGCCAGACATTCGGCCACATAGCTGCCGACACCGCCCAGTCCGAATAAAATCACATGGGCACGGGCGAGACGGGCCTGCCCCTCCTTGCCCCAGAGCATTTCATTTCTTAAAAAACGTGCGTCCATCATTTGCTCCCGCCTGCCTTTGGACAGGCTTTTATCAGAAATAAAGCGGGGCCGACTGATCATCAGCCAGCCCCGGTGATTAAAGGTTTAAAGGGGAATATAGGATCAGCCGACGAACTTCATGCCGAAGTCCTTCTGCTCCGTTACGGCGTCCTTGGTCAGCTCCTCGTTCCACTTGTTTGTGTCCTCGGTCTGGAGGTTGTCCGTCACAGCAGCGGCCCAAGCGGGCAGGTCCGTACCGACAAAGTACATGACATGGGAGCCGTAGGTGGTGTCCACCACATCGGTGTCGCCGCTCTTGCGGGAGGAGTCAAAGCACCAGTCATTAAAGGCTTCAACCATCTGACCCTTGGTGATGCGGGTGTACAGGCCGCCGGTATACTTGGAGCCATCGGCGGAATCCTCCATTGCCAGCTTGGCAAAGGAATCCTCAGTAGCGTCACCGGCCTTCCACTCAGCCAGAATTTCTTCAGCCTTGGTGCGGGCGGCGGCCTTCAACTCCTCCTGCTCGGCATCATAGCCCTCGTCATCAGTGGACAGGGTGCCGCTCTCGGGCTGAATGAGGATGTGGCGCACATCCACGGTGTTGTATTCCTCGCGGCCGCAGCTGTGGAACAGAGCCACATAGTAGCTGCTGCCGACCTCCAGAACGGCGGTATCGCCGCTCTTGCGAGCGCCGTCGAACAGCCAGTTGCCGGTGGTGCCATCGTAGTAGGCGGTGCTGTCGCTGCTGTAATAGCTGGCCTTTTCATAGTTGCCGGCGGCACTTTCCAGAGAGGTACCGGCCTTGTAGGCTGCTAAAATCTTATCGGCGGTCTCCTTGGCAGCAGCCTTCGCGGCCTCGGTTTCCTCATCCGTGGGCTGAACGGTGTTGCCATCGGCGTCCGTAGTGCTCTCAGCGGCGCCGCTGACAACCACATACTCCCAAGAGGCCTTGTCATAGGTCTTGGTATCGGCCTGATAGGCTTCCTCCAACTGCTCATCGGTATAGGTCAGCCGGTCGGCATAGGCGTTGGCGTAATCCTGATACTGCAGGAGCTTCAGAACCTGCTGGCCGTAGACCTTTTCCGTCATGGTGCTGCCGAGATTCTGCTGGAGGTACTTATTGACGGACATACCGCTGGAAGTGGCGGCGGTCTTCAGAGAGTCCATAGAGTCCTGATACTGGGCCTGCACACTGTCCGGGAACTGGTAGCCCTCCGCCTTGGCAGCCTCCAGACCCTTGCGGATCGCTTCGGGAACTTCAGCAGCTTTGCCAAGGCCGTAACCGACCTTGCCTTTTCCGTCGCCGACGACCATCAGCGCGGAGAACTTCATGACACGGCCGCCCTTAACGGTCTTGGAAACACGGTTGAGGGCAACGAGCTTTTCCATGTATTCGCTCGGTTCACGTTCAAATCTGGGCATTTCGTTGTTCCTCCTTCTTAGAATTCCAGACCGCCCTCACGGGCGCCTTCGGCCAGCTCAGCAACACGACCATGGTACAGGTAACCGCCGCGGTCGAACACGACCGTGTCGATGCCCTTGGCCTTGCAGCGCTCGGCCACCAGCTTGCCCACGGCACGGGCGGCAGTCTTGTTGCCGCCGTTGCCCTCGATCTCCTTATCCAGGGAGGAAGCGGAGACCAGGGTGTTGCCGGCCACGTCGTCGATGACCTGAGCGTAGATGT
>ENA-UPXC01003755-UPXC01003755.1-human-gut-metagenome-genome-assembly--contig:-NODE-3755-length-15020-cov-9.790069_pt1 | contig 15020 bp, 12 predicted proteins | sample MGYA00250047_ERZ773371 | MGnify/ENA primary metagenome ERZ773371 (study PRJEB29103, sample SAMN06111975) | human gut metagenome | biome: human gut; feature: ankylosing spondylitis patient; material... | reverse complement strand
ACCGCACACAAGGTATTCCTTAATTGATGAATATCTTTTTTCAAGCAGAAGTCGGCATACTAGATTGTTGACTGTGACTGGAGTTCAGACGTGTGCTCTTCCGATCTAGGGAATCCCACAGCTGATCCTGGCAGGCGCATCTGTGGATGATGTGTATGTGATTGTTTTGTTTTCAACCTTTACAGGAATGATGCAGGGTGAAAGCGCTTCCGTGACAAGCTTTCTTAACGTTCCGGTTTCTATATTTCTGGGGGGTGTGCTTGGACTGCTGCTCGGTACCTTTTTTGCGTACTATTTTAAAAAAGTACACCTTAGGGATACAGCTAAAGTACTTATCATATTAAGTGTTTCTTTCCTTCTTGTAGTGATAGAAGACCATCTCAATACACCAATTACATTTTCAGCGCTGATCGCAATTATGTTTATTGGAATCGGACTGCAGAAGAAGAGAGAAGCTGTTGCGAAAAGACTTTCTGTTAAATATGGAAAACTTTGGGTAGGGGCAGAAGTATTTTTATTTGTTTTGGTCGGCGCTACTGTAAATATTGAATATTTTGGAAAAGTGGGTGTTCAGGCACTTGCAGTAATCCTGGGAGCACTGGTATTCAGAATGCTTGGTGTGTTTATATGTTTGCCTGGAACAGACCTTACAGGCCGGGAGAAAATGTTCTGTATGCTGGCCTACACGCCAAAGGCTACGGTTCAGGCTGCCATTGGCGGAATCCCCCTTTCCCTTGGATTTGCCTGTGGTGATATGGTGCTGACAGTGGCAGTGCTGGCGATTGTACTGACAGCGCCACTTGGGGCGCTTGCAATAGATTCGTTGTATAAAAAATGGCTGGTAAGGTAGAGGCGCACATCCCATCACCTTTTCCCCTTTCCTTTCATAAAATAAGGAGAAGGAAAAAGGAGTATCGCAAATATGAAAATCAAAAAAAGATTGACAGCGGCAGCCCTTGCCGTCCTTCTGGCAGTGACTGCTCTGCCTGCTGCTGTTATGGCAGAGGAGAAAGATGATAAAAAACAACTGACAAAGGTGACTTTAAATGAGGTTGCCCATTCTATTTTTTACGCGCCTCAGTATGTTGCCATTGAAAAAGGTTATTTTGCAGACCAAGGGCTGGAGGTGGAGCTGGTAACAGGTTTTGGAGCAGATAAGGTTCTGACAGCTCTGATCTCAGGAGAGGCGGATATCGGATTTATGGGAGCGGAGGCCTCCATTTACGCATATCAGGAAGGCGCCACAGACCCGGCGGTGAACTTTGCGCAGCTGACTCAGAGGGCGGGAAATTTCCTGGTGGCAAGGGAAGAGATGCCGGATTTTCAGTGGAGTGATCTGAAGGGCAAGAAAGTGCTTGGGGGACGAAAGGGCGGTATGCCGGAAATGGTTTTTGAGTATATTCTGAAACAAAACGGACTTGACCCGCAGAAGGATCTTTCCATTGATCAGAGTATTGATTTCGGTTCTACGGCAGCAGCTTTTGCAGGGGATGACTCTGCGGATTTTACAGTAGAGTTTGAGCCTTCTGCTACAGCTCTGGAAAAGGAGGGAACCGGTCATGTGGTTGCTTCGCTTGGGGTGGAGTCCGGATATGTGCCTTATACTTCTTACAGCGCAAAAACCAGCTATCTGAAAGAGTATCCGGATGTAATACAGAAGTTTACAAATGGTCTTCAGATGGGAATGGAGTTTGTGCGGGAGCATACACCGGAGGAGATCGCGCAGGTGATCGCGCCTCAGTTTCCGGAAACTGATATGGAAACGCTTACAACTATTGTAAAACGTTATCATGAACAGTATACCTGGAAAGAAAATCTTATATTTGAAAAGGAAAGCTTTGAGCTTTTGCAGGATATTCTGGAGGATGCAGGGGAACTAAGCAGGAGAATGCCCTATGAAAAGCTTGTTACAGTGGAATATGCGGAAAAAGCAGCAGAATGACAGAAATTTGCGATTTTTGATATTGACACTTTTTTTCTCCTGTGACACTATTAAATAAGAAAACGGAAGGAGAAAAAATATGTCGGACAAAAGACAATGCGGTGTGCTGCTGCCTGTCAGCAGCCTGCCGTCAAAATATGGAATCGGATGTTTTTCAAAAAGCGCCTATGATTTTGTAGACGCATTGAAGGCGGCAGGACAGAGCTGCTGGCAGATTCTGCCTCTGGGTCCTACCAGCTATGGTGATTCGCCCTATCAGTCATTTTCCACCTTTGCAGGCAATCCTTATTTTATCAGTCTGGAAGACCTGATCGAAGAGGGAGTTCTCACGCAAAAGGAGTGTGACGCAGTGGATTTTGGCAGTGATCCTGCCAGTGTGGATTATGCGAAGCTGTATAAGGGCCGGATTATTCTTCTTCGAAAGGCTTATGAGCGCAGTAATGTGGGGGAAAACGAGGAATTCAGACGCTTTCAGGAAGAAGAAGCCTGGTGGCTGAAGGACTATGCGCTTTTTATGGCTGTGAAGCAGAGATTTGAGGGAAAGCCCTGGAGTGAATGGGCGGAGGATATCCGCCTCAGATGGCAGAATGCTCTGGATTATTACAGACGTGAGCTGTACTTTGAAATTGAATTTCAGGAGTATATGCAGTTTAAATTCAGGCAGCAGTGGATGAAGCTGAAAGCCTATGCCAATAAACAGGGAATTGAGATCATTGGAGATATTCCCATTTATGTTGCCATGGACAGTGCAGATACCTGGGCAAACCCGTGGCTGTTTAAGCTGGATGAAAATAATTGCCCCACACAGGTTGCCGGTTGTCCTCCGGACGGTTTTTCAGCAACGGGACAGCTTTGGGGGAATCCCCTTTATAACTGGGAGGTGCACAGAAACTCCGGATTTGAGTGGTGGATCAAACGGATCGAAAACTGTTTCCGCCTTTATGATGTAGTAAGAATCGACCATTTCCGTGGATTTGATGAGTATTTCTCTATTCCATACGGGGCAGAGACGGCGGTAGACGGACACTGGGAAAAAGGACCGGGCATGGATCTGTTCTGGAAAGTAAGAGAAGCACTGGGTGAAAAACCAGTTATCGCAGAAGACCTAGGATACGTTACGGACAGTGTACGTGAGCTGGTAAGGGACAGTGGATTTCCGGGTATGAAGGTTCTGGAATTTGCATTTGACTCGAGAGATTCGGGATGTGCGAATGACTATCTGCCACACAACTATCCGGTGAACAGTGTTGCTTATACAGGAACACATGACAATGAGACGCTTGCAGGCTGGTGGGGAAGCATCAGTAAGGATGAGCAGAAGCTGACCCGCGAGTATCTCTGTGATACGTACACACCGGAAGCAGAACTGAATAAGCCGTTGATCAGCCTGATCATGAGAAGTGCCGCAAAATGGTGCGTGATCCCGATGCAGGATTACCTGGGTCTTGATAACAAGTGCCGTATGAATACACCGTCAACGGTCGGAACCAACTGGAAATGGAGAATCCGCAAGAACCAGTTATCTGTGAAATTACAGAAAGAGATCTATGCAGTGACATTGCGTTACGGAAGAATGAACTGGATGGAAGAAGTTGAAGAGGCAGCGGACAGAGAAGAATAGAGAGTATCCTGTCTGGGAGCGGAAATAAAAAGGGCAGATATCTGTATAATGATATCTGCCCTTTGCTATTCGTATACTTTCATAGGTTCTCTTCAAATTAGATAGGAAGTTCAAGATAAATATCTTTTCCTTCTTTGATAGAGATGACTACTTTACCATGTTTAATTGTAGTAACAGCACCTTGAACACTTGCAACAGGTGCGGATTCGGCAGGAGCTTCCTCTTCAGCAGGAGCTTCTTCTGCTGCTAAATCGTCATCTGATTTGAATCCTTCTACGTTATCTGCTGTCAGTGGACAGAGGGAATCACTTGTTTTTGTTAATTTTGCCCCAAGAACCTGTCCGATCTTCAGACATCCGTCAAGATTTAAAAGACCTGAATCTACTAATTCATCGAAGATTGCAGGATCCTCTAAGTTTGCCGGTTCAATTGTAATTCCGCCTTCTGCTCTACAGCATAATACGGCAGGATCATTTGCATGCGCTTTCGCTGTTTCAGCTGTAATTGACATACCGAATACCTCCTAAATATTCATATTTATTTTCTATGAATAGTATAGACTTTTCTAATTAAATTTTCCAATTGCTTTTTCCGATGAAAGACAACTGGAATAGATAATCTCTATAGAACAAAGAAATAAGAATCAGCTTAAAAAATATATAGAATCTTTCTATAAGTATATGAGAATAACCAATTGGAAATATAGAGGAAACAGGAATATAATAATATCAAACGATAATATTGTTAGTGGCAGGGATCAGCCACATTCCCTTCTCTTAAAGCCCTTTTCCTGAGGATGTCGATATCGGGACGACATTTCCAGGAAAAGGGCTTTGACGTTGTATAGAATGATAAGTTATAATGAATCATATGTTCGAGAAAGTAAAATAAATGGGGAAGCAATAGAAAATGAAAAATACAGAAAAAAAAGATGAAGACCTTGTTAAGATTGTACAACCGCTGGTGGACTGGTATCGCGAGAATAAAAGAGATCTTCCGTGGCGCCATAACCCGGACGCATACCGGGTGTGGATATCCGAGATTATGCTGCAGCAGACAAGGGTGGAAGCTGTAAAAGGATATTACGACCGCTTTTTAAAAGCACTTCCGACAGTGAAGGATCTCGCAGAAGCAGAAGAGGATAAACTCCTGAAGCTATGGGAAGGTCTTGGATATTATAACCGTGTCAGGAATATGCAGAAGGCAGCACAGCAGATCATGGTTGATCATGAAGGCATATTTCCGGATACTTATGAAGAAATTCTGCAATTGAAAGGAATCGGCAATTATACAGCGGGGGCCATCAGTGCATTTGCCTACGGAATCCCGAAGCCGGCAGTGGATGGTAACGTACTCCGGGTGATTTCCAGAATCACCGGAAGCTATGAAGATATCATGAAGCAGAGTGTCCGTAAGAAGATTGAAAACGCACTGGAACAGGTCATACCATCTGATGCTGCCAGTGATTTCAATCAGGGACTGATCGAGTTGGGAGCAATCGTGTGTGTGCCGAACGGAGAACCGAAATGTGAGTTATGTCCGGTAAAAGAGTATTGTATTGCATGTACAGAGAATCTGACGGCAGAGATACCGGTAAAGAAAAAGGCGAAAGCCAGAAAGATCGAAGAAAGAACGATTCTGATATTCAAAGACGGTAAGCGGATTGCAATTCGGAAGCGCCCGGCGAAAGGTTTGCTTGCAGGACTGTATGAATTTCCGAATGTGGAAGGTAAGCTTTCGATGGACGAAGTTACGGAGTACAGCAAGACGATCGGTCTGATGCCGGTCCGTGTGCAGGAACTTCCGGAAGCAAAGCATATCTTCAGTCATATCGAATGGCATATGACAGGATATGAGGTGATCGTAGATGAGCTGGAGAAGACGAATGAGAAAGGATTCCTGTTTATTCATCCGGAGGAGATCAGGAAGGAGTATTCGATTCCGTCGGCGTTTGAAAAGTATACAGGGTATGCGGGGATTGAACGGTAGTGATCGGAAAAACAATGGAAATTAAAAAGATGCAGATAACTGTCAGTTATATAACAGTTACCTGCATCTTTCTATATGATTCATAATTATACATATTACGTCGGCTGTTGGGAAAACTTAGGAGCTTTCTTGTCTGCTGCAACATATACGAATGGATAGATAATGCATGCCATCGTAACAGCTGCGATCACATCGGTTACGGAATGCTGCTTTAAGAACATTGTGGACAGAATGATAAGTGCAGCCAGAATGTAAGCGCTGATTTGGATCCATCTGTGCTTTTTCAGATCATTACTATGTGAGATGGCAATGCCTGCACCGATAGAGTTGAATACATGGATGCTTGGAAGCACGTTCGTCGGTGTATCTGTTTTATACAGAACTTTTACCATATCGGTAAACATATTGTCTCGTGGAAATACAGTTGGTCTTAAATTTAATGCATTTGGAAAGACCGTACATATGATCAGGAAGATTGTCATACCTGAAAATAAAAAAGCACATAGTCTGTAAAATCCCCATTTATCCTTAATCAGGAAATAAGCCACAGTCACAGCAATGAATATGAACCACAACAAATAAGGGATAATAAAATATTCAATAAACGGAATATGATTATCAATTGGAGAGTGTATCATATAATGTCGTACATCTGTGCGCTTTTCAAGGTAAACAAACCATGGCATATAGATCAGAAAGTATGATAATACCCATGCATGACGGTACTTCTTCAAAAAACTCTTTGCTTTATCAATGGCTTTCATATGAACTACCCCTTTTTAAGCCTTTGTTATTATCTTATCTCGTTTCAAAGCGCATTATAACATGAAAAAAATGAATCAACAATAATGTTCATGGAATATTAACAAAATTAATAATACATTTTCTTTTTCTCAAATATCTGCATGTCGTAAGAAAGTGTTCCTTTCTTTAACGCATCCGGTGTACGAAGTGTCCATACAGCAATCGGAAGATGCAGAATGTGCTTTAAAAACCATACTTCAAATCTCGGAAGGTCTGCGAGTTTATACGAGATAAAATCAGGACGTCCGAGTACATTGCCGAGTAGATGTTTTACAATAAAAGTCAGTATCCATGGTTCCGGAAGATTGTCTGCAGTCAGATTGGAAGAAAGCTGACCTCTCAGGACATGTGGCGCATGGCGGCGGAACCACCAGATGCCAAGTGTGTTAAAGGACTGCACCATATAAGGACCGTTATAGTTTTTCAGGGCTTCCCATGTCTTTTCGCAGATACTGAGAGAAGATTTCGGAATCTTAAGTTCGATCAGAAGCGGCACCTGCCCGTCTACCAGAGAAAGTACCTCAGAAAAAAGAGGGATGGTTTCAGTGGTATCCTGTAACCGGCAGCGCTGCAGTTCTTTTGACGGAAGTACCTCAACTGCTTCCGGGCGTCCGCAGATACGTGACAGATCATCATCGTGAAATACGACAAGTTTTCCGTCGGTTGACAGATGTACATCCAGTTCAATTCCGTATCCGTGTGAGATGGCAGCCCGGAAAGAAGAAAGGGAATTTTCCGGAATTCCCTTTTCAATACAGTGGTATCCGCGGTGTGCGAACATAGTATGGAGAAATGGGCGGATCTGCTGTTTGTGGGACAGCCTCGGCCAGATCAGATAAAAGTAGAACGATGTGAAAAATATAATAATTCCGGCAATTAGTAAACGCATAAAATAACCTCCCTGTGTACAGAATTATTTACAAGGCGTAATAATACGTAACTTCTCTTTTTCCAGATGTACATGGATGTCAGACTGCAGAAAGACCGGCTCGCCGTCAGTATGTACAGGCAGTGCGCGGTCACTGGTGATCGTGACTTCTGTGCAGGTGTCCAGAGTGATTCCACGGAAACGGGTATGCCATCCTTTGAATGCTGTCGGAAGCAGGCAGAGAACCTTAAGCCGTGTCAGTTCTGAGACAGTAATGATATCCAGTCTGTCATCGGTCCCGCTGGCGGCAGGACAGAAGTTGAATCCGCCGCCTTCATATTTCAGATTCATAACTGCTGTAAAATAGACTTTGTGATAGGTTTTTGTTTCACCGGTTTCGGTTGTGACAGTCATTGTGACCGGCTTTAATGTAAGCAGTTTATGAAGTGCAACACCGAGATAGGTAAGTTTCCCAAGTTTCAGACGGTTCAGAAAAGCTTTGAGCGGCGTGACCATTACCTGATGGCAGACTGCGGCATCAAAGCCGATACCGGTACTTACGGCAAAACGCCGGTGTTTATTTTCATAATCCAGGACACCGACATTCATGGCGGTGTAATGCGAAGGAGAAAGAATCTGTTCCAGAGCACTGTGGATGTCCGTCGGAAGTCCCAGACCTCTGGCAAAGTCATTTCCTGAACCAAGCGGGATATATCCCAGTGTTACTTTGTCCAGATATCTGATCCCATCGATTACTTCGTTTAAAGTACCATCTCCTCCGAGGACAACAATCGTATGAGGAGCACCGTCGGAAGTCAGATCATGCACCAGGCGGGTAGCATGATGCTGATATTTCGTAAATAAAACATTATATGCGATTTCTTTTTCCAGCAAAATTTTTTCAATCTGTTTCCAGAGAAGAATCCCTCTGCCGGATCTGGCGTTGGGATTGGCAATAAACGTGTACATACCGTATTCATCCTTTGCAAATTCATAGATTTCAAAATGATCAGAACAATCCGTTCAGATAAGTAGTAAGGGATCGGCGCATATTGCCCTCAAAATCAGCATCGCCGCTCTTTAAACACCACTCAAATACATTTCCGATTACGATCATACGGATGTCGGTTGTGATATCCTCCAGATCAGCAGGAGGGGAAATGATTCCGGCATCAATTACGCGTTTCAGATAATCGTGAACGGTGATGATCGGATATGGTCTTTCCGTACGGATCAAAGGGTTCAGGGATTGATTCTTAGGTGTATAGTAATTGGCCATAAATTCAACTCCGAGCTCTTCGCAGTAGTGAACATAATTCAAGTAAACCGAGATGATTGCCTCTTTTGTCCCGGCAGCACTGGATGGAAGATCAAGAAGATTAGGATCCATACTCGGCTGTTCTTCAATATAATAAGAAAGAAGATCATCTTTTGTCTTGAAATGATGATAAAAACTTCCATTGGAGACACCGGCTTCTTCGCAGATATTCTTGATCGACAGCTGCTCATAACCCTGCTTTTGCAGGATCCGTTTGGCTGCCTGAAAGATCTTGGCACGTGTTTCCCTGGATTTGAGTTGTTGTTTTGAGAGTCCTTGTATTTCCTGATTCATAAGTAAAAACCCCTTTAAGTATTTCTGTTTTTCTGATAAGTTCAAGTAGTTTCAGTATAACATAGAGAAAATACATTTTCAAGAAAACAGAGTGAACTCTGTATTATAGACGCCATTGCATACAGTGGGGAATTCAGTTATAATTATCCGCGTAATAAAGAAGTATAAATTCTTTGAATACGGCAAGAAAGGGAAAGACAAAACATATGGATATTAATCAGGTGATTACCGGGGAACTTGGAGTCAAAAGATGGCAGGTCGATGCGGCGGTAAAATTAATCGATGAAGGCAATACGATCCCGTTTATCGCAAGATATAGAAAAGAAGTCACGGGAACATTGGACGATGCTCAGCTGCGAACATTGTATGAGAGACTGGTATATCTGCGCAATCTGGAAGAAAAGAAAGAACAGGTTCTGTCAAGTATAGAGGAACAGGGAAAACTCACCGGAGAATTAAAAAAGCAGATTCTGGCAGCAGAGACGATGGTTGTGGTAGAAGATCTCTACCGTCCATATCGTCCAAAACGCCGGACACGTGCCATGATCGCAAAGGAAAAAGGACTGGAGCCGCTTGCAGTAGTCATCACGCTTCAAAAAGCGGAGAAACCGATAGAAGTGTATGCAGAAGAATATGTGAATCCGGAGAAAGAAGTAAAATCCGTAAAAGAAGCAATTGATGGAGCAAAAGACATCATCGCCGAGTCGGTATCAGATGAGGCAGATTACAGAAGCTGGATCCGCAAGGCAACTATACAGCACGGGAAAGTAATCTCACAGGCAAAAGATGAAAAAGCGGAGTCCGTATACGAGATGTACTATGATTTTGAAGAGCCGGTGACAAAACTTGCGGGGCACAGAGTGCTCGCACTGAACCGTGGAGAAAAAGAAAAGTTTCTTACGGTGAAGATTGAGGCACCACAGGACGACATCTTAAGATATCTGGAAAAGAAGATGATCCACAGTGATAATCCGCATACCACACCGATCTTAAAGGAGGCGGTAGAGGACAGCTATAAGCGTCTCATTGCGCCGGCCATTGAACGTGAGATTCGAAGTGATCTGACCGAGAAGGCAGAAGACGGGGCGATCAGCGTATTTAAGAAGAACCTGCATCAGCTTCTGATGCAGCCGCCAATCGTAGGACAGACTGTACTTGGATGGGATCCTGCATTCCGTACCGGCTGTAAACTTGCAGTTGTAGATCCGACCGGTAAAGTCATCGGAACAACGGTTATCTATCCGACTGCTCCGACGACACCGAAGAAAATCCAGGCATCCAAAGATTTGCTGAAAAAGATTATTGAAAAATATAACATTACATTGATCTCTGTTGGAAATGGTACCGCATCCAGAGAATCTGAGCAGTTCATTGTAGAATTATTAAAAGAGATTCCGCAGAAAGTGCAGTACGTAATTGTAAATGAAGCAGGAGCTTCCGTATATTCGGCAAGTAAGCTTGCATCGGAAGAATTCCCGAAGTTTGACGTTGGACAGAGAAGTGCGACATCCATTGCAAGAAGACTGCAGGATCCGTTGGCAGAACTTGTGAAGATTGATCCTAAATCCATCGGTGTCGGACAGTATCAGCATGATATGAACCAGAAAAAGTTAAGTGAAGCTTTATCCGGTGTTGTGGAAGACTGTGTAAATAAAGTCGGAGTTGATCTGAATACGGCATCGGCACCGCTCCTTTCTTATATTTCCGGAATATCCGGAGCAATTGCTAAGAATATTGTGGCATACAGAGAAGAGAACGGAAGATTCACAGACAGAAAGCAGCTTTTGAAAGTTGCAAAACTCGGACCAAAAGCCTTTGAGCAGTGCGCCGGATTCATGAGAATCCAGAATGGTACGAATCCGTTAGACGGGACCAGTGTACATCCGGAGTCCTATGAAGCTGCAGAAAAACTGCTGAAGAAACAGGGATTTTCAGTGGAAGACATCAGCGGAGGAAAGCTAACCGGACTTTCCCTCACGATCAAAGACTATGCAAGACTTGCCGGGGAACTGGAGATTGGAGAGATCACCCTCCGGGATATTGTGAAAGAACTGGAAAAACCGGGACGTGACCCGCGTGACGAAATGCCGAAACCGATCTTAAGAACAGATGTCTTAGATATGAAAGACTTAAAGGAAGGCATGATCCTGAAAGGAACCGTAAGAAATGTCATTGACTTTGGTGTGTTTGTAGATATCGGAGTGCACCAGGATGGACTGGTACACATTTCCGAGATCACGGATAAGAAATTCATCAAGCATCCGCTGGAAGTGGTAAGCGTTGGCGATATCGTGGATGTAAAAGTGATGAGCGTGGATCTTAAGAAGAAGAGAATCCAGCTTACGATGAAAGGAATTTCATAATCTGGAAAATGAAGAAAGAAAATCCACATTATTAATATAAAAATGTGGAAAACATGAGTTTACAGGCAGTTATATGGGGATAACTGCCTGTAACGGATCATATGTATAATCGCAAAATAAAATACGGAGAGAGGATGGGACATATGAAAAAAAGTTGGGGAAAAACAATCAAAATTATTCTGGGTGTGCTGGTTGGTAATCTTGTACTGTCATTTGCTGTGGCTGCGTTTATCGTGCCAAATGGGATCATCATGGGAGGTGCAACCGGTATCGGTCTTACGATCAGTCACTATCTCCCGGTAAATCTGTCGATGATCATTCTAGCAATTAATGCGGTACTGTTTGTCCTTGGGGCAATATTTTTTGGAAAGAAGTTCGCACTGACAACGATCATCAGTTCCTTTGTTTATCCAATATTCCTGTCGCTGGTACAGTCCATTCCCGGAATTGATAAGGTGACAGAGAATAATGCAATGCTGGCAGCACTGTATGGTGGTGTCCTTCTTGGAATTGGTATCGGGCTGGTGGTAAGAGTAGGTGCTTCTACCGGTGGAACTGATATACTGGCACTTGTGTTACATAAATGGTTCCATGTCCCGGTAGCGGTATTCTTGTATATCGTAGATTTTTCGGTGCTGGGACTTCAGATGCTGTTTTCAGATTCGGAACAGATACTGTATGGTATTCTGAATTTATTTTTAAGTACGGTTGTGCTGAACCGGGTGATGCTTCTTGGAAAGTCACAGATCCAGTTATTTGTAATTTCGGACAAATACAGAGAAATCCGTCAGAAAGTCTTAACGGATATTGATGCCGGAGTGACAATGGTAGACATCGAGACCGGTTATGGAGAACAGAAGCAGCAGGGCGTATTATGTGTCATCCACAGCAGAAAGCTGTATTCTGTAAAAGAGGCAATTCAGGAGATTGATTCGAAAGCATTTATCACGATCACGCAGATCAATGAGGTAAGAGGACGAGGATTTACAATGGAAAAGCTGCGTTACGACGAATTGAATCATACGAAAAACTAGACTTTACAGGCATTGTGAGTTAGAATGTTAACAAAGATTGAAGGAAGGACGAGGTATCATATATGGAGAAATATACTGGCAAATCAATATTTAAAGGAATTGCAATCGGAAAAATATTGTTCTACCAGAAGGGAGAACAACCTGTAAAACGTGTGAAAATAGAAGATACTGCAGAGCAGATCAAACGATATGAGGATGCACGTGCAAAGGCAGCAGAGCAGTTACAGGGACTATATGAAAAAGCGTTAAAAGAAGTCGGCGAAGCAAACGCAGCTGTATTTGAAGTACACCAGATGATGCTGGAGGATGATGATTATATCGATTCTGTTGTAAATATCATTGAGACACAGCAGGTAAATGCTGAATTTGCCGTTGCTACAACAGGCGATAACTTTGCAAAAATGTTTGCGGAGATGGAAGACGATTATTTCAAAGCAAGAGCTGCAGATGTAAAAGATATTTCCGAACGTATGGTAAATATCTTAAGTGGCAACGAAAGCGGCGGAGCTATCGGTGATGAACCAGTGATCGTTGTGGCAGAAGACCTTGCACCGAGTGAGACTGTCCAGATGGACAAAGAGAAACTTCTTGCATTCGTAACCAGACTTGGATCTGCAAACTCACATACTGCAATCCTTGCAAGAACCATGAACATTCCGGCACTGATTGAAGTAGATATCAAAGAAGAGTGGAATGGAAAGATGGCAGTCGTAGACGGTTACACAGGAACATTTTACATTGATCCGGATGAAGAAACTTTAAAGAAAATGCAGGAAAAGAAAGAGGAAGACATCAAAGCAAGAGAACTTCTTCAGGAATTAAAGGGAAAAGAAGACGTAACTGTAGATGGAAAACACATCAGATTATATGCAAATATCGGTGGCGTAAAAGACGTTGCAAGCGTACTTGCCAATGATGCAGCCGGAATCGGTCTGTTCAGAAGTGAGTTCTTATATCTGGAAGCAGATAACTATCCGGATGAAGAAGCACAGTTCCAGGCATACAAGACGGTTGCAGAGAACATGGCAGGAAAGAAAGTAATCGTGCGTACACTGGATATCGGTGCAGACAAGCAGGTAGATTACTTCAACCTTGATCATGAAGAGAACCCAGCTATGGGATACCGTGCGATCCGTATCTGTCTGGACAGAAGAGATATCTTCCGTACACAGCTTCGCGCACTTCTCCGTGCAAGCGCATATGGTAACATCGGAATTATGTACCCGATGATCATCTCTGTAGATGAAGTAAAAGAGATCAAGAAGATCGTAGAGTCTATCAAGGCAGAACTGACAGAAAAAGGAATCGAGTATGGTGAAGTTGAACAGGGTATCATGATCGAGACACCGGCAGCAGTGATGATCAGTGATCTTCTGGCAGAAGAGGTAGACTTCTTCAGTATCGGAACAAATGACCTGACCCAGTATACACTGGCGATTGACAGACAGAACAGTAAGCTTGACAACATTTACGATGCACATCATCCGGCAGTGCTCCGCATGATCCAGCAAACGATCGAGAACGGACACAAGGCAGGATGCTGGGTTGGTATCTGTGGAGAGCTTGGAGCAGATATGACTCTGACAGAGACATTCCTTAAGATGGGAATCGATGAATTGTCCGTATCTCCGACATTCGTACTTCCAATCAGAAAACTGATCCGTGAGATGAGCACAAAATAATGGTTGCATGGACGGATATGCCGTACTATAATATAGGACGAAAGAAGATTCTTCGGGGCAGGGTGTGATTCCCAACCGGCGGTAAAGTCCGCGAACTGGTCATTTGGAGAATTTCTGGTCAGAGATATCTGGACAGATGTTATATATATGATGATTAGCCGATCTGGTGAGATTCCGGAACCGACAGTAAAGTCTGGATGAGAGAAGGATGATATGATATTTACAGAATTATCAGTATGATATGATTGCCCCGTTGCCTTTTTGGGTGACGGGGTTTTTGTCTGCAATGTGAATATCGTATGGTTCAAAATAAGAAGTTTCTTCCTTTAGAATATAATTCAATTTAAAGGAGAAAGAAAGATGAGTACAAAAGTAATGACAAGACAAAATGAAAAAAACAGAAATAAAATCAGGACAATGGCACAGATTGGTATGTTGTCGGCAATCGCAACAGTATTGATGTTGTTCGAAATTCCGCTTCCGTTCGCCCCGTCCTTCTATGAGATAGATTTCAGCGAAGTACCGATCCTGATCGGAAGCTTTGCGATGGGACCACTCGCCGGAGCGGCAATAGAACTTATCAAGATCTTACTGAACTTTGCAATCAACGGAACTATGACAGCGGGAGTCGGAGAAATCGCAAACTTCCTGATCGGCTGTTCACTGGTTGTGCCGGCCGCATTGATCTACCATAAGAAACATACCAGAACCGGAGCAGTAGCCGGAATGGCAGCGGGAACCGTATTCATGACAGTAGTCGGATGTTTCCTGAATGCCTTCGTATTACTACCGGCATATGCCAAAGCATTCGGTATGCCGATCGACGGCCTGGTTGGAATGGGAACTGCCGTAAACAAACATATCACAGACCTTAAGACTTTCGTGATACTGGCAGTCGGACCATTCAATCTGCTGAAAGGTATACTGGTATCTTTGATCGTGTTCCTGGTTTATAAAAAAATCAGTCCGATATTGAAGATGAATGCGTAATTTGGGATTTAATTTATTAACTGGGAAGCGGCCTCTCGGTCCTTGAAGGAAACAATAGATAAGGCTTCTTGTTCAGGTTCCATACCATAAGAAACACTAAGAGAGTCAGAATCAC
>ENA-UPXC01003752-UPXC01003752.1-human-gut-metagenome-genome-assembly--contig:-NODE-3752-length-15033-cov-3.746657_pt1 | contig 15033 bp, 14 predicted proteins | sample MGYA00250047_ERZ773371 | MGnify/ENA primary metagenome ERZ773371 (study PRJEB29103, sample SAMN06111975) | human gut metagenome | biome: human gut; feature: ankylosing spondylitis patient; material... | reverse complement strand
ATCCTTTCCGGAAAAATCAAGCATTTTTTCGCAAAAATTTAATTTCAGAACATTTGAAATCTGAGGCATTTTTTTCTATCTTTGTTCCATGCAGTGGTTCTTTACATACATCATTTTTCCATATATAATGATATGCGTGTCAATAATTATATTTTACCTGACAATTGATTTTTATACAGCAGAAAGGATTATTTTATGAAGAATACAGTCATTATAACCGGTGCTTCCCGCGGAATCGGAAGAGCCTGTGCTTTGGAATTTGCCAAAAAAGGATATTCACTTTTTCTTACTTCTTATAAAAATGCGGATTTACTGGAAGAAACTGCCGAGGAGGCCCGCAAATACAGAGTCCATGTGGTAACTGCGCCGGGCGTTAATATCGGAAATTATGAAGAATGTACGGAATCTATCTGGAAAAAGATTGAGGAACTGAATTTAAAGATTGATTTTCTGATTAATAATGCCGGCATCTCCTATATCGGACTTCTGCAGGATATGAGCTATGAGGAGTGGAAAAATGTGATCGATGTAAATCTCAGTTCTGTATTTACGATGTGCAAACATGTAATTCCGCATATGCTTAAGAACGGACACGGAAAAATTATTAATGTGTCTTTTGTCTGGGGTAATGTCGGTGCTTCGTGCGAAACCGCATATTCTGCTTCCAAAGGCGGTATTAACAGTTTTACAAAAGCACTGGCAAAAGAACTGGCACCAAGCAATATACAGGTGAATGCAATTGCGTTTGGTGCCATAGATACTGATATGAATAAATTTTTAAATGAAGAAGAACGTCTTTCCCTTATCTCTGAAATACCAGCCGGACGACTCGCCTCTGCCGGCGAAGCTGCACAGCTTATTTCGGCTGTGACAGACTGTGGAACATATCTGACAGGTCAGATAATATCCATGGACGGTGGTTGGTGCTGAGCATCGGCAGTTTTACCTGAGCTTCCGGTATGTATGCCATACCAGTAGTTTCCTCCGGATCCGGTTCTGTCACAGTTTCCTCCGGAGCCGGTTCTGCCACAGTTTCCTCCGGAGCCGGTTCTGCCACGGTTTCCTCCGCCGTAGGAGCATCCGCTGTGGAATCCTGCGGTACGTCCTGAGACTGTTCTGCTTCGGTTTCTTCCGCAAATCCTTCGGTTTCCAGTTCTTCTGTCTGTGGCTCCGTATAACGGATCGCCATATCATTAATGGTCGTGACCTTCGCAGGAATCATACTCAGGACAATTCCTGCTGCCAGTACAATGACTGCCATCAGAAAAAAATGCTTCCAAAAGGATTTACTGTGAATACTTTTCTGTATTTTCTTTTTTGAACTTTGTATTTTTTCCTTCCATGAACTCATTTTAATAAACTCACCTTATACATTATCAAAATCAAATACCGGTCTTCCCTCTTCATCAAACTTTACTTTCATAACCATTGCATGACGGTTCGGATCGTATAATGGATCTCCTGTGATCTCTTCGTATGGACGTGCATGATAAATGCATAATGGAGTTTCCCCGTCTTCTGCAACCGTGAAACTGTTATGCCCCGGTCCGAAGATTTTCTTCTCCTCGTTAGTACAGCAGACCGGATATCTGGACTTTTTCCAGGAATTACGATCGAGAAGATCCGCATCTTCATCTGCTTCCATCAGTCCCATACAATAGCATGCACCTGTAGCGGATGCTGAAAATGTAAGATAAATCTTTCCGTTATTTTTAATTACAGCCGGGCCTTCATTTACCCAGAAGTCAACTCTTTCCCAGTCATAATCCGGTGTAGTCAGCATAAACTGTGCTGTTTTTAATTTTACAGGACTTTCCATCTCTGCCAGATACAGGTTAGATGCAGCGAACTGTCCGCCTGTTTTCTCTGCCCAGCACATATATCGCTTTCCATTTGCTTCAAATACAGTGGCATCAAGCGAGAAATCGATAAAGGTCTTATTATCGCCCTCTGCCGGCTGCATCATTCCACGTTCCACCCATTCATCATGCAGTGGATCCTGTCCGAGACATTCCAGAACATATGGCCTCAGTCTCCAGATATCATCCACCTTACTTGCGGCAAAATATAAATACCATTTTCCATCCAGATAGTGTAATTCCGGTGCCCAGATATGCTGGCTCATCTCACCGCTTTCATGTTTTCTCCACACCACGAAAGTTTCAGCATCTGCCAGCTCTGCGATTGTCTTTGCTCTTCTCAGCTCAATGCAGTCATATGCCGGAACGGAACCGGTAAAGTAATAATAACCGTCGGTATGACGATATACATAAGGATCTGCCCTCTGTAAAACGATCGGATTATTATAATGTAATTCTTTGCTCATAAAATTCTCCATTCTGAAACGATAATACTTTTTGCTTCTGTGTCGTTTCGCACTCATACCTTAATCTTACCATATATTAATGAAATTGTCTATTCACTAAAACCGGTTATTTTTTCCATTGGCTTATTCGTATACGGACAGCTGTACAATGGCATAAGAACTTCCCTGTTCATCATTTAAGGCAACCGTTATTGCATCTTCCTGTTCATATACCACCGGATAGATAATATCACGGTACATTGCGGATTTCTTGTATTCCACACGCAGTCTGTTTATTTTCCTGCCGTGAATCATCTCATCATCCGGCACAAATTCCATGGCAAACCAGACGTACCAGCTGTTATTCACATGCCCGTTTGTATCAATATGATATTTTTTTATATATACGGGATCTTTTTCCACACCTTCTCCCTGCACTTTTATCTTCCTGCCGAGATATTCCATGTCTATCTTCTCTTCACGTTCGTAGACATCGATATCTTCCGGTGTGACTTTTACCGGTTTTCCGCTTTCCGTGTCCACAAATACCCATAACGAATCGGCATTTACCAGCGGACGATCTTCTAATGTGCGGATGACAAAATTCCGGTATCCATACACACCTTTTGCAGAATATGACCAGGTTCCGACCTTAATATCTTCTCCTATATGCATATCCTCCAGCAGATCTATCTGCCAGGAAGTCAGCAGCCATGCCCTGTGAACTTTCTTTAGATGTTCAATGCCGACTCCCAGTGCTTCGGACTGAAAGGTGCTGCAGTCCTGCAAATAATTAACAACCGCCGGAATGCTTAATTTTCCATGTCTGTCAACTTCACTGTATCGAACTTTATCCTGAAATGAATACATATTTCCTCCTATCTGATGTTCCGGTACTGCATCGGTGTCATCTGGAATGTTTTCTTAAAGGATCTACTGAAATGCTCTACATTGTCATATCCCAGTGTCCTTGAAACATTTTCCACTGTCATGCTGGTATTTTTCAATAATGTTTTTGCCTTTTTCATTCTTATATTTTTCACAATATCCCCAAAAGTTTCCCCTGATTTTTCTTTGATATATTTTGACATATACGGTTTTGACAAGTGGAAATGTCCGGATAAATCTTCTAAGGTAACAGAGGTGTAATTCTCCTGGATAAAGTTGAGAATCTCATTCATTCTGGCATCAAGGTTCTTGCTCTTAATGCAGTCTAACTGGTTTACCGCAACAGTAAGTGCATGAATGGACGCACCGATAATATCCTCATCAATGCCGACACCCCAGAAGTGCTTTCCTTCATGCAGAATACCGACATATGCGACTGCTTTTGAGGAAGAACCCCGTTCCAGAGAATGTTCCTCGTATACGGATAACTCATAGCTGATTCCGAAAAACTGCTTGATTACATTGCTTACGGCATCCAGTCTTCCGTTTCCGTTTGCTTTCACCCTGGTAACTTCATTATTATAGTTAATCGCTGCTTCTGCCACGATACCGTCCGTTTGTTTGAAATGACATTCCACAATCTGGAATACCGGCATATTATGAATGTATTTGTCCTCAAAGATCTGGTAGATTTCTTCCGGCTCTAATTCTTTGTGTCCCTTATCGGAAACATCCTTTATCATATAGCCTACGGATTCCTTCATGGCATCCGGCAGTGTCATGCTGTATTTTTCTTTTAATACATAGCTGATTCCACCTTTACCGGACTGGCTGTTAATACGGATAACATCTTTATCATAAGTTCTTCCGACATCTTTCGGATCAATTGGAAGATATGGCACTGTCCATCTTTCTTCTTTCTTTTCTTCCCTGTATGCCATGCCTTTTGCAATGGCATCCTGATGAGAGCCTGAGAATGCAGTGAACACCAGTTCTCCTGCATATGGCTGTCTTGGGGATACTTTCATCCTTGTCAGTCTTTCGTATGTTTTGCTGATCTCCGTCATATTGCTCAAATCAAGCTGCGGATTAACTCCATGTGAGAACAGGTTCATGGCAAGTGTGATAATATCTACATTTCCTGTTCTTTCGCCATTTCCAAACAGAGTTCCTTCCACCCTGTCCGCACCGGCAAGCACTCCGAGTTCCGCATCACTGACACCACATCCCCTGTCATTATGCGGATGAATGGAAATAATGGTATTTTCCCTGTACTTCAGATTCTTATGCATATACTCAATCTGTGTCGCAAAAACATGCGGAAGGGAATGTTCCACGGTTGCTGGCAGATTGATTATGGCTTTTCTCTCCTTCGTCGGCTGCCAAACATCAAGCACCGCATTGCAGACTTCCAATGCATATTCCGGCTCTGTTCCGGTAAAGCTCTCAGGACTGTATTCAAAAGTAAAGTTTCCTTCTGTTTCCTCCGCAAGGTCTTTTAACAGTTTTGCACCATCCGTTGCTATTTTCTTAATCTCTTCTTTATCCTTGCGGAATACCTGTTCTCTCTGTGCTACCGATGTAGAATTGTACAGATGAACGATGGCATGCGGTGCTCCCTTGACGGCCTCAAATGTTTTCCTGATAATATGTTCCCTTGCCTGCGTCAGCACCTGCACCGTTACATCATCCGGAATCATATTTCTCTCAATTAATGCCCGCATAAATTTGTATTCCGTCTCAGATGCTGCCGGGAATCCAACCTCTATTTCTTTGAATCCTATCTCTACAAGCATTTTGAAAAATTCCAGCTTTTCTTCCAAATCCATTGGCTCGACGAGTGCCTGGTTTCCATCTCTCAGATCCACACTGCACCAGATCGGTGCTTTGTCAATATATTCCTTTTTCACCCAGTCGTAAGTCACTTTCGGAGGCATAAAATATGCTCTCTGATATTTTTCAAAATTCATCATAGTAATAGTTTCCTTTCTCCTAATCTTCGATAATAATATTTATCAATTTTATATTCTTAATTTAACCTATTCAGATAATAACATTTTTGTGTCAAAAAATCAATGAGTAATTTTAATCATTTCTACAGACTTTTTTTATCTAACAAAAAAAACTGCTTCTTCTCATCTCTGAAAAAAAACAGTTTTTATTCTTCTTATCGGATTTCTTTTACCGTTTTATTTACCAGTTCAAACTCATCAACAATTTCCTGTGATGGTGCTTTGGTCGCCAGACTTACCAGAACATTGACTACCAGTGCGACAAGAAATGCCGGAAGCAGTTCATAAATGGCAAATACTCCGCCTAAGGTACTAATTCCGTATTTCCATACGAATACCATGATTCCACCGCTGAGCATTCCGGCAAGTGTTCCCCACATATTGGAACGCTTCCAGAATAACGCCAGAAGCACTACTGGTCCGAATGCCGCACCAAATCCTGCCCATGCAAAGGATACGATACGGAATACCGAGCTGTTCTGATTCCAGGCAAGAATCACTGCGACAAATGCAATACCAATCAGGGTGCATCTGGCAACCAGCATGGATTTCTTTTCACTCAGATCTTTTACAAATACTTCCCTTACAATATTCTGCGATACGCTTGAAGAGGCTGCGAGCATCTGGGAATCTGCCGTGGACATGATTGCCGCAAGAAGTCCCGCAAGGATAATACCCGCAATCAGTGCTGGCAGAACTCCATGTTTGCTGATAGCCGTTGCTATTGCAATCAGGATTCTTTCCGAATCGTTCTGGCTCTCGATTCTTCCCGCATGAATCATCGCATTACCTGCTACCCCGATAAAGATGGATACTGCCATGGAAATGACTACCCAGATGGTTGCCACACGTCTTGACAATTTAATTTTTTCCGGTTTTTCCACTGCCATGAAGCGAAGCAGGATATGCGGCATACCGAAATATCCAAGTCCCCATGCAAGCAGGGACACAATGGTTAATAAACTATACGGCTCTGCCGCACCGGTATCCGGATTAAAGATGCTGGTAACAGAAAAGTAACCTGCCATAGACTTTGCATTATCAATCACAACATCAATACCGCCCGCCGTCGTAGTTCCATAGATAATGACCACAAAAATTGCCAGTGTCATAACAATACTCTGGATGAAATCCGTGGTACTTGCCGCAAGAAATCCGCCGAGGGCTGTATATGCCACGATAACCAGTGCGCTGACCACCATCGCAACATGATAATCAATTCCAAATAAAGAATTAAATAATTTTCCACAGGCAGAAAAGCCGGATGCTGTATACGGCACGAAGAAAATCACAATTACCACTGCCGCAATGACGGAAAGGATTCTTTTCTCGTCGCGATAGCGGTTTGAAAAGAATGCCGGAACTGTGCTTGAATTTCCACAGATTTGTGTATAAACACGGATTCTTTTTGCTACAATCAGCCAGTTTAAATACGTTCCAACTGCCAGTCCGACTGCCGTCCACACCGGTTCTGCCAGTCCTGTCACCAGGGCAACACCCGGAAGTCCCATCAGAAGCCAGCTGCTCATGTCCGATGCCTCCGCACTCATGGCTGTGACAAATGGACCTAATTTCCGACCGCCAAGATAAAAATCATCTGTATTCTTATTCTTTTTAGAACAGAGGATTCCTATCCATACGATACCTATCATGTATACAACAATTGATATCAGCATAAAAATCGTTGATGAACTCATTTGTGTTCTCCTTTTTCACTTATCTCATAGAAAATCCGATGTCCAAAGGAGTTTGTTACTTCTTTGTAACATCGGACTTAAATTCTGTTTTATCTTTTTATAAAGATGCTATTACTTTAAGGAATCTACGGCAGCTCTTTCGATTGGAAGTCCTGCTTTGTATCTCTTTAAGTATTCATCAAATCCTTCTACATCCTTTGGATCCGGCTGCATTTCCACACCTGTTTCTCCGTGGAATACTTCATCTGCAAGGAAGTCATCCAGAGTTTCTCCATCTTTCTTATTTACCATATAGGATGCAAGTAATGCGATACCCCATGCACCGCCTTCGCCTGCTGTTTCCATAACAGAAACCGGAGTATTTAAAGCTGCTGCAAGGATTCCCTGACCAACACCTTTTGTCTTGAATAATCCGCCATGTCCGTAAATCTTATCTGCCTGTACACCTTCCTGCTTGAAGAGGATATCAAGACCTGTCTTTAATACGCTGAGGGCTGCAAATAAGTTTACTCTCATGAAGTTTGCAAGGTTGAATTTGCTTTCCGGTGTGCGGACAAACATCGGACGACCTTCTTCAAATCCTGTGATATGCTCACCTGAGAAGTAATTGTAAGCCAGTAATCCGCCGCATTCTGCATCACCTTCCAGAGCCTTGTTGTAAAGTGTTCCAAAAAGTTTGTTCATATCTACATCCATGCCGAATGCTTCTGCAAATTCTTTAAATAATCCAACCCATGCATTCAGGTCAGAAGTACAGTTATTGCAGTGAGCCATGGCTACCGGATATCCGGTCGGAGTTGTAACGATATCGATCTCATCATATGCTTTGGATAAGTCTTTCTCAAGAACTACCATACCGAATACAGAAGTACCTGCGGAAACATTACCAGTACGAACCTTTACACTGTTTGTAGCTACCATACCGGTACCTGCATCACCTTCCGGAGGGCATACAGGAACACCTGCCTGAAGCTTGCCGGTAGGATCAAGAAGCTTTGCACCTTCTGCTGTCAATGTACCTGCATTTTCGCCTGCTACTAATACCTTAGGGAAGATGTCTCTTAACTTCCATGGAAGCTTTCTGTCTGCGATTAATGCATCAAACTGATCAACCATGGTCTGGTTGTAATCCTTTGTATTCATGTCTACTGGGAACATACCGGATGCTTCGCCGATGCCAAGAACCTTTTCTCCTGTCAGTTTCCAGTGGATGTATCCCTCCAGAGTTGTCTGGAACTTAATATTTGATACATGGTCTTCACCATTTAAAATAGCCTGGTACAGATGTGCGATACTCCATCTCTGTGGAATGTGGAAGTTGAATAACTTTGTCAGTTCCTCAGAAGCCGGTCCTGTGATGCTGTTTCTCCATGTACGGAATGGTACAAGGATTTCGTCATTTTCATCAAATACCATGTAACCATGCATCATGGCACTGAATCCAAGACCTGCCAGCTTTTCTACTTCTACATCATACTGCTTCTTTACATCTGCTGCCATCTGTGCATATGCATCCTGCAGTCCTGCCCATATTGCATCCAGACTGTATGTCCAGATATTGTCCACTAACTGGTTTTCCCACTCATGGCTGCCTGATGCAATCGGTGCATTGTTTTCATCAATTAATACAGCTTTAATTCTTGTTGAACCAAATTCAATACCGAGTACAGCTTTTCCAGCTGCAATCGTATTCTTTACGTCACTCATTTTTTAATCCTCCTGAAATTTATCTTAAGAACACTGTCCGTATTCTCTCTGACACCATATCATTTTTAGTATACAATAAATCCGTTTTGTTTTCAAGCAAAATGTTACTTCTGAAACCTTCCGTTTAATTTTTCCACCTCACAGACCATCAGGACTCCCTGCCGTACACGGAAACGCACATCAAATCCTGCGTATTCCACGCCGTACACACGCTCCGGAAAGTCGTGATAGGCAGGTCTGGGATCCTGTTCCAGTATTCCCAGAATACCGTCTCTTTTTTCCTGTGGAATGTTCCGCATCAGAGCTTCGGGAAATTCTACCTGCAGAACTGCATCTGCGGTTTCCTGTGCAAATCCGTTTCCTGCACCCGGATGGGAATCGACATATTCCAGATATGGCTTGATATCATAAACGGGTGTTCCGTCCATCATATCAATGCCGGATACCAGGAGTACCGGGCCAAGCTCTCTGTCATATTCTATTTTCTCTAACTTTACGGAAGACAGACCGATGTGATTGGGACGGAACGGGGAACGTGTGGCAAAAACTCCCATCTTCGTCTTTCCTCCAAGACGCGGCGGTTTGACGGAGGGGGACCAGGAATCTTCCGCATCGCTGTCTTTACAGACACCGGAGAACTGCCACAGAACCCAGAGATAAGAAAAATCTTCCAGTCCTTTGAAGGCCTCTTTTACACGGTATTTTTCCTCAAACACAATCCTTCCCGTCAGATTTTGTACCAGACCGCTCTGTCTCGGCACACCGAATTTGGAAGGCAAATCTGTATAAATATGTGCAATTATTTCCATCTGACTCACCTAAAACTTTGCTTTCAGCATATCTAATTCCATCAGGGCAATGCAGTTTGGAATCTGCCTTTTCGCCACCGCCTCATAACAAGCTTCAAATTCCATAAAGCAGATACTTTCGATTTCTGATTCCTGAATGGTATACTCTTCGATTTCCAAATCATTTTTCCACAAAAGATAGACATTGCTAATCTGGTTATCCACGAAACGTCTGCCGTAAAACACATCTTCGTACATCCCCTTGCGGACACCACAGTAAATCAGTTCTTCGGGATTTGCTTCTATCCCGAGTTCTTCTTTTAATTCCCTTAACGCGGATGGGATAAAATCCACACCCGCCGGAATATGTCCGGCACTGGATATGTCGTAACAGCCCGGATGGGAATCCTTGTCCTGACTGCGTTTCTGAAGCAGAATTTCCACCCTGCCATCCCTTTTTCTAGCAATCCACACATGGGAGGTGCGGTGACGCACCCCTTCCCGGTGTGCTTTTTCCCGCTCGACAACCTCCCCGGTCGGTATTCCGTTTTCATCTACAATATCTAATAGTTCCATTTTACTTCACTTCTTCTAATTCAAGTCCTTCGTTGTTTTCCAGACACATACGCACATTCCACTCATTCTGGAACAGAAGCAGCGGATTGTCCCTCATATCCTTCGCCTTCTTGATTTCGCTGGAACGGCGCAGGTTATCAAGGTTAAATCCATTATCCTTTACCCATCTCATCTGGGAATATGGCAACGGATCTAAACGCACTTCGCAGTTGTATTCGTTTTCCATACGGTATTTCAATACATCGAACTGAAGGACACCGACCACACCGACGATAATCTCGGACAAATCAAGGTTGTAGTCCTTGAAAATCTGAATCGCACCTTCCTGCGCAATCTGTGTAATACCAGCAACAAACTGTTTTCTCTTCATGGTATCGGTCTGCACAACCCTGCAGAAATGCTCCGGTGCAAAGGTTGGAATACCGGCATACTGGAATTTCTTTCCCGGTGCACAGATGGTATCTCCGATGGAAAATGTACCCGGGTCAAAGATACCGATAACGTCTCCCGCATAAGCCTCATCAATGACACTTCTGGACTGTGCCATAACCTGCTGCGGCTGCAGTAATTTCTGCTTTCTCTTTCCCTGCACATGGTATACTTCCATACCCGCTTCAAATTTTCCGGAACAGATACGCATAAATGCAATTCTGTCTCTGTGTGCCTTGTTCATGTTTGCCTGAATCTTAAAGATAAATCCTGAGAATGGTCCGGTAACCGGATCGATCACTCCCTGATCGGATTCGCGCGGAAGCGGTGCGGAAGTCATCTTTAAGAAATGATGCAGGAATGTTTCTATTCCGAAGTTTGTGAGGGCAGAACCGAAGAATACCGGTGAAATCTGTCCCTTTGCCACAAGTTCCATATCCAATTCTTCCCCTGCGATATCGAGAATCTCAACTTCTTCCATGAGCTTTTCATAGAGAATATCGCCCACGGCTTCTTTTAACTTCTCATCATCCACAGACATATCTGTCTCTGCCGCCTCGGCGGAGCCGCCGGTAGAAACTGCCTGGAACATGGCTACTTCCCTTGTTTCCCTGTCATATACACCCTTAAATTCCTTACCCGAACCAATCGGCCAGTTGACCGCACAAGTCTTGATACCGAGGACATTTTCAATTTCCTCTAGAAGTTCAAAAGTATCTCTGGCATCCCTGTCCATCTTGTTGATAAATGTGAAAATCGGAATGTGTCTCATGGCACATACCTTAAATAACTTAATGGTCTGTGCTTCCACACCCTTAGAACCATCGATAACCATGACTGCGGAATCCGCCGCCATCAGAGTACGGTAGGTATCTTCCGAGAAGTCCTGATGTCCCGGTGTATCCAGAATGTTGATACAGTATCCGTCAAAATTAAACTGCAGAATGGAAGAAGTAACGGAAATACCTCTCTCCTTCTCAATCTCCATCCAGTCCGATACCGCATGTTTGGCATTCGCCTTTCCTTTTACCGAACCTGCAGTATTAATTGCTCCTCCGTACAGCAGAAACTTCTCCGTCAGAGTCGTCTTACCTGCATCCGGGTGGGAAATAATGGCAAATGTACGCCGTCTTTCTATTTCTTCTTTTATCGTTGACATAAAAATCCTCTTTCTACTATCTGTTCAGATTAGGGTGTCAAAGCACCCAGCTTAATGCCTGCGGATTGTCCCGTGCTACGCACTCCCACAATCCCGACATTTTATTCTATCATAGATTTATGTCCCGGTCAAAATATATTTTCTTCATATATCTCCTGATAAAATCTACTTATAGTTCCTTCAAAAGAATCTACTATTCTATTTACCACCTGTTCAAAAATATTTTCTATATCTATATCATCTTTTGATTCATTACTTCTTATTTGTCTTATATCTGTTTGTATATGTCCTTTAAAAACAGTTTCCATAACAATGCAGTACTGTTCTATAATATTTTCCATAGTTTCAATATACTCAGGCTCAATGTCAATCTCATAGATAAGCACAGTTATATCTCCAATAAATATTTCTAACCACTGAATTAACTCTTTTTTTCTTATTTTAGATTTAATTTCGAACATTTTTCTTATCCATTGCTTTCCTTGTTCAATTATTTCCTCCATTAGTTTAGAACGTTCTTCCATTATTGTATATTTTTTATCTTTGTCCCTATAATAATTATCATATTCCTTTTTATTTTCTAAATACTCATTATATTTTTTGTTCGAAATCATAAATATATGATAATCATTGCTAAAATGTCCATACGGTATTAATTGATTTCTTATAGCAAATTTCAAATCCTTTACAACAGTTTGTACTTTATTTTTCGTGTAAAATGCAATTTCATTAGTACTTTCAATTTCCTTTAATTTCAAAAAACTTATATATTTATTATACCTCTTCTCAAAATTTATTCTACTTTTTAAACACACAATTATAACTATATCTAAACTAATAAATAACAAATTTATTATAAGACTAAGAGTTTCATAATGTACATATTTATTTGAATACATAAGTGTCCCTATATGAATTAGACAAGTATATAAAAATAATACTGTTAACAATATATATATAAGTAAATATATATTTTCTCTTCTATTTTTCGTCAAATTAATAATACAATATTCTCTTTTATAATTCATATTTGGCAAAGCATCCATTTTTCTCAAAACAGATATCCATTCTTTTTCCTCAATATCGTTTTGAATATTTTGTAACAACTCCTTTAAATTAATTTTTTCTTTTTCTCTTTCACCATTTCTATTTTTATCCAAAAAATCTTGTGTTTCTTCCATTCAGTTTTCTCCTCGCAAATTATTCAACCTTATCTGTTGGAGATGGATGATATAACTCTTGTATATCCATCTGCGTTGTTGGTGTTGGCAATGGGGTTGCCAAAGATGGATTTATATTAGTAGCAGGTGTTATATTAGGCATTTCTACATTTTGCTCCATAGATGGTAACTTTAGTATTTCTTCCGAATTTTCTATTGCAGATGCATTAACTTCTGGTACACTTGATGCATCTGGTGCAGAATAATTCACATCTCCTTCCACACCATATTTTGAATTTGAATGTTCCGATACATTTGAATGCGATATATGACTTGCATGGCTAACATGACTTTCATGACTGCTATGATTACCATGTCCACCAGCTCCTGAGACATGCGAACTATGCGAGACATGTGAACCATGCTTTGCAAACGCATCAGTAGACATTAAACTTCCTAATACTATCATCATCGTTCCTAATATCAATAATTTTCTATTAGAAATATTACCGTCTTCATCCTCTATTAAATTTTCTATGCTCTTTCTAAATTCAGGAAATATTCCTTCCTCTTTTTTATTCATATATCTTCACACACTTTCCATTGATCCAATCTGTTTTATAACAAGTTTTTTTATTTTTATAATATTGACATTCTCCATCAGGCTTTCCATTCTTAAATTTACCAACAACTTTACTTCCCTCCTCCATAGATGCATACATATATATACCATCACCATTCATTTTATCTTCTGACCACATACCTGTATATGATGCTCCATTACTCCAGGTATATAAGCCCTGACCATTTCTTTGACCATTTAACATTTTCCCACTATATTTATCTCCGTTATTATATTCTATCTGAACATACCCTGATAAGGAACCATCATTTATATCTCCACTACATATAGTGCCATCAACTAAAGTCATATCTACTGATGCTATATTACCATCCGTAATTCTAAAATCGTATGTTCCATCACTATTTTCAAGATGATACTTTCCACTTTTTAATTTATTATTTTCAAACGAACCATTTAAATAACTTCCATCAGAATATGTATATGTTCCTGAGCCTGTCATTTGGTCCTCAAGCCAAATACCATCATATTTATCACCTGATGCCCATGTATATATGCCATAACCATTTCTTAAATTTTCTTTAAAATTACCTTGATAAACATCACCATCCACAAAAATCAGTGTTCCTTTTCCATTCAACCCATTAACGTCACACTCTCCACTATATTTCGAACCATCTGTATAATCTATAGTAACAGTAGCTATATTTCCTTGTTCATAAGTTATACTGTAATTCCCAGTATCATTAATAAATGTACACTTTCCTGAATACATTTCATTTTCCTTAAATATACCAGAATATTGTACTCCTTCAGTGGAAAGATATAGTCCTTCTCCATCCATTTGATCATTTTTCCATTCTCCATCATACACAGTCCCATCATTCCATGTAAACTTACCTCTTCCCCATTTCTGAGAATTTCTTAAATCTCCATCATAGTTCCCTTCTTCAGGTATCTTTAACTCTCCTTCTCCAGCTAAATGATTATTATTCCAAACTCCACTATATACCGTACCCGTATTAAATGAAAAAACTCCTTCTCCTGTAAAATATCCAAATTCTGTATTTCCTCTATATACGCCTTTAGCAAGTTTTATCATACCTGTCCTTTTTATTTCGTACTCCCTCTTTACTCTATTTTGCAAATCATTACTATTTATTATATGTAAGAAAGCACTTCCTATCAGTATCTCCAATACAATCAAAAATACTAATATTTTCTGTCTATATTTTACATTAATAATTCCAAATCTATTTTCATTATATAATAATCTTTCCTCAACTTTTTCTTCCATAATATCAACAACTCCATGAATTAAATATTTCTATAGTTTCCTCATCATCTATGTAATATTTTTCAAACAATAGGTCTAATATTCCACCATATATTTTACACTTATAATTTTTAGGATATTTTTCTATTATATCTTGATTCATAGCAAAATTCGCAACTGGACAAACTCCACAATATGGTTGATAAACGCAATCACAGCATGAAGGTATGGACTCTAAAATACTCGAAGCACATACTGTTTTACATATTATGTTTTCTATTAAATCTTCATATTTATTTTCAAAGACATTTCCTAAACAAAATGTACTATTTCCCATCTCATATAGCATTCTTCCCTCATCACATGTAAAAATATTACCATCTGCATAATATGCCAACAGATCGGAAGACACACGTCTGAACTCCAGTCACAGTCAACAATCTCGTATGCCGT
>ENA-UPXC01003692-UPXC01003692.1-human-gut-metagenome-genome-assembly--contig:-NODE-3692-length-15273-cov-3.709331_pt1 | contig 15273 bp, 11 predicted proteins | sample MGYA00250047_ERZ773371 | MGnify/ENA primary metagenome ERZ773371 (study PRJEB29103, sample SAMN06111975) | human gut metagenome | biome: human gut; feature: ankylosing spondylitis patient; material... | reverse complement strand
GCTTATGAATATACAATCGAAATTAGGCGAATAAACCCCTCTTGCGTCTAAGTTTGATATTTCCTTTACCTTTACTTTTTTCAAATCGGGATATGCTTTGAATAAGTCCTTGTGTTCAAGAACTTCATTTAAGTTTACGGCTTTGCCTAAACGTATTTTTTCTTTCTTATATTTAGCTTTGCTATCGTCAATTTCAAACTTCCACTTGTTATCTAATCCTCTGCTCCAACCTGTTTTTGGTCGTATTGTTTCTGTTTTTTTGCCGTTGAGTTCCATTTCTTTTGCACGAGAAAGTTGAGTAATATTTGCGGTTTCTGCCTTAGTACCGCCAAAAGAATATCTTGTTTCACTTCCAGTGTCGCTCTCCGTATTTTCTGCCGCCTCTTTTAGCATATTTTCAAGTAAATCATGTGTTTTTTGTAAGTCTTGCATTTGAGAATGTTTACTGCTGAATGTTGCTTTTATCTTATTTATAAGTTCTTTAATAGCGTCAAGTAATCTTCTAAGAACCCCTCGTCTTTGCTCTTTGTTATCTATGCTTTCGACAAAATCTATAACTGCGTCAGCGTCTTTGAGAATATTCTGAGTATATTCGGCTACAATTTCTCTTGTAGCCTCTTCGTATGTTAAATTTATTGACGATTTAGCGTAAGTATCAACCTTTTCTTTTACAAGTTTATCAATACTTTTATCGGTGTTTTTTTGAATAAAGCCGAGTACACATTTCTTGTATTCTGTATAATCGAGCGTATCTTCAAGATAATGAGTTAATTCATGTGAAAAAACAGTCATAACCTTGTCATCGGCAGACAATGAAATATAAATCACGCCCTTGTAATAACAACCGTTTGCGTCATTACTTATCGTTGGTACAATCTTTATAGGCACACCAATAGCACTGCTAAGAGTATCTAACGCTGTTCTGTCCTCTAAAGGCAAAAGGTCAGAGTATTCGTCCTGTAATAAACCCGGTATCTTATCTCCTTCTGAAATTTCAATACTTTTTATTGCATTATCAGTCTGCGTAGTATTCGTATTTTCAACATTATTCGATACACCTGTATTACTCTGTATTCCGACATATCGACTTGTTGATTTAGATATTCTTCTCTTTCGTCTGAATCTGATTGTTCTTCGTTCGGGTTTGTTTTTAAATTATCAGTCCCTCTTTTGGCAATATTAATAGCACCATACTTGCCCGAAAAGTGCATAAGTTTGCCTCTATCCTCTGCGCTGTATGGCTTATGATAATCTTTTTCGTCACCGTCAACACCTGCAAAAATGCCGTGAACATATTTGTCGCCCACTTGCATACCTTTTTTATCAAGCGTTTCTAATTCTTCATTTGTAACATTTCCGTTTTTTTATATGCCTCTTTCACTAAAGAGTTCATATAATTATCAACAGTGCCTTTATCCAAAAAAGTTCCGTCAGGCATAATAGGCGTATAAGCCACTACATTAAGCCAATTACCTTTTAGCCGTAATATTTGTATTTACGGTGTCTTGCGTATTATATACAACAACACATACCCACAATTTTGTATTGTTTAGATTAAGGTGCGCGTCGTCTGTACCAATTAAAGCGATAACTTCGGTTATCGCTTTTTTTATTTATTTCATACAAAAATCACTCACTGTTCAGCAAGTGCTTGACATTGCATTGTCACCTCATTCATTGTAAGATATTTCAACATTAAAATAGCAGCTGAAAAATCAGCTGCTATTTCTTATTTATTTAACTCTTTGAATTGTAACAGTTTGTTCTGTTTCATTCCACTCAACCGTTGCACCCAGATTTTCCGAGATGAAACGTATCGGTGTATATGTACGGTCGTTTTCAACAAAAGCAGGACTATCGAGTTTAACGTCCTCACCGTTTACTTTTGCATAATCCGAGCCGATCGTGATAAGAATTGTTACATCCTCTTGTTTTTCCGTCTTACCTGTGATTGTTACAAGTTGTTTTTCGCCGTCCCATTCAACTGTTGCGCCAAGATTTTCCGCAACAAAACGAGCAGGCAACATTGTACGGTCATTCACAACCTTTGGAGCAACATCATTTGTCTTTGTTGTTCCGTAAACGAGTGCGTCATGTTCATCGATTGTCAAAACTATTGTATTTGAACTTTCTTTATTTTCATTTCCGCTATTATCATTTACGACATCTTCACTTCCGCCGTTTTCCTGTTTCTGTTCAGTCCACTTTGCGTAAAGTGTAAAACTTTTTGTTACTTTTTCCGTAAAATCGTACTTTGTTGTAAGTTCCTTATCAGTATACCATCCCGCAAATTCAAAGTTTTCTTTTATCGGAGCAGTCGGTTCTTTGACTGAATTATCTTTTGCAACAGTCTGACTCGTTATCTTATTACCGCCGTTTGTGTTAAACGAAACTGTATAACGTTTTGTTCTGCCGCTACCGCCACTGCTCTTACTACCGGTTGCCGCATATACAGCAGTTATTGTCGCAGAGTCTGCCTCATTTGTAACTGTTTGTGCACCGCTTACCGCATAACCGTTTTCAGCAATTCCTTTTACAGTATAATTTGTTTTCGGTGTAATTATTATTGTCGCCGTATAAACGGTATCATATCCGAATTTGTCTTCAACTTCCGGTGACCAAACTACCGTTGCTGTATATTCGTCTGTTTCTATTTCTGTCTGCGGTACTTCATTTTTAACAGGTGCAGTCAGTGTTATTGCTGAATTTATTGTTTTCGGCAATATTGTAAATTCAACTGCATTACTTTCAAGTCCCGAATAGTCTGCTGTTTCTTCGACTGTTGCTTTTACATAATGTGTACCTGCATTTGTCGGAACAATGTCGTTATATTCCCCGTCTGCCGTATTTGAATATGTATATTTAATTGTTCCGTATTTTGCCTTTGCAGTCGGTTTATTTGCCGTTTCACCGTATGTCCAATCTGTTATTGTAAGTGGTTGTGTAAATTCATTTGTTTCAAAAGTCGATATTTTTTTCCAAACTGCATAAAGTGTTGTATTGGAACTGATTGTAATACTGCTACCCGAACTGTATTCTGATGATGTTGCGTCTTTATTTGTCGACCAACCAAGAAAATCATATCCTGTTCTTGTCGGTACACTGTCACTTATTGTAAAAGTTGCACTGTTGCCCGCAACTATTTCGGCACTGCTACCGTCCGGTGCATTTGTACCGTTGTTTGCGTCATAACCAAGATAAACAGGAAATTTTGTTTCTCCGCTTGATGTTTGAGTAAGCTTTATTTGATTATTCTCAAGTTTCAATGCGTAAGAGCTGTTGCTAAGTCTAATCTTTGCCATATCATTGTATGTAAGCACAACACCGTCTGCCGCATCAGCAATAACTCTGCCTTCTGATTCGCCCTCTACCGTAAGTATTAACGGATTTTTTATTGAAGAAGTTATTTCAACATATTTAGTAGCAGAGGTATTTGACATCAAATAAATATCATTTCCTACATTAATATTTGCATTACCGCCTATTTGCAATGTAGCCTCTCCTGTTGTTTTACAACTATGAAAAATTGCAGAACCACTTGGTGAATCACCTACCGCAGCGTTACCCTTTATCACACCGCCGTTTATTATCGTTGTACCGAATGATGTATTATAGATTGCACCTCCGGAATTTGACGAATTGTTTTGTATAAGACCGTCATCTATAATAAGAGTAGCTGCTCTTACATAAAACGCTCCGCCACCATATCCGGCACTTGAAAGTGTCGTTTTATTATTTTCAATAATACCGCCGTTCATTTCAAAGCTACCGCCATCTAAATATATAGCACCACCGTAATTTCTGCTTTCGCAACCCGAAATTGTGCCACCCTTCATTTTAAAATTACCGCCGGTCATATAAACTGCGGGTCCATAACCACTGGTTCTTTTATGATTTGTAAGCTTTGTACCGTCATTCATTATAACAGTACCGCCGGCCATATTAATCGCAGCTGCTGCCCCGCTGTCAGAAATTATCACGTCGTTACCGTCTATTGTAACATTGCCAAGTGTAAGACTTCCGCTTTCAACTTTTATCAAATTTCCCGATGTACTCATTCTGTTAAGCGTTCCGCCGCCCGTGAATGTAACATCGCCTTTGATAGTAATTGCCGCCGTGATACCGACATCACCGTTTATTGTCACGGTTCCGCCTGATATTGTAACACCGCCTACCGTATCACCGTCATTCCATGTTGTGTCTGCGGAAATTGTTTCTGTAATTTCATCGGCATATACGAAAACGGTACTTGCAGGCAACACAGAGAACATCATTGCCAACGCCAGTATGATTGATAATAATTTTTTAGATTTCATGATTTTTCCTCCTAAAATTATATTATTCCCACAAAAATATTTTCTAAAGAATTTATTATATTTATGTATCTGTTCATACTTAAATTATACACCGTACACTGATGTACGATGCAATAATTTTTGAGTATTTTTCTTCCTTTTCGACATTACATTTTTGTTACAGAGCATTGCAGTTTGAACCTGTCAATAATCTGTCAACAACTCACGAAATCACATTTTATGATGTAATTTTTGAGGATTTTCAAAGCAGACAAACTGATAAATTTAAAAAAAATAGTTGCAAAATTTAAAAAAACGTGTATAATATAAATGAGTGTATCTTCAGGGCAGGGTGCGATTCCCTACCGGTGGTTAAAGTCCACGACCCTACTCAGTACAGTAGGCTGATTTGGTGAAATTCCAAAACCGACGGTTAAAGTCCGGACGGAAGAAGATGTTTTTTTGTGTATGGTTTGCCCTGTAGCTATGCTATGGGACTTTTTTTATTTCCCGTTCATAGCGTCAAGACAAAATTTATGCGAAGAACTTTTCCTAAAGATACAAAATAAATTTTTAGGAGGCTTTTTAATTATGGAAGCAATCAACAATATTCAAAACAAAACAAGGTTTACACCGAAATTTATCGCAAGTGTAGGAATACTGTCGGGTATATCTATTGTACTTATGCAGATTTTAGAATTTCCTATCCCGTTTATGCCGCCGTTTCTAAAGTTTGATTTTTCAACTTTACCTGCTTTGATAGGCGGATTTGCATACGGTCCTGTTACGGGTATTGCGATAGCATTCATCAAAGCGGCTCTACACCTGCTAAGAACAGACACAGGCGGTGTCGGTGAACTTGCCGATTTCCTTGCAAGCGGTTCACTTGTACTTGTTTCATCACTTATTTACAAGCGTATCAAAACAAGAAAAGGTGCGGTTTTAGGTCTTGTTCTCGGTGCAATAGCAATGGCAATCGTAGGCGGACTTGCAAACTACTTTATCTTGATACCGTTCTATACAAACGTTATGCCTATGGAGCAAATTATATCGCTTTGCGGCAAGGCTAATCCGCTTATAACAAACACTTTGGGATATGTTTTATACGGAGCAATTCCGTTTAATTTAATAAAAGCACTGTTGTTATCAATCATAACATTCGTACTATACAAACAAATTTCAAAGATTTTACATTAATTTGATATAGTAATAATTGCATTTTAGAAAAATATAGTGTATAATGAATTCTGTAATTTTTATTTTAAGGAGAAGTTTTATGGATTCTATTGTACAATCTATTGTCACAGCACTTTCAGGAAAAATATCAAAGGAATTAATTGTTTTTCTTGTATCAATGGTACCGTTGTTGGAGCTTAGAGGAAGTATTCTTGCGGCAGGACTTATGAAAATGAGTTTCTTCCCATCATACATTGCCGCAGTACTGGGTAATATGCTCCCGATACCGTTCATATTGCTGTTTATTGAAAAGATATTTGCGTGGATGAAAAAAAGTAAACACCTTCACAAAATTCCCGATTGGCTTGAAAAGAAAGCACTTTCAAAATCGGCTCAAATCGAAAAATACGGCTATCTCGGCTTATTCCTTTTTGTAGCCATTCCGCTGCCGGGTACAGGTGCTTGGACAGGAAGTCTTATCGCAGTATTATTCGGTATGAAACCTAAAAAATCACTTTTGTTTATCTTTTTAGGTGTACTTACTGCAGGACTTATAATGTCGCTTTTATCATTCGGCGTTTTAAAACAACTTATTTCTTAGACATATCAAAAAATCGGACTATCAGTCCGATTTTTTTGTTCTGTTTTTCCAAACAAAAACGCCCTCCACAACAGATAATGCTGTCGTGAAAGGCATTTATATTAACTTATAACAAGTTTAAATGTTACTTCACCCTCATAAGCAGGTGTATAGTTACTGTAACCGATTCCCTGAACGGATAATACTGAAAGCATTGACGTCAATCTATCAGAACTCGTTGTGTAAAATTCACCGTCTTCATCGTATGAATATTGTCTTATAACGCTTAACGCCTCATCTGCGTCTTTTGCGGAAATTACGATTGAACCGATAGGTTTATTTTCTTCTGGGGCTTCAATCGGATTGCCGTCTTTATCCAACTTATAGTATCTACCGTATGCGATTTGGGCTCCGCCCGCAAGAGAATAATCATCTTCAGCACTTGATTTTACTGTTCTTGAATTATTGATATTGTCAGCAGTTCCGTCATATATGGGACGATCATCCGACTGAACATCAATACTTGCAATCGCTATTCCGTCATCTTGTGAATAAGCTTGAATATCGTTTGAATTATCAACAACCTCATCAGTCGTTTTCTGTGAAACCGCACCTTCGTCCGACTTTGCAGGTTCTGCAGAAACAGACGATACCGCATTATTTTGTACCTTTGGACTTACAGACGGAGCAGATGTGGATTTACTGTTATTTGCAACCACACTGCTTTTTACCGAATTTGTACTCGTACTTGTTTGCGGCTTTGCCGTTGCAAGCGATGATGTACTTTTCGCTGTTTTATTTTCGGGAATAGTGTTTTCAACCGTTTCTTCAAATACTGTCGGTTGATTTTCTTCCGCATTGTCTTGAGTAGCCACTGTCGGTGCTGTCGTACTTACGGCAGTATTTCCGTCACTGTCAGTCACGACTGTTTCCTCTTGAATAACACCGTCATCATTTCCGTTCATCTTATCGACGAACATATTGCTGTTAGCCGTTACAACAGCTACCAACACAAAGCAAGCCGCTGCCGCAGTATACTGTTTCCAATTACGGCGAACATTACGCATTACACGTCTTATTATTCGTGCTTTTTTCTTTTCCTCTTCATCTATGCGGACATTTAATTTCTCCATAAAATCCACAGGAACATTTATGTCAGGGAGAGATTTAGCCGTTGAAATAATTGAACGCATAAATTCAAGTTCACTTTTGCAATTTGCACATTCCAATGCGTGTTTATCCATTTTCTGCTTTGTTTCGTCACTCAAATTTTCATAGTTGTCCAAGCATTCGTTAAATTTATCACAATTCATTTTTACTCCCCCTTTCTTTAAATTTTCATTAATTTCTTTTTACAATATATTAGACGTAAGAAATATCAAAAAAGTTCCCGTTTATTCATTAAATTTTTCTTTAATGCACTTCTCGCACGATTAATTCGCGACTTAACCGTTCCCGACGGTATTCCGAGTACCTCAGCTATGTAATCGTAACTCAATCCCTCAATATCGCATAGTGTTATTACAGTTCTGTATTCTTCTTTGAGTTCGCTTATCGCCTCTCGTACAGCTCTCTGACGTTCCGATATTTCCATATTTTCTTCCGGTGTAGGACTTTCGTCCCTAATATCCATATCTTTCTTTTCGTCAATCGCCTGATTAATACTTATTACACCCGAATGTTTCTGACGTTTTCTCAGAATATCGGAGCAAACATTCGTAGTTATCCTATAAAGCCACGTGGTAAAGGAAGATTGCTCCTTAAATGACTCTATACTTTTATACACCCTTACGAATACCTCCTGTGCCGCGTCATATGCGTCCTCTTGATTTGAAAGCTTTCCGTAAGCGATATTTATAACTTGCTGTTGGTAATTTGAAACTAATATATTAAAAGCTTCTCGGCTACCTTTTTTACACTTTTTAATCAAATCATTTTCGGTCAAAAATTCCTCACCACCTCTCATGGTTTATTTGCCCTACGTTTGATTTTAGAAATTCTTAATTCTGTTCATATATACATCGTAATATGCCTTTACGTCAGCCATACAGTCACCGCTGAATTTATCCAAAAACGCCTTTGCGATTTCAAATGCGATTACCGCCTCAACGACAACCGAACAAGCCGGTACGGCACACACATCGGAACGTTCGACAGTTGCCTTATGCTCCGATTTATCGTCAATATTGACTGTTCTAAGCGGATTATACAAAGTAGGTATCGGTTTCATTGCCGCCTTAACAATAATCGGCTCACCGTTTGACATACCGCCCTCAATACCGCCGGCATTGTTGGTAAGTCTGTGGAAGTCGTCCGAATATTCGATTTCATCATGTACCTTTGAACCCGGTATTTCGCTCACACCGAAGCCCATACCGATTTCAACGCCCTTGATAGCCTGTACACTCATAACACCGAAAGCAAGGTTTGCGTCAAGTTTTCTGTCGTAATGAACATAACTTCCCAATCCGGCAGGCACACCTTTTACGATAGTTTCCACTATTCCGCCTACGCTTTCACCGCTTGACTTAATTTTGTCTATGTATTCCATAGCCTTTTGAGCGGCATTTTCATCGCCAAACCCAACAGGTGAATTTTGTACTTTTTCAAAGAAATCTGCCGCAGTAAAATCGGATGTATCTTCAACCTCGCCTATTCTCTTAACATGGCTTAAAAATTCTATTCCAAACGGTTTTAAAACCTGTCTTACGAGTGCGCCGACAGCCACTCTTGCTGCAGTTTCACGGGCACTTGCTCTTTCAAGCACGTTTCTCAAATCTCTGTGATTGTACTTCATACCTCCGGTAAGGTCAGCGTGTCCCGGTCTTGGGCATTCGACAGACTTTTCATTATTCGCCGTTTCAGTACCCATTATACTTTCCCAATTCGCCCAATCTCTGTTTTCGATTTTAATTGCGATAGGACTTCCGAGAGTCACTCCGCCTCTCACACCCGAAAGAATTTCGGCAGTATCTTTTTCAATCTTCATTCTTCCGCCTCTGCCATAGCCCTGCTGACGCTTTGCAAGCTGTTCGTTTATCTCATCAAGGCTTATCTCAACACCTGACGGCATACCTTCGATTATAACTGTAAGACACTTACCGTGTGTCTCTCCCGCTGTGAAATATCTAAGCATATTTTTATCTCCATTCGTAACTACAATTTGTATTTTTTTAATATATAAACTACAACATAATGTATATAATCTATTTTATCACTTTTTCGTTACTTTTGCAAGTTTTAACGACAATTTTACAAAACTCGCTTTGTGTAATTGTAATAAAAAAGATATATTTAAAATAGGAATATTATGATATAATTTGAATATCACTAAAGTCACTGAGCTATTTCATACAGAAAGGAAAGGTAATTTTTATGAAAACTACAATCTGGGGAAATATTCTTCCTGCCGTAACAATCGACCTTGAACAAGGCGAAAGCATTTATACCGAATCGGGCGGTATGACATGGATGTTGGACAAAGTAAAAATGGACACCAATATGAAAGGCGGATTTATGAAAGGTCTTGGACGTATGTTCAGCGGTGAGTCATTGTTTATGGCTACATACACCGCCGAGGCACCGAACCAATCTATCACAATCGCCTCATCTTTTCCCGGAGAAATCAAAGAACTTCACATTTCTTCCGACAAAGAATTTATTTGTCAAAAATCAGCTTTTTTGTGTGCCGAGCAAAGTGTTGAACTTTCAACATATATAACAAGCGGCATAAAGAAAGGCTTATTCGGCGGTGAAGGCTTTGTACTTCAAAAGCTTTCCGGAAACGGTACCGCTTTCATTGAGCTTGACGGTTCAGTTAAAGAAATCGACCTTGCTGCGGGCGAAAAACTTAAAGTCGATACAGGCAGTGTTGCGATTTTTGAATCAACCGTCAAATATGACGTTGAAACAGTAAAGGGCTTTAAAAATATGTTGTTCGGCGGTGAAGGACTGTTCCTTACAACTCTTACCGGTCCGGGTAAGGTATATTTGCAAACAATGAATATGGCTGAATTTGCAAATAAAATTATCCCGTATCTTCCGACACCGTCATCAAAATAGCAAATAGGAATTATAACTAAAGAAGTGGCAAAAATATTTTGCCACTTCTTATTTTTTATCTGGTTAAATAATTATAAATCATAATTATACTTTCCGCTCTTGTCATTTCACGGTTTGGATTGAAATTACCGTTACCGTCACCGCTTAACACTCCCATAGCCGAAAGCAATGCGATATATCCCTTATTTTCCGTAACATCGTTGAACGGTGTAACGTAAATATCGTTATATTTCGCGTAATTTTCAGCACCGATTGCACGAATCATATACACAGCAGCCTCCTCACGAGTTACTTCCGCATCATCATCGCGTTCATCTTCTGAAATAATACTGTTTTGTGCTGAATTTCTGTACACCCAATTTGCCTGTTCTAAATTGTTTTTCAATACGATTATATCGTTACCGTTTATGCTCATCAAAAGTGCAAGAAAATCCTTTTGAGTAATCTTTTCATCAGGCTTAAATTCGCCGCCCTCAAAACCTATTCCGTAATAAGCAAGTTCTTTGATATACTTTTCGGCATAGTGACCGTCTATATCCGAATATTCAAGTTTACTGCTTGCATTCTCCGTAATTTCTTTGTTTTGATAGTCAACAAACTTACCTGTAAACGGATTGATATTTTCTGTATCTATTGTGTATACAGGGATAATCTCTCTTGTGTTGTCAGTATAATTCTGCATATATACAATGCTGTAATCCTTTGCGTCAAATAAAATCTTTTCAGCGTCTTCCTTGCTCATTGCATTTTCGATTGACGGAAATTCGGTGTCGGTATAATTCATACTGAAATCAGTAAGTACGCCGTTGTTTGTTGTCACGTTGGCATAGTCGCCTGTTACCTTAATACCGTTTACATATCTGATATACTGATGTGAATTTTCATCATATTTGTATTCTTTTGCCTTATCACCTGCAAGTGTCTTTAAAGCCGAATCATCATTATTTTTTACCTCACTGTCATCTTCTCCCCAACGTGAATAATACTTTATTTCACCTGTTTTAGCATCAACAGAAGTATATATGTTGCACTTGTCATTTGACATTGATACAGCATATGTATATTCATCGTCATAATTTTTATATAAAGAAATGCTGTCTGTATTTATATTCTTAGGGATTGACAAAAGCTTGTTCGACTTTAATTTATTTTCCAAAGCGGTTCTTGAAATAAGTCCGTCTATATTGTCAAGCTCTTTTATTTCCTGTTCGGTAAGTCCGCCGTCTGCTGCTGCATCATTTGCACTTTCAGATTTGTTGCCGATGAAATATCTGTAATTTGTAACATCAACCGCATCACCCGTAAGTGCATTAATGTATTTGTCGTAGTCGTATTCCTGTGTGTATACAGGATAAGCTACCACGTTACCGTCCTCGTCAACATATGTACGATAAACCAACTCAAGTCCGAGTTTATCACTGTACGCTTTTTTTGCCTCATCAACGCTTATCGCATTATTGATTGATGGAAAATCCGCTTGTACATAGCCCAAATCAAAACCCATTACATATCCGTCTGTACCGTCAATATTAACCGAGCCGTTTCCGTTCGTGAACAATACACCGTTTACATATGTTTTAAGATAGAATGTATATCCGTGACCAAAAATACTGCCGTTGCTTTCATCAATTTTTATTTCATACGGAAAATCAGGATTAATTTGTTTTAAGAAGTTTTCCGCCGTCTTTTTTGCATCGCTTTCGCTAATTTTCGGTAAATTCGGTGTGTTATTTTTATCATCAGATTTAAAACCGTTAATTGAATAGTTGGTTATAACTCCGTCTGCCGTACAAGTTATATTAACACTCTTGTTTCCGTCTTTTTCATTCCATGTAAAGTTATAAACTTTTTCGCCGTACTGTTCCTCTGTTCTGCTCGAAAATTCACTGCACTCACTCGGAATTTCAACTCTCTGTTTAATACTTTCCAATATTTTCTGCATATTCTCTCTTGCAGATGTTTCTGTTTGCTGTGTGGCTAACGTTTCAGCGGCTAAAACTGCCGGTGATACTGCCGATACAGTAAGAGCCAACGCTGACGCTACCGCTAATAATTTTTTCATAACTTTTTCCTCCTTGTTAAATTTATCGGATTATTTTTCCTTTCATATATAATACTTTTCAGCACACCAAAAGGTTGCATTAAATTAAAAAAATTTTTTGATTTTTTAATTAACACAAAAGGGTGTTATATTAACGCCCTTTCAGACTGTCGACAAATTGTCCGGAGCGCGCAAAACATTATTTTTTTATATTTACAACTTAATTTATAGCTATAACAAATAACAGGCAAGCCTATCTTCGATATACGGCTTGCCTGTGCACTTTTTGCGAAAATAAACTCTAACGTACCAACGTACGCCGATGAGTTCATTTTCACAAAATCCGAACTAATTTCTCGACATCTGATTCAATATTAAAATTTACCGCTGGCACCGCCGCCGCCGAAACTTCCGCCGCCGCCGGAGAATCCGCCTCCTCCGCTGCTGCTTCCGCCGGAAAATCCGCCGCCGCCATAGTAACCGCCGCCGCTACGATAGCCGCCATGTCCGCCACGTCCGCCACGTCCTTTGATATTAGTGATAAATACCACAATCGCTAAAACTATGAAAAACACTACATATGTCATTATTTCAACCATAGTGTCATCATCATCTTCTTCATCGGGTGTCGGGTCTTCGAGTTCGCCGATTACCGAATCATAAATCTGCTTAATACCCTCGCTGTAATCACCTGCCGACAAAGAATCTGTTGCATTTCTGATAAATCGACCGCACTTACCGTCATTTAAAACACCCTCAAGTCCGTAACCGACTTCGATACGAATATCACGGCTATCCATAACAAGGAGAATAAGAACTCCGTTATCCGCGTCTTTATCTCCTATTCCCCATTTTCTTGCCGTTTCAATCGAAAAGTCTTCAAGGTCGTTTCCGTCTATACTTTCCATTGTCAAAACAACAACTTGCGGTCCGCTGTTAGCATTGTACGCCTTACCTTTTTCAAATATATAATCCTCTGTTTCACTGTCAATAACATTCGCATAGTCATTTATAAAAAATCTATCCGTATGATTCGGTATATCAACCTTTGCAAACGCACAAATATTTATAAATAAAACAAACATTGCGGAAATTAATGCCGCGAAACGTATCTTCCCCCTACTCATATCAATCAAAACTTACAGAAGGAGCAGATTGTGCCGCACTATCTGCCTCAAACTGTTGTTTCTTTTCAAAACCAAGCATATTTGCAAATATGTTTGTAGGGAATGAACGTATTTTTACGTTATATTTTTGAACGGCGTCATTATAATCCTTTCTTGCAACACCTATGCGATTTTCCGTACCTGCAAGTTCATCTTGAAGTGACAAGAAGTTTTCGTTTGACTTTAATTCCGGATATGATTCCGAAATTGCAATCAATCTGCTAAGTGCCGATGAAAGTTCTTCATTTGCCTCACTTGCCTCCTCAACTGTTCCCGCACCGGCAAGTTTTGCACGAGCATCAGAAACGGCAGTAAACACTTCTGTTTCGTGTGCCGCATATCCCTTTACAGTATTAACAAGGTTCGGTACAAGATCCATACGTCTTTGAAGTTGAACCTGTATATCGGAATATGCCGTGTTGGTCGATTCTTCTAAACTTATAAGTCCGTTGTAACTTCCTATAATGCTTACCGCTATAATTACGATTACCGCTATTATAACACCGATAATTACACCTTTTTTCTTCATATTTTCTCCTCTTTTCTATAAATAATCTGTATATATTATACACTTACATTTTAACCTATGTGTCTATAAATGTCAACAAAAAAAGCAGACAAAACCATAAGGATTTTGTCTGCTTTTAAATTCTTAATACACTGTAATTAAAATTACTTAGAAAGGTTAGCCTTTAACTTAGCAAGTTCGTCAGCCATTTCCTTCGGAAGTTTATCTCCGAACTGTGCAAAATATTCTTCGATATTTGCAATGTCTTCAAGCCATACCTTCTTATCGATTGTAAGAAGACCCTTAATATCAACATTTTCGTCTTCAAGACCTGTTAGGTCGATATCTTCAGGCTTTGGTAGGTAACCGATTTCGCTTTCAACGGCGTCAACCTTACCTGCGCATCTGTTAAGAATCCAAAGAAGTACACGCATATTGTCACCGAAACCAGGCCACATGAAGTGTCCTTCGTCATCTTTTCTGAACCAGTTAACGTGGAAGATTTTCGGAGCTTTGTCGCCAAGCTTCTTACCCATTTCAAGCCAGTGACCCCAGTAAGTAGCCATATTGTAGCCTACGAACGGTTTCATAGCCATTGGGTCACGTCTAACAACACCTACTGCACCTGCAGCTGCTGCTGTTGTTTCTGATGCCATTGTAGCACCAACGAATGTACCGTGCTGCCAATCTCTTGATTGATATACAAGCGGAGCACACTTAGCACGTCTGCCACCGAATACAATAGCCTCTACAGGAACGCCCTGTGGGTTTTCGAATTCAGATGAGATACATGGGCAGTTGATAGCCGGAGCTGTAAATCTTGAGTTAGGGTGAGCCAGATTGTTACCTGCTGCAGAGTATTCAGGACCGTTAACCTTTGAGCCCTTCCATTCTGTTGCATCAACAGGAGGATTCTTGTCAAGACCTTCCCACCAAACTGTATTGTCTGCATTGTTAAGAGCAACGTTTGTGAAGATTGTGTTCTTCTTTGTTGATTCAAGAGCGTTGAAGTTTGTCTTTACTGATGTACCAGGAGCAACACCGAAGAAACCTGCTTCAGGGTTGATAGCATATAGTCTGCCGTCAGGACCGATGTTTAGCCATGAAATATCATCGCCGACTGTCCATACTTTGTAACCTTTGTTCTTTAGGTATTCCGGTGGAATAAGCATTGCAAGATTTGTCTTACCGCAAGCTGATGGAAATGCAGCACAGATATACTTAACTTCGCCTTGAGGATTTTCAAGACCAAGAATTAGCATATGCTCAGCCATCCAACCTTGGTTCTTACCAAGATATGATGCAATTCTTAGAGCGAAACACTTCTTACCAAGAAGAACGTTACCGCCGTAAGCCGAGTTGATTGACCAAATTAGATCGGAAGAGCACACGTCTGAACTCCAGTCACAGTCAACAATCTCGTATGCCGTCTTCTGCTTGAAAAA
>ENA-UPXC01003689-UPXC01003689.1-human-gut-metagenome-genome-assembly--contig:-NODE-3689-length-15279-cov-3.584134_pt1 | contig 15279 bp, 14 predicted proteins | sample MGYA00250047_ERZ773371 | MGnify/ENA primary metagenome ERZ773371 (study PRJEB29103, sample SAMN06111975) | human gut metagenome | biome: human gut; feature: ankylosing spondylitis patient; material... | reverse complement strand
TGCCGCTGCCTGTCAATGTCCGTCATGCCGGTGAAAGCCGCCCGCTTCGTCCGCGGCGCATGTTCACAGTTTCCTTTACAGGTACACCATGTTTACAGCTTGTTAAATACTGATACGCCTAATGCGAGAGTAAAGCAGAAGTGGGGCAACAGCCAGTTGCTTTGCCTTTTTCTCCCGCTGTGGTACAATTCGGGCAAGGTGGTGATCGACATGGAACTCAAAGAAATCCTTCTGGAACTGCGCACCAGGCGCGGAATCTCCCAGGCGCAGCTGGCGGAACAAGTGCATGTAACCCGTCAGGCGGTTTCCCGCTGGGAGACCGGCGAAACAGTGCCCAACACAGAGACCTTGAAACTGCTCTCCAAGTTGTTTGATGTCTCCATCAACACCCTGCTGGGTTCCCCCAGGCAACTGGTCTGTCAGTGCTGCGGCATGCCCCTGGAGGATGCTAATATCAGCCGGGAGCCGGGCGGTTCCTTCAACGAGGAGTACTGCAAGTGGTGCTATGCCGACGGGAAATTCGTTTACACGAGCCTTGAGGAAGTGCTGAATTTTCTGGAAAGTCATATGTCCAATGAGACCTGGCCCCCGGAGCAGGTCAGAGCCTACTTTGAAGCTCAGCTGCCAAAGCTGAACCACTGGAAGCAGCCCGAACTTTACGGCAAAACAGGTCATCTGATTTGATCCAGCCGTCCCGATTGAATTGCGTCTAAATTAGTCTTGAGCTGTTCCTCCGGCCAGTCCCACCACTGTAATTCCAACAGCGCAGCAATTGTATCCTCAGAAAAACGCTTTCGAATTGGCTTGGCCGGGACACCGCCCACAATGGTATAGGGCGGGACATCCTTCGTCACAACGGCCCGAGCACCGATAATGGCTCCGTCACCAACAGTCACCCCTGCCAGGATGACCGCCTCATAGCCAATCCACACATCGTTTCCGATAACAATGTCACCCTTGTTATCCCAGGCTCTGGCCACCTGACTCCGATCCAAGCCCCACTCCTCGAAGAAGATGGGAAAGGGATAGGTGGAGAGGGATTGCAGGCTGTGGTTGGCGCTGTTGAAGAGAAACTTCGCCCCACAAGCGATGGAGCAGAACTTGCCGATCATCAGCCGGTCATGGTTGACAGGATAGTGATACAGCACATTGTTCTTTTCAAAGTCAATGGGGTCATTGACAAAGTCGTTATACATGGTGTAGTCCCCCACAAGGATGCTGGGATCTGTCACGACTTGGTTGAGATAGACAGTCTGTGTATCTCCTGTCCGGGGATGGATATTGGATGGATTCATATTCTTTTCCTCCTCTTATTTGTTTCGGCTGACCTCTCCCAAATGCTCACGCACCAGCGTTTTTCTTTCCCAGACTCTGCTTTTGAAGTAGATGAACCCAACCAGAGCGGGCAGGATAGGCGAAAGGGCCTGGCCCAGATAGATTCCGGGAAAGCCCATGGAGAGGGGAAAGGCCAGCAGCCACCCCACTGGCAGGCGCACCACCACCGCGTCCAACAGGGCATTGACCATGGCCACATGAGCCGCGCCCACGCCGATGACAAAGGAATCCAGCGTGTACATGGCGGCATAGACCAGACTGTTGACGCCACAGCACAGGCGCAGATACAGCACGCCCACTCGGATCACCTCCGGGCTGGTGCTGTCAAACAGGCAGATGAGAGGTTCCGTCAGGAGTTGGACCATTACCACCACCGCCGCTGTGACGGCGAGGTTCAGCACCAGACCGGACCGCACCACCTGGCGGGCCCGCCGGATCTGACCGGCTCCCATACACTGGCCCACCATGGCGGTGATGGCCTGCCCGATGGCCCAGCAGTGCATCCCGGCAAAGGTGTTGATCTTCAGTCCTACGCCGGAGGCAGCGGCCACCGCGGTGCCGAAGGGATTGAGCATTCCCGTCACCAGCAGATAGGCCGTGTTTACCACCACCATCTGGGTTGCGGTTGGCAGGCCCACCTTCAAAATAGCCAGTAGGATTTCCCGGCGAAGTTCCAGTTTTCCGTGGGAAAAACTCCATTGACGCCGCCGCAGATAGACCAGCGAACCCGCAAAGGAAATGCCTTGGGCAGTGATCGTGGCCCAGGCCGCACCGGCGGTGCCCATGGAACACGGCCCTACCAGCAGTACATCCAGCAAGACGTTGAGAATCGTGGCGGCACCTACGAAAAAGAGCGGCGTTTTGGAATCGCCCAGGCCCTTCAGAATGGAGCAGACCGTGTTGTAGCCAAAGACGAATACGGTCCCCCAGCAGATGATCTCCATATAGCCGCAGGCATCCGGATAGGCCTCCGCCGGAACATCCAGCGCCCGGAACAGAGGCTCATAGACGGCAAGACCGAGCATGGTAACCACAACAGAGGCCGCCAGTGACAGGAGAAACAGCATTCCGGTGGTGTCACGCTGTCCCTTTTGGTCGCCCGCCCCCTTGTACTGGGCCACCAGAACGCTCCCGCCCATGGTCAGGCCGATACAGAGGGAGTTGATGATGAAGCACAGCATGGAGGCGTTGCTGATGGCAGCCAGGCCGATCTCGCCCACAATTTTCCCCACCACCAACATATCCACCACATTGTAGAGGGCCTGCAGCAGGTTGGCCAGAAACAGCGGGAAGGCGAACCAAATCAGTTTTTTGGGCACGCTCCCGGTCAATAAGTTTTGTTCTTGGATCATATAATATCTTCCTTTCAAAACGAAAGAGGGCAGCACAATGCTGTGCGCCCTCTGCTCCATCGCCCCTGAAATGGGCATGACAAAAGGCCGCGGACAAAACATCGTCCGCGGCCCAAAATAAACTATCTTGTCCTGTCAGTCTGCAAAAAGGGTACAACAACCTAAGGCAGTGATTTTCTGCCCTGGCCTCCCGGTTTTACAGTTTGACAGTCCGAAAAGGCTCCGCACAATGTTTTGTGGTATCCATTTGTACGGAGCCGAAATCAATGCAGAATTTTCCGAATAACATCGTGCTCACCTCACTTTGCTATTATAAATACTATACCATGTGCCGCTGCCTGTCAATGTCCGTCATGCCGGTGAAAGCCGCCCGCTTCGTCCGCGGCGCATGTTCACAGTTTCCTTTGTAGGTACACCATGTCCACCAGCTGCACCCCGCACTCGTAGATGGGGCGGTCGTAGTGGTCGGTGAAAAAGTTTTTGACCAGATGGTGCCTGTAAAAGCCGCAGGCCTCATAAAAGGGGATGGTGGAGGGGCTGCCTCCGGTGCCCACCTGTAGCACTGCATACTGCCCCTTGTAGGTTCGGATGAGAAAGTCCACCATGGCCTTTCCGTAGCCTCTGCCCTGCGCGGCGGGCGCAACGGCTATGTTCTTCAGCTCCAGAACGCCGTTTCCCTCGTCGGTCACCACACACTCCGCCTTGACGCCGTCGTCCTCCAGCACATACATGAACCCCCGCTCCAGATAGCGGTCCACCATGTCCTCCTGTTCATCTGCCAGCAGCAGTAAACTCAAGTATTGCTTTTTGTCGGTCTCCACTTTTCTGATTTCCATAGGCACATCTTATTGTTTCAGAAGCCGCTTCAGCGCGGCGGCATCCAGCAGATTTACCGTCACGAACTTTCCCTGATAGAATACCGCCCAGTTGTTGAACACGCAGGGCAAGGCCTTGGCCTTCTCCAGAGTGTCCACCGGGATGAGGGTGCAGGGCGCCTCCAGTTCTTCGCAGGTTTTGCGCACCAGCTCCACGCTCTGGTGGATATAGGGACACTGGGAACTGTAATAGACAGTCAGCTCCTGGTTTTCGATGGCCTGCACCTTGGCGTTCTTCCCAAAGCGGGGCTTGGTCCCGTCAAAGGAGAGGGCCAGCAGCCGGTAGCCGTCCGGGGTGACATCCACCATTTCAAATCCATATTTCTCTGCAAAAGCCTGGTCTGAGAGCCAGGCCTTTTGTTTTTCCGCCCCCAGCATACACACGCCGGACTTTCCCTTAGCCCTAGCGTCGGCCAGGCAGTACTCCATTAGTTGCTTGCCGTAGCCCTTGCCCCTGAACTCCCCGCTGACCCACAGGCAGTAGATATAGAGATAGTTATCACCCTCTACCGGTACCCAGGCAGTCTCCAGCGGAGCGTATTCGATGAACACCACACCCTTGGCGTCCAGCTTGCGGAACACATGTCCCTCCCGGAGCCGCTCCCGGAGCCAGACACGCTTGGTCTCCACACCGGGGTGAGGCTTCTTGCTGCGGATGATGCAGCACAGATGCTCCCGGTCCAGATTTTCTTCTGTTAGATTGAGAAACTGATCTTCCATGTCCGCTACCTCCCGGAAAATCTGCCTCCATGATACCATGCCCTCCACGGCAAGACAATCCCAGATCCCGCCGGCAAAAGGTTTTCTCTAAAATAAACACGACAGACAGTTGTCCCTTTCCTATGGTATAATGCAGACAGAAATACGAAAGGCGGTGTACCCCATGAAGATGGAGCGGCTTATCGGAATCCTGTCCAATCTGCTCCAGCGTGAACAGGTCACCGCTCCGGAAACCGGCGTTATATGCGTGGCTATCCATACCTTTGAATGGGCCTTTGTCCGTCTGGCACTCTTCGCCCTGATCGCGGCGGCGGTCGGCGTATTTCTGATGCGGAAAAAGGCATAGGATATGGTTCGGGGGTGTGTACCACTGAACAGGAAGAGCAGTACCACTGGACAAATATAAGCATAGAAAATCGGGCAGGGACCACAAGTTTCCGGTATGCTGGAGAACAGAAGGACGGTGTGACCAATGGATTGGGTAACAAGCATTCATCAGGCGATCCAGTATATCGAGGAACATCTCCGGGAGGAGTTGACCACCCGGGAGATCGCACAGCAGGCGGCCCTGTCCCCCTTTTACTTTCAGAAGGGCTTTGCCATGCTGTGCGGTATGACGGTGGGCGACCACATCCGCCAGCGCCGGCTCTCCGCCGCCGGGCTGGAGGTCCTCACGACGGACCAGAAGATCATCGACATCGCGCTGGAGTTCGGCTACGACTCGCCGGACAGCTTCACCAAGGCTTTTACCCGTTTCCATGGCCTCACACCTGCCGCACTGCGAAAAAGCGGAGGCGCGGTCCGTTCCTTTGCTCCGCTTCGGATCAAAGTGACATTGGAAGGTGGTCAAAACATGGATTGCAAGATTATGAAAAAAGAGGCGTTTACGGTGCTCTGCCGGGCAAAAACCTTCAAGTATGAGGACGCCGTGACCCAGGTTCCCCAGTTCTGGGCAGAGCACTTCGGAACGGGCGGCGGCAAGGTAGTGTGCGGCATGTACGGCATCAACCTGGACGAGAGCATGGGCGGAAATGAGTTTGAATATCTCATCGCCGACAACTACGATCCCGCCAGGGAGATTCCGGAGGGCTTTACCACCCGCACCATCCCGGCCTACACTTGGGCGGTATTTCCCTGCACTGGCCGGATGCCCCAGGCGCTCCAGGGACTGAACCAGCAAATTTTCTCCCAGTGGCTGCCCACGAACCCCGACTATAAGATTGCTGCAGGCATCAATGTGGAGCTGTACAGCGACGCCAACAAGTTTGAGGGTGGAACCCAGGATCAGGACTACTACTGTGAGATCTGGATCCCCGTGGAGAAGAAGTAAACCGTTGGCAGGATAAAAATAATTGGTAGGCGTAATTATCCGCCGATTTCTCAATCTCACTATTGATTGATATAAAAGACAGGCCCCCGGCTTTTCACCGGGGACCTGTCTTTTCCCTATTTAACCCAATAGATGACTGCGTCCCGCAGGAAGCGGGCACAGCCGGGTACCTGTTTGTCGTAGTAGGCGGCGAATCGCTCATCCATCACATAGAGCTCAGCGATCCCCCGGTGCCTGGCCGGGTCGTACCGGTTCCCGGTGAGGGTGAGCCACCGGCGGTGGAGGGCGGTGATTTCTTTACCCTTCTCGCTCTCCGGGGACAGCCCAGCCTGGACGGCAGCCTCCAGCCGCTCCTGGATCTCCCGCCCCAGATCCGTCCACTCCCGGTATTGCTCCTGGGTCAGGTTCATCACCGCGGCGTTGGCCTCGTCCGCCTCTTGGTCGCCGTACTTGGCGCGGATCTCTGCTCCGTAAACTTCCTCATTATGGGCTACGGCCCGCTGCTTGAACGCCTCAAATTTCTGCTCGTCGCTCATGATCTCGTTCCTTTCTTCCGCTCCGATGGTGTCTTTCACCGACCAGATGAGTTGTTCCAGCCGCTCCCGCTCCGCCTCCAAAGCGGCCAGGTGGTTTCGCAGAGCGGCCAGACGGTCAAAGGAGGGATCGTCCAGACATTCCTTGATCCGGGCCAGCTCCACCCCGAGAGCCCGGTAATAGAGAATGTCCTGCAACCGGTCCACCTCCGCCCCGCCGTAATAGCGGTAGCCGCTCTCCGCCACCCGGCTGGGTTTCAGCAGGCCGATCTGGTCGTACCAGCGCAGGGTGCGGGTGGTCACCCCGGACAGGCGCGACAGCTCCTGAATGGAATATTCCATAGATATCCCTCCTTGGGAATAAGGTACCAGTTGACGGAGCGTCAAAGTCAAGGGGAAATTTCAAAGTCTTTGGATTTCCCGCTGCAGCCGCTCCAGAAATTCCGCCGCCGGGATCCCGTCCAGCTGGGTGTGGTGGAACTGGAAGGACACCGGCAGGGTGGTCCGCAGCCACTTTTTCCGGTACTTGCCCCAGATGAGGAAGGGGTTGTTGTAGTATCCGGCATAGATATTCACTGCGCCGTCGATCTCATACCCCGCCAGGGCGGAGGTGCCGATCACCATATAGTCCTCGCCCAGCTCAAAGCTCTCCCCGCTCTCCCGGACCTGCTCGGTGAGCTTCCGGTAGTACTGGTCAAACTGCTCCAAATCAGCGGAAACAGGGATGTCGCAAGTGGCGATGCCTCCGTCCCGGACGGCCACCACAGTATTGACGGCCAGGCGGTCATATTGCATCAGCTTGTCCCCCACCGGAAGCAGGTAGAAGTCCTCCATACTGGCTGCCGCCTTTCCGATACACCAGCACAGGAGCATATTGAATTTATAATTCCGCTTTCGGCTCAGACGCACCAACGCCGTAACATCCAGGGTCTTCATCAGGGTCACCATGGGCATAGGAGCCTGCATCCAGAGCTCGAAGGCCAGTGCCCGGGAGGTGCTTTGTGGATCTATTTCTTTCATGTTGTTCTCCATTCTCTTTGTGAAGTCCGGTTTGGTTGGCCGTGGTAAGTATCCCTTATCATAGCATAGCTCATGATTGTGGGCAACCGATCCCCATGTTCCAGAGCCGGAACTTGTGGTATAATGAAACATCGTAAACAAAATGTAAGCACAAACAATGAGGACCAAATATGAAACACATTTTTCTTTTAGAGGATGACGAGACCCTGGGGCGGGGGATTGCCATGGCGCTGACAGGGACGGATACATCCGTCACCTGCCATTCCACCTTGACCCTGGCCCGAGAAACACTGGCGGAGGAGCACTTTGACCTGCTGATCCTGGATATCAATCTCCCCGACGGCAGTGGTCTGGACCTGCTGCGGCAGGTGTGCTCGGAGGGCGACACCACACCGGTGATTCTGCTCACTGCCAATGACCTGGAGCTGGACGAGGTTACCGGGCTGGAGGCTGGGGCGGACGACTACATTACCAAGCCCTTCTCCCTGGCGGTCCTCCGGGCCAGAGTGAACGCCCAGCTCCGGCGGGGCACACCCAAGGTCTCCCCTGCCCTGTCCGTGGGTCCCTTTGCCTTCGATTTTGACCGAATGGACTTCCGCCGGGACGGGGTGTCCGTGGAACTGAGTAAAACGGAGCAGAAGCTCCTGCGGGTGCTGGTGGAAAATCGGGGACATACCGTGCCTCGGGCCGCACTGGTGGACCGGGTATGGACAGACGGCGCAGAATTTGTGGAGGAAAACGCCCTGTCCGTCACGGTCAAGCGGCTGAGGAGCAAGCTGGAAGCCGACCCCTCCCAACCGGAATACCTGAAAACGGTGTACGGCATCGGCTACACCTGGGCGGTGAAGCCATGACAGGATATGTGATCGCGGGCATAGCCCTGTTGCTGGCCCTGGCTGTGGTCGCCTATGACCGTTGGCGGACTGCCTGCACTATGAGGCGGCTAGACGAGATGCTCACAGCCGCCACGAATGGCAGCTTTTCCAAACAAAACTTTGATGAGAGCCGCCTCTCCGCACTGGAGAGCCGACTGGCCCGGTACCTGACGGCCAGTGCCCTGTCCGAGCGAAATGTGCGGGAGCAGAAAGATCAGATTAGCGCCCTGATTTCCGACATCTCCCACCAGACCAAAACCCCGGTAGCCAATCTCCAGCTCTATGCCCAGCTGCTCTCCGAGCAGCCCCTGACGCCCCAGGGGAAGGACTGTTCCGCCGCCATCTCCGCTCAGGCGGAAAAACTTCAGAGGTTCATTGAGGTACTGGTCAAGACCTCCCGGTTGGAGACAGGAATTCTGGCTCTCCACCCCCAGCCTGACGAGATTGCCCCGGTGGTGGAGCGGGCCGCTGCCCAGTATACCCCAAAGGCGGCGGAAAAGGGCATTGCTCTGACCCTTGGACCGCATTCAGGTGCCGCCGTCTTTGATCCCAAGTGGACGGAGGAGGCGGTGTGCAACCTGCTGGACAACGCAATCAAATACACCCCGTCCGGCGGGAGCGTGACAGTGGAGGTCAAAAACTATGAGCTGTTCTCCGCTATCCGGGTGAGTGATACCGGCCCTGGCATTTCCGAGGCGGAACAGGCCAAGATTTTCGGGCGCTTTTACCGCGCTTCTGGTGCTTATCAGGCTGAGGGCGTGGGCATCGGCCTCTACCTCACCAGACAGATCGCGGAGAAGCAGGGCGGCTATGTGAAGGTGGAGAGCACGCCCGGAAAGGGAAGCACATTTTCTCTCTATATCCCCCGAGAGACATAGGAAAGCAGCACACAGGAGGAATACGCTGTGAGAAATGAATATGAAAACGAAGCTTTTTTCCAGCAATACGCACAGATGTCCCGCAGCCGGGAAGGACTTTCCGCAGCGGGCGAGTGGCACCAGCTCAAACCCCTTTTCCCGAAGCTGGAGGGAAAGACCGTACTGGATCTGGGCTGCGGCTATGGGTGGCACTGCAAGTTTGCCGTGGAGCAGGGCGCCCGGCAGGTACTGGGCATTGATTTAAGTCAGAAAATGATCGAGGAAGCCAAGCGGCGCAACGATGGGGAAGGTATTCTCTATCGCGTGTGCGGGATCGAGGAATATGAATATCCGGAGGCCGCATGGGACTGCGTGGTTTCCAACCTGGCGCTGCATTACATTGAGGACCTGAACGCCATTTTTGAAAAAGTCCATCGGACATTGAAAAAGGATGGAATCTTTTTATTCAACATCGAGCACCCTGTCTTTACCGCCGGTGTGGGACAGGATTGGGCCTACGGGAAAGATGGCACGCCGCTGTATTGGCCCATCGATCAATATTTCATGCCCGGGGAGCGCATCACCCACTTTCTGGGCTGCGAGGTCCGCAAGCAGCACCATACCCTCACCCAGCTCCTGATGGGACTGCTGCACAGCGGCTTTGTCCTGGAAGCGGTGGAAGAAGCGGAGCCTTCTGCGGAAATGCTGGACATTCCCGGCATGCGGGATGAGCTGCGCCGGCCCATGATGCTGTTGGTGCGGGCCAGAGCGGCACATTGACGGAGCCGGACAAAACTTCTTTCAAAACTGTCACATTCTCGAAAGTACCAGGACAGATTTCCATGCTAAAGTCTGTATTGTCAAAAGACGGTACAGACTTTTTCTTTGGAGGAACACAGTATGACGATTCTTGAGACCCATGATCTGAAAAAATACTACGGCGCCGGGGACACCCAGGTAAAGGCTCTGGACGGCGTGGACCTGAGTATCGAACAGGGCGAGTTTGTGGCCATTGTGGGCACCTCCGGCTCCGGCAAGTCCACTCTGCTTCACATGCTGGGCGGGCTGGACCGGCCCACTTCCGGCACCGTCACCGTGGACGGCAGGGACATCTTTGCCCTGAAGGACGAGGCCCTGACCATCTTCCGCCGGAGGAAGATCGGCTTCGTCTTCCAGTCCTACAACCTGGTGCCGGTGCTCAGCGTGTGGGAAAACATTGTTCTGCCGGTGGAGCTGGATGGGGCCAAGGTAGATGAGGCCTATGTTCAGGAGGTTATCGCCACCCTGGGACTGGAAAAGAAACTCACCAATCTTCCCAACCAGCTCTCCGGCGGCCAGCAGCAGCGGGTGGCCATTGCCCGGGCCCTGGCCACCAAGCCCGCTATTCTTCTGGCCGATGAGCCCACCGGCAACCTGGACAGCAAAACTAGCCAGGATGTGCTCAGCCTGATGAAGGTGACCGGGCAGAAGTTTGCCCAGACCATGGTGATGATCACCCATAACGAGGAGATCGCCCAGATGGCCGACCGGATCGTCCGCATCGAGGACGGACGGATCGTGGCGCGGTAAGGAGGAGATCATTATGAAAGTCTCCAACCGGGGTTGCGTCCGCCGTCTAAGTTTCCGTGCCCTTCTGGCCAGCCGCACTCGCAATCTGGTGGCAGTGCTGGCCATCGCCCTAACGGCGGTGCTCTTCACCTCTCTCTTTACCATTGCCCTCTCCATCAACGAGGGAATCCAACAAAACAACTTTCGCCAGGCTGGGGGCTGGTCCCACGGCTCTTTCAAATACCTGACCGAGGAGCAGTTTGAGGAATTGAAGGACGATCCTCTCATCGAGTCCTGGGGCCTTCGGCGGTTCGTGGGGATGCCCACAGAGGTGCCCTTCAATAAATCCCATGTGGAGATCGGTTACTCCGACGCCAATGAGGCCCACTGGGGCTACTGCGACCCCATCGAGGGCCGCCTGCCCCAGGAGGGAACCGACGAGGCCGCCACCGACACCCATGTACTGAACCTGCTGGGAGTGGAGCCGGAGATCGGCGCAAAATTCACCGTCACCTTTGATGTGGACGGCCATACCACCACCCAGGCCTTTACCTTAAGCGGCTGGTGGGAGTATGACGAGGCGGTGGTGGCAAACCATATCCTCATTCCCGAAAGCCGGGCGGACGCTATCCTTGTCGAAGTGGGCGTAACCCCGCCGGGCAGCGACGGTATGACCGGCAGTTGGAACCTGGATGTGATGCTCAAAAACGGCGCCCGCTCCATCGCCTCTGACCTGGAGGAGATTTTAGCCAACCACGGCTATCAGTCGGAGACACCAAGAGGAAACTACATCTCCACTGGCGTTAACTGGGGCTACACTGGGGCACAGCTTTCAGACAAGCTGGACCCCACTGTGGTGACCATCATTGTGGGTGTGCTGGCCCTCATTCTGCTCACCGGATATCTCATCATCTACAATGTGTTCCAGATCTCCGTGGCGGGGGACATCCGCTTCTACGGCCTTTTGAAAACCATCGGCACCACGCCCCGGCAGCTCCGGCGGATTATCCGCACCCAGGCACTACTTCTCTCCCTCATCGGCATTCCCATTGGACTTCTACTGGGCTGGCTGCTGGGCGGCGTGCTCACCCCTGTCATTGTCGCACGACTGGATGGGGTGACCAGTGTGGTCTCGGTAAGCCCTCTTCTCTTTGTGGGCTCGGCCATCTTTGCCTTGGTAACGGTGCTCATCTCCTGCCGCCGCCCCGGCCGTCTGGCGGGCAAGGTCTCTCCGGTGGAGGCGGTGCGCTACACCGAGGGCAAGGCACTGAAACAGAAGTCCAGGCGAAAGGGCAAAGGGGTCTCCCTTTTCTCCATGGCCTGGGCCAATCTTGGCCGCAGCCGGGGTAAGACCTTCCTCACCGTGCTGTCCCTGACCCTGGCCGTGGTGCTGCTGACCCTGACCGTGACCTTCACCAACGGCTTTGACATGGACAAATATGTGTCCAGCTTCACTGCCAGCGACTTTATTTTGGCCGACGCGGGCCAATTCCAGACCGGCGGGGACGGCTTCAACGACGAGATGGGGGTGCCGGAGGAGGTGATCGACGCCGTGGATGCCCAGGGCGGCATTACCGGCAGCGGCCGTGTGTATGGCAAGACGGCTCCGGCGCTGGAATTCGTCACCGAGGAATACTATCGCTCTATGTGGGGACGCTGGAACACTCAAGAACAGCTGGACAGTATGGTAGCCTTTATGGACCGCACCGAGGACGGCCTGCTGGCCGACCGGATACCGCTCTACGGCATGGAGCCCTTCGCACTCAGCCATCTGACGGTGCTGGAAGGGGACCTGGCAAAGCTCAACGACCCCAACGGCAATTTTGTTGCCGCCGTGTACAGCACCGATGATTACGGCAAAGCGGAGATGAGCAGCCACTGGTCCCGGCTTGGGGATACGGTGACCATCCGGTATGTGGAGGAATTTGAATACTACAATCCAAACACCGGCGAAGTTTACGGCTCCTTGGAGGATGTGCCCGAAGGTGCTCCTTACACCAAGAGGGCAATCAAGTACCGGGACGTAAACTACACCGTGGCAGCCCTGGTGACGGTACCGTCCGCTCTGAGCTACCGCTACTACGGCGCCGACGAGTTTGTTATGGGGGCGGAGACTTTTATCCGAGATACGGGAACCGACTCTGTCATGTACTATGCCTTCGACACCACGGATGAGGCCAACGCCGCCATGGAGGTCTTTCTCAAGGACTACACAGAGAACGAGAACCCTCAGTTTGACTATGAGAGCAAGGCTACCTATGCCAGCGAATTTGAGAGCACCCGAAGCATGTTCCTCCTGCTGGGGAGCGCTCTCAGCTTCATCGTAGGGCTGGTGGGTGTGCTCAATTTCTTCAATGCCATCCTCACGGGTATCACCGCCCGACGCCGAGAGCTGGCGGTGCTCCAGTCCATTGGCATGACGGCCCGGCAGCTGCGGACCATGCTGGCCCTGGAGGGGCTGCTCTATACTCTGGGCGCGGCCCTTTTGGCCCTGGCACTGATTGTGGTCACTGCGCCGTTTGTAGGTCCCACCCTCAATAGCTTGATCTGGTTTTTCACCTACCGCTTCACCATCTGGCCCATCGCCGTGGTGCTGCCCCTGTTCGGGGCCCTGGGCGTTCTTATCCCGGTGCTCAGCTGCCGGGCTGCCCAACGCTATTCCGTGGTGGAGCGCCTAAGGCAGGAATAAAATACAGATCCCAAACAAGTCAACCGCAAGCGGCATTTGCTTGCGGTTGACTTGTTTCCATAATTTCAACATTTTCTATATCATGGTGAAGCACAATACCCCAAATCTGAACACGAAAGAGAGCCCTTCTGAACAAGCGGCGATTATACCGCACCTAGTCAAGAAGGGCTCTCCGACTACATGTAAGACCACAGACAGCGTCGGAATACACAGAAACAGCGGAAACAAAAGCGTTAAAAAGTAATTGCTTGGAGCGGAAAGCAAGAAAAAAGCAAGGATTCCTTCCCACGCAGCAGAGCAATTGTATGGTATGATAGAAAAACCCTGCGGAGGTGAGGCTATGAAAGCAAGTCCTATCGCCCATCGGCGTGTACTTGATTACGCATATACAGATATTGACACGCTGTTTCGGGATTTTCACATTTCTGACCAAGGTTACAGCGATGAGCAGGCGGAGGAAAGCCGGACCCGATATGGGAAAAACCGTTTATCAGGCCGGGCCTCAGATACGGTGCCCTATCGCTTGAGGCGTGCCTTTCTAAACCCATTCACCATCATTTTATTTATTCTGGCATGTATTTCCTTTTTAACTGATGTCGTATTTGCCACCAATTTCAGCCGAAATATTACCACAGTCGTCATTATTCTATGTATGCTGCTGATAAGCGGTGCAGTACGGTTTACTCAGGAGCTTCGGGCAAAACGTGTGGCAGACCGCCTGACGAGGATGATCGCTTCCACCGTTCTGGTGCGCAGGAACGGAAAATGGATCAGAGTATCCTCCACCGAACTGGTGGTGGGCGATCTGGTGCGTCTGTCTGCTGGAGACCGTGTCCCGGCAGACATTCGGCTGACCGCGGCAAAGGATCTGTTTGTCTCACAGTCGGTCATCACAGGAGAGAGCGAAATTCTGGAAAAGAACACCCGAACTCTTTCCCCCGGACAGGCCCAGTCCTATGCCCAGTACCACAACCTTGTCTTTATGGGTTCCGCCCTCACCGGAGGCAGCGGTGAGGGCGTCGTACTGGCCGTGGGCCAGGACACCGTCTACGGCGGCTTTACATCCACGGAGTCTTCTCCTAAAAACGGATTTGATCAAGGCGCCAATTCCATTGCGTGGGTGCTCATTCGCTTTATGGCAGTTCTGATTCCGGTGGTTTTGATCGCCTGCGGCTTGACAAAGGGTGACTGGATTTCCGCGTTCCTGTTTGCGCTGTCTGTGGCTGTGGGCCTGACGCCGGAAATGCTCCCCATGGTCATCAACGCCTGCCTGGCCAAAGGCAGCGCGGCCATGGGGAAAAAGCAGACTGTAGTGAAAAACATCAACGCCATGCAGGGATTCGGCAGTATGGACGTCCTGTGTGTGGATAAGACCGGCACCCTAACCGGAGACCAGATCACCTTGGAATACTACATGGACATTCTGGGCAACGAGAGCGCCAAAGTTCTGGATTTGGCCTATTTGAACAGCCTGTATCACACCGGTGTTAGCAATCATCTGGACAGCGCCCTTCTGCAGTGCCGCCATATGCCCGGCCACGAGCTCCATTTTCAAGGGTTGGCTGCCCAATACCCAAAGCTGGACGAGCTACCCTTTGACTATGAACGGCGGTTTGCCAGCGTTCTGGTCCGCCATGGAGAAGAAAACCTGCTGATCATCAAGGGCAGCATTGAAGAAGTGTACCTCCGGTGCAGCAGCGTGGAGTACAAAGGGGAACGTCACACCATATCCGGCGAATCAATGGCAAGCGTGCGCGCCATTGTGGACGAGATGCTGGAAGACGGGATGAAAGTGCTGGCAGTGGCCTATCGGCCGCTGAAAAACGGAACGCTGTCACCAGAAGACGAGCACGACTTGATCCTGCTGGGATACCTGGCCTTTTTTGACGCGCCCAAATCAAGTGCCGCCGGGGCAATCCAAAAATTACAGAATCTTCATGTGGGGGTACGGGTACTGACCGGAGATCACCGGGATATTGCAATCTCTGTCTGCCGGAGACTGGGCATCGACACTGCCCAAACGCTGACCGGCAAAGAGCTGGAACAGCTGGACGAGGACGAGCTCCCTGTAAAAATTGAACACACCACCCTGTTTGCCGAGTTATCTCCCAAACAGAAGGTGCAGGTCGTACAGATTTTACGTTC
>ENA-UPXC01003684-UPXC01003684.1-human-gut-metagenome-genome-assembly--contig:-NODE-3684-length-15311-cov-4.167717_pt1 | contig 15311 bp, 17 predicted proteins | sample MGYA00250047_ERZ773371 | MGnify/ENA primary metagenome ERZ773371 (study PRJEB29103, sample SAMN06111975) | human gut metagenome | biome: human gut; feature: ankylosing spondylitis patient; material... | reverse complement strand
AAGTATGAACAGTGCCGGTGGTCGATGCCATGACAATGCCCGTTGTGAAAGCATGTGGGCGCGTCTAAAGACAGAATGATATTGTCAATATTAGTTGACACATTTTCCTCAAGGATTTTGAACCCTATGCTGCTTCCTTCAGGGAAGCGTAATATTGTTGTCTTTTGATCATTGGGGGAAGACCTCTATTAGTGGAGCAGATCCTCCTGTTATTCCAGTAACTGGTGAAATATCTCCAGATGATTGTCTTAAGTTCATCCGTAGTCATTTTCTCTGTATCATAACGATCATATAGCAGTTCTGTTTTCATTCTTGCCCACATGCTCTCACACCGGGCATTATCGTGGCACCTGCCACCTGCGCTGTTCATACTTTGTTGTATGCCATATTTCTGTATCGCTTCCCGGTAAAGCTGGCTGGTATACTGGCTTCCCCTGTCTGAATGGATAATGGCTCCACGGATACTCGGATACGCTTTAGCAGCATTTTCCAGTGTCTCTTTACATAAAGAGGCTTTCATATTTGTATCCATTGCCAAACCGATCACGCTGGAATCAAAGCAGTCAAAAATGGCTGAAACATACAGTTTCCCATCACAGCCTTTGATCTCTGTCATATCTGTAACACATTTTGTCAGCGGTTCTTCTGCGTGGAAATCACGCTTTAACAGATCCTCTGATTTTCTGGCTTCCCTGTCCGCTTTCGTAATCCCGTTCGGTTTGCGTCTGGGATGATGACTGATCCCAATCTCTTCCATGACACGGTAAACAGTGCGTTCACTGGGAATATCCACATTTTTCGGCTGTTTCATCGTCAATGCCTGATACATGCGGGTACGGCCATACGTATCATTGCAGATATCTTCTGCAAGTATATCTTTCATGGCATCTGCCAGTGGCTGATATTTCCATGGGCGGTCTTTCATGACAAGATACTGGTAATATCCCTGTCTGCTGACATGGAGAACCCTGCAGAAAAAGGTAATATTTCCTTTGGAGCTGCCGTCTTTTGTTTTTAATGCAATAAACTTCATTCTTTCGTTTTTGCTGACTTCAGACGGCTCGCGGCGAAAAAAGCACTGGCTTCCTCAAGAAAGTCGTTTTCTTTCTTTAAAAGTCTGATTTCCTTCTCCAGTTCCTTTACCTGTTGACGGAGCCTTAAAAGTTCTTCATTAAGCGTCATGGCACTTTGTGGAGTCTGTGAGCCAGCTCCAAGATCAAGATTGCCAAGACGGTTCGCATGTACCCATCCATACAGGGTATTCCTTGGCACTCCCAGTTCTTTAGCTGCCTTAGCTTGTCCGATTTCTTTAGCGAGTTTCACCGCCTGTACTTTGTATTCATGGTCATATTGTCTGTTTCCTGCCATTTTGTCCACTCTCCTTATCCTCTTGATTATATCTCAAATCCTTGAGAATGAGGTGTCAACTTTTTTTATACCACATCACAAAACCGTAAAGGGCGGTTTTGTGCCCTTTTTTGCTGTCCTAAAAAAGAAACGGAGGAGCGGTATAGCCATCACTCCGAGGCGATGTCGAGACCGGCGTCCCCGCCTCCGCCGGGGACGGAGATCTCCGCCTCGCCCGCGATCTCGCTGGCGGTCTTTTCTTCGCCGTTTTTTTCCTCCTCGTCCTCAAAGAGGGAGTCGTACTCCTCGCCGTCTCCCTCTTGCAGCATGGCCGCGGTCTTGGCCGCCATGTAAAGCTTGTGGTTGTATTCCATCAGCCGCTGTTCATCCTCCGGAGGGACTTGACCGCCGGAGGCGATGCGGTGGTAGATCTCCAGCATCTTGCCCATCTCCTCTGCGGCCTTCGACAGAGCATTGCCCTGCTGCTTTGCAACCTCGGCGTTGTGGATGGCAGTCTCCCGCTCGATGATGCTCTCCATCACGCCCTGGGCCTCGTTGTATTGCGCGTCCACGGCGGACAGCTCACGGGAGATCTCCACACGATCCACATTGGGCGCGCCGCCCTGCTGGCAATTTTTGAGCGCCTGCGACAGGTCACGTTTCCGTGTCCACAGCGTATCCATCTGCGCGGCGTATGCCTTCTTCGCATCTTGAATTTTCATTGCGGAACCTCCTGTCTAAATGTTTTTCATATCCTTATTATCGACAGAAAAATGTTTTTCATATCCTTATTATCGACAGAAAAGGGTCCGGATTTAAGCCGGAGCACGGAAAACAGGACAAAAGCTTAACTGATCGTGGGCAAGACCACTGCCGGACCGCCCTTCCTCGACAAGACCTTGTGGGAACAAACGCTCCGGTTGAAACCGAGAAGGGGAGAGAACATCATGAAAAAAGCGATTGCTTTGCTGCTGACGTTTGTAACGCTGCTGTCCTTCGCGAACGCCAAGGAGGATCTGGCCGCTGAGGATCTCCATATCCCGGGCACCGGTTAAGGCTGATCCATCGCTGTCAAGAAGGGAAAAGCGGGGCGGTCCCTTTCGCCCTCATTTTGCGTGTCCGCGCGCGTTTGTCATGCGCCGTTACCCAAACCGGATCATGGCGAAGGGGGTTCCGCGTATTTAATATGCACTGAATAATAGAAAAAGCCTTATATTTCAATCCATAGAAGCCAATCCGTGGTATAATAGGAGCAAGGGAACTGGCAAAAATCCAGCAAAAATCTTGCACCTGGAGGGCAACTATGTATCGTTACAGCAATGGCCAGATCAGCTTGGCGGATTTCAAACAGCCGGTGGATATGAATCTGAAGGAAAGCAACCGTTGGGTAAAGAAAGCCCAGACGATCCCCTGACTGGAGATCGAGAAGCGCTACGCCGCACTATTCACCAACCGGAAAGGCAATGTGGCCAAGCCGCTGCGTCTGGCCTTGGGAGCCTGCATCATTCAGGCGGAGTATGGCTATTCTGACGAGGAAACCGCGCTTCAGATTCAGGACGACCCATATCTTCAGTATTTCTGCGGGCATCCTGGCTATGATGATGAAAAGCTGCCCTTTGCTCCGTCTTTGATGGTGTATTTCCGCAAGCGCCTGACGTCGGAAGTGCTGGGTGAGATCAATGAGATGATCGTGCGGGACGCAAAGGAGCGTCAGGCCAGAGAAGCCAAATCCAAGGATGACGATGATGATTCTGACGGCCAGCCGGGAACTGGCGGAAACAGCGGCACTATGATCGTGGACGCCACCTGCGCGCCGTCCAATATCCGTTATCCTCAGGATGTTTCCCTGCTCAACGAGGCCAGGGAGAACGCCGAAACGCTTTTGGATGTTCTTCACGATCCCGCGGACGGAAAGAAGCCTCGAACCTACCGCAAACGCGCCCGGAAAGATTACCTGAAATACACAAGATGCCGTAAACACACCGCAAAAATGACCCGCAAAGCCATTGGGAAGCAGCTGACTTACCTCCGGCGCGACCTGAATGCCATCGATGGCAAACTGTCCCTCGGAAAAAATCTGCCCCCTCGCCATGCGGAGCGTTTGGGCACGATCCGCGCCGTCTATGAGCAGCAGAAGTACATGTACGATAACCGTACCCACAGCGTACCTGACCGGATCGTCAGCGTGAGCCAGCCTTTCGTTCGGCCCATTGTGCGGGGAAAAGTGGGAAAGCCGGTGGAGTTTGGCGCGAAGCTGGACATCAGTGTCGTTGACGGATGGACGCGGCTGGAGTGCTGTTCTTTTGACGCCTACAATGAGGCGGGAAATCTGCGGGAAATGGCAGAGCGGTTCCGAGCGCGAGAGGGGCATTACCCCAGCCGGATCCTGGCGGACAAAATCTACCGAAACCGGGAGAATCTCAGCTATTGCAAGGCGCATGGGATCCGTCTTTCCGGCCCGGCTCCGGGGCGGCACAAGAAGGGTGAAACCAGAGACCAGGCTCAGGACTATCGGGATGAGTGCGAGCGCGTGGAAGTGGAGCGCAGATTCAGTCTGGCGAAACGCAAATGTGGCATGGGGCTGGTCACTGCAAAGCTGCGGGAGACTGCGGCCCATGTGATCGCCATGTCCGTTCTGGTGCTGAATCTCCGCAAGATTCAGCGCGCCCTTTTGAGAATGCTCGCATATCTTCTGGAGATTCTGGCTCAGAACAAAAATTGGGCACTTGTTCAGAGATATTAATTATTGTAGACAAAAAGAATATACATGAGGTATACTGAAAAAAGTCACGGAATGAAAAAATAGAGAGGATACTATGAATTTCAACTCCTTAGAATACGCGGCTTTCCTGCCCATTGTATTTGCCCTGTATTGGGCGCTGGCCCATAAATTCCGCGGGGTGCTGCTCCTGATATCCAGCTATTATTTCTATATGAGCTGGAACCCCAGATATGTGGTTTTGATCCTGTTTACAACGGCGGTGTCCTATGCTGCCGCCCTTCTTCTTGAAAAATATCGGAACCGAGTCTCACGCAATGTAATATTGGCGGGAACACTGATCTCCTGCCTTGGCGTACTGTTCTTCTTTAAATATTTCAACTTTGCATCGGAAAGCGTTGCGGCTGTCGCACGGTATTTTTCCTTCTCGATGCAGCCGATCACCTTGAAGCTGCTGCTGCCTGTGGGTATTTCGTTTTATACCTTCCAGACCTTGAGCTATGTGATCGATGTATATCGCGGCGAGGTCAAGGCAGAGCGCAATTTCGGGATCTATGCCGCGTTTATTTCCTTCTTTCCCCAGCTCGTTGCGGGGCCGATCGAGCGGACGGCTAACCTTTTGCCGCAGATCAAAAGTGAAAAGAAATTTGACTATGACCTCGCCATGCACGGCGCAAGGCAGATGCTGTGGGGCTTTTTTAAAAAGGTCGCAGTCGCGGATGTCGCCGCGACCTATGTCAACACTGCGTATGATACGCTGCACTCCTGCACCGGATTCGACCTCTGCGCCGCTATCTTGTTCTTTTCAATGCAGATATATTGCGATTTCTCCGGCTATTCGGATATTGCCATCGGTACGGCGAAGCTGTTTGGCATCAACCTGATGACAAACTTCAAAAGTCCGTATTTCTCGACCTCGATCAAGGAGTTTTGGAGCAGATGGCACATCTCCCTGTCTACATGGTTCCGGGACTATGTTTATATTCCGCTGGGCGGAAGCAGATGCTCCAAACTCCGGAACAGCTTTAATCTGCTTGTGACCTTTTTGGCCAGCGGCCTTTGGCATGGGGCAAACTGGACCTTCGTTGTGTGGGGTGGTATCCACGGAGGCGCTCAAGTGGTGGAAAAGGCGCTTGGATGGGACCGGAAGCGGCGAAAAAATGCAGGGCTGCTTGTCCTGTCATGAGCGGCGGTGTTTGCCTTTTGCAATCTGGCGTGGGTATTTTTCCGGGCGGATCACCTGTCGGACGCATGGTATGTGATCTGCCACGCATTTGGCGGTTTTTCGGACATCAGCACATATCTGCACACATCCATAAATCTGGGAAAAGGAAGATTCTTTTACATTTGCAGCCTGTTTCTGATCGTTGCGGCTTATGACTGGCGCTCTTTGAAAACAGATGTGATCGATGAGCTTGCCAAATGGCCGGCAGTGGTTCGGCTTGCGGCAGAGTATGCGGTCGCGCTTTTGACCGTCTTTGCGATCATTGACGGGACGGGAACAAACCAGTTTGTTTATTTCCAGTTTTGAGGGTATTATGAAGAGATTTGTAAAAAGAATCGTACTGTTCGCACTTCCCTTTCTGCTTTTTGCCGCGGGGATCGTCCCGTTTTATCTGGCGCTGACCGGCACGGGAGAGCTTGGGGTCTTAGAGGAGAGTATCGAAAAACAGCGGCAGGAACATGAGACTTTGCTGGGATTGGGTTACAATGAGGACACCTGCTATTATAAGCTGATAAACGCGGAGCATTATCAAGCGGATGTACTGGCTCTGGGTACGAGCCGCGTGATGCAGCTCAAGGACAGTTTTTTTCAGGACAGCTTTTATAATTGCGGCGGCGCTGTAAGCGGAAATTACAACGAATACCGGAATTTTTTGCAGAATTTGAATTACAAGCCGAAGCTGATCCTGCTGGGGCTGGACACCTGGGTATTTAACGATGAATGGAATAAGCAGGTGTGGGATTATGAGACCTACCGCGAGATTCACTCTGCGAACCGCAGCCGCGGCGCGGTTTTGAAGCAAGTGATCCAGGATTGGCGGTCGAAAAAGTGGGCCTTTGGCGATTTACGCAATTACCCCCAAAATATCGGGTTCAACGGACGAGTCAAGGATGTGGGCTTCCTTTTCGATGGAAGCTATTATTATGGGGACATATACCGGCAGACAGACGCGGAGCCGGAGCGCCTCCTTGCGGATACGATGAACCGGATCGAAAACGGAGATAACCGTTTTGAGTGGGGGGAGCATATCGACCCTGACACGCTCCGTCAGCTGGAAGCGCTGCTCTCCTATTGCAAGGAGAACGAGATCGAGGTGGCAGCTTTCCTGACTCCGTTTGCGCCGAGCATTTACAGCGAGATGGAGGCATGCGGGAATTACGGATATATGACGGAGATCATGCCCGCCTGCACCGAGCTTTTTGAGAAATATCAATACGAGATCTACGATTACGCGGATGGTGCCGCGCTGGGCGTTACAGACGCCTACTTTGTGGATGGGTTCCACGGAAGCGAGGTGACCTACGCTTATCTTTTGAAGGACATGGCTGCGAAAAATCAGAGCGTCAGGGATGCCGTTGATCTGAAGAAGATGGACGAGCTTATTTGCGGCAGATACAGTGAAAAGGTCTTTTTCGATCCGAATGAACGGCATGGATAGCCGTGGAAGTCGGAAAAAGGGGACAGAATTCGGCCTGTCGGCATGGACCCGGCTTTGTGCGGCCGCTCCCCATTTGGCGGCAAAGATGTAAAGGCATTACCCTATACGAACAACAGCAGAGGACGTATATCCTCTGCTGTTGCTTTCTTTTGATAGCGGATGAGTTGGCCAATGGGGAACGATCGTAAAGCACCTCAGCCCGTCCAGTCGGCCCGGGCCTCCCGCACGTCAACATGGGTGAAACCCTGTCCGGCGTACACGCCCACGCCGCCCCAGTCGGGCATGAGCTGCCGCGCGTAGGCCGCCACCGCTGCCGGGGTCTGGCCGCGCACGGAAATGTCAGCCGCCGTGCCATAGCAGTGCTGGCTGTGGGCCGCGCCGCCCACCTTGGCGTTGTACTGGGGCGTCCGGTAGGCGCTGTGGATGACCACCGGGGCGGCAAAATGGCTGCGGATGCTTTGCAGCACCATCACCAGCCGGGGGGCGGTCAGGACGGCGTCGCTGCCGTCCTTGCAGGCAAATTCTTTCACGGTAAAGTTGGCGGACAGCTTCTTGCCGCCGTCCTTCGCCTTGGAATAGGCGTTGATCTCGACCATAGGCCTCTCTCCTTTCGGTTCGCTTGTTTTTTCACGTTTCAGCTTCCAGACAAGGAAGAACGGGATCACCCGCCCGTCCCCGGCGATGCCCTCCCCTGCCGAATCCATGAAACAGGTAGACCCACCTCCGTCCATCATAATGGCGTTGTCCCAGCCGGAGGACGCCAGCAGGTCCCGGAGCTGCTCCGGCGTCCGCCGATCCTTGCTCACATAGTAGGCGAACTGTCCGCCCTTGGTGCCGATGGCCGTCCGTGGGGCGCGGTAGCGCATATCTGCTCCGCAGGTGACGGGACTGATCTTCTTCCCGCCGATGATGAGGTGGACGCACTCCATGTAATTCGCGTCCCCGTTGGGTACGGCCTTCACGCCGAAGTCCGCCGGGTTGTTCCAACTGACGGCCCACGCCCGGTAGTCCGGGGCTTTGTGAACCTTGCCGTCTGCTTTCAGATGGCAGGCCGGGGACAGATCCCGCAGGAAAATGGAGCCGTTGCAGATGGCGTCCCCGCCCGTCTCCGCCAGCATTTTCCGCAGGTTGGCCGGGGTGGAGCGGAGACGCTTCCGGTTGAAATAGATCTTCAAAAATTGGAGGTCGGAGAGCGGGACGGCGCCCGCTCTCGTGCTCATGTGCGGGCCTCCGTGCCCTTGCCCTGATCGCCGGTCTGGTGCAGCGCGTCCAGCATGTTTTTCACAAAGGCCGGGTACGGAACGCCCATCACCGCCGTGTTTTCCAGTACAGAAAGGCCCTCGTTGGCGATGAAGAACAGACATACCGCGTCCCGGACGAAATCGCTGTGGGTGGCCTGATCCAGCAGCGCCGCCATCCACACCAGCGCCAGCATGACGCCCTTTTTCACCAGGCCCTTGTAGCTGGCCTTGGAGTCCAGCGCCCCGGTCTTGCTTTTTGCCGATTTGTGCCAGACGGCCGCCACCAGCCAGCCGGTGACGTAGTCCAGCGCCATGAAGCAGATCAGAACTTTGAGCGCCACATCCCAGCCTCCCAGCGCCTGAGCGACGGCGGAGCCGGCCGCGGCCAGCACCGCCAGCACCGTGTTTTTCATTTGTGTCAGATTCATCGGATTCCCCCTTTTGTTGATTCGGACGCTGAACGTCCTCTTTAAACAGTGTACCTGCCGCCGTGGGCGGCCCGCTGGGCAAGCGGTTCAGTTTTTGAGTTCAATTCGGGGGGGGAAAAATGTATTAGGGAACGTCGGCTGTGCCAGTGGAGAGCAAAAAAATCCGGGGGCGGCAGATCATGGATCTGTCTCCCCCGGTTCTTATGAAAGATCGGAGTGTGAAGGTTTTTTCGATGCGCGTTTTGAGTGCGCTTTCCCGATGACGACCGCAATAGCGGCCAACAGAATGACAAGGCCGGTGATGAACCACTTATTTACATCAAAGGACTCACCCCAGATCCCGAACAGATAACCGACCGCGATGTATATAAAGGCAAGGCGATTGAGTCGGATCTCCTCAATCAACTCACTGTCAACCGGGATGCCAATGCTGATGGTTTCTTCTGCCTCATCCACATGAGACGCTTTTTCGTGCGCATCCCTTAGCTGGATTTTCATGGGCGTGATAGAGTATCGGATAATCAGCAACAGCGCTCCCGCTAACTGTAACGAGATCGCCAGTACATAGCACAGGAACAGAACGCAGTATTCTAGCATAACTTTATACTCCTCTGATTTTGATGTTGGTGGTGCAGCTTCCTGCTTCGGCTTGAGGAGATCGAGGGAAGACTTTGCCGTTCATTCTGCTTGCAGAGGAGCGGATCACAGGTGATATCAGCAGACACTCGGCGATCAGAAAGTCGGTGGGGCTGTCAATATCCACGGAGCGCTCCGCGGACATGATGTAGGCGTAGCAGCCGTCGCCGTACAGACTGCCGGTGCGGAGGAAGTGCTCCGTTTTCACGAGATAGATGGCGCCGTTCATACGGTAGTAGGTCTCCAGTTCCTGGCGGCGCTTATTGCCGTCGGCGCGGATGAACGCCCGCATGCTGCCGTCCGGCGGGAGGGTGTTGCACCAGAGCGGAGAGTGCTCCATCTCGCAGACGGAAACAACGCTTTCGGCCTGCTTTTCCTCCATCACGCCGAAGGCTGCCCGAATGTCCTCGGCGGTACGCAGAGGCGAGGTGGGCTGAAGGAGCATGAAGGCGTCAAAGCGCTGCCCCATTTCCCCGTAGCGGCGCAGCACCTCCCGGATGGCATCCTCAGAGGAGGCGGTATCGGAGGAGGTCTCGGCGCTGCGGAGGAACGGCTCGTCCGCGCCGTACTGCCGGGCGATGTCGGCGTAGCGCTCCGAATCGGTGGAGACATGAACGGTGTCGAACATCCCGGAGGCGAGGGCGGCTTCGATGGAATACGCCAGCAGGGGCTTGCCGTTCAGCGGCTTGATGTTTTTGTCTGGCAGGCCCTTGGAGCCGCTGCGGGCGGGAATGATGGCGATGGAACGCATGGTGCCTCCTTACTTCATGACCGGAAGGTCATAGAAGGTTTTTTTTGTGTTATGGGGGCCGCCGCGGAGAAAACGCAGCTGCTCCGATAAGATCTTCTCCGAGGTGTGTCCGTCGCCAAAGGGGGAATCGGTATTGGCGGCGATGGCCTTGAAGTCCGAGGACATGGCCTCTTTCATAGCCGCCGTGATTGCCTCCCGCTCCGGCGGGCAGTCGATGACACTTTCGGCGCGCATCCGCCCCTTCTGGCGGTCGCCGATGTTGACCGTGGGGATGTGCATGGCGGGGGCCTCTACGATGCCGCTTGAGGAATTACCCAGCGCCATTTCCGCGCCCTTGAGGGCGGAAAGATAGCGCCGCATCCCGAGAGAAGGCACCACCAGCCAGTTTTTCCGGATAGCGCCCCCGGCCTGCCAGATGGCGTTGATAGCCCGCCCACCCGCGTCGGCGTTGGCCAGCGTGACGATATAGGACATGGCGGGGAACGCGTCCATGGCGGCGATCAGCTCATGGAGCTGCCGCTCAGCGGTGTTGTCCTCCAGCGTGACAGGGTGGAAGGTGACCACGCTGTAAGGCCCGGCGGTCAGGTCAAATTGCAGGTTTTCCGACAGCTCCTCCACGGAGAGGAGCGGCGTGTGCAGGCAGTTTTCAACGCCCGGCTCCCCCACGTTGAACACCCGCTCCGGGTGCTCCCCCATTTGGATGATACGCTGCCGGGACTGCTCGCAGCCGGGAAAATGCAGGGTGCTCATTTTGGTGACGCTGTGGCGGATGGCATCGTCCACCGCCCCCTCCGTCACATCGCCGCCGGAAATATGCGCGATGGGGATCCCGGAAAAGTGCGCGGCGATGGCTGCGGCGAGGATCTCATAACGGTCCCCCAGCACCACCAGAAGATCGGGACGGCGGGCGGAGAAATAGTCGGCAAAGGCGCTCAAGGCCGCGCCGGTGGCGCGGGCCATACCGGCCTTGCTGTCATCGTCCAGCGGAAAGGGCACGCTGTCATAGGCAAAGCCGTCGCGCGTCAGCTCCTCCCCCGTGCCGCCAAAGGCGGCACTGAGGTGGCTGCCGGTGGCGGCGATCGTCAATTCGATTTCCGGGCAGTCCCGCAGGCGGATCAGCAGAGGCCGCAGCAGACCGTAATCCGCCCGGGTGCCAGATACAACACAGATTTGATGCTTCATCTCGTACCTCACAATTCAATGGCATCGTCCGCCGCGTAATCCCGGCGGGCGGGCGTTCCGATGACGAGGTCCCAATAACGGGCGGAAAGGCCCCGGTCATTCCGCTTCACGGTCAGATCGTCGGCGGTCAGAAGTTTGCCCGCCGGAATGGGCCGCGCCGCAACAACGCGCTTGAGCACGACCTCGGAGATCGAACGCTCCTCCGGGGATGGGGCCTTACGGCCGCTGCCAAGCCCCGCTTCCACCTGCCGGATGGCGGACACCATCTGCCGGAACGCCTCCGGCTCTGTACTGGCAAGGTGGTCCGGGCCTTCCATGTGCCGGTCCAAGGTGAAGTGCTTTTCAATGACCACTGCGCCCAGCGCTGCGGCGGCTGTGGGAATGGCGATGCCTTCCGTATGGTCGGAATACCCCACGGGCAGACCGAAGGCGGCGCGAAGCGTATCCATGGCCCGGAGATTGACACGGTCATAGGGGCAGGGATAGCTGGTGGTGCAGTGGAGCAGGGTGATATCCTCCGCCCCGCCCTGCCGCAGGGCCTCCAGAGACAGCTCCACATCCGCCAGAGAACTCATGCCGGTGCTCAGAAGCACCGGTTTTTTCTTGCTGCCCATGTAGCGCAGGTACGGAATGTTTCCGATCTCGCCGGAGCCGATCTTGATGAAGGGGATGCCCAGCGTCAGCAGAAAGTCCAGACTGTCCGGCTCGTCTGCTGTGGAGGCAAATTGGATGCCGATCTTGTCACAGTACGCTTTGACAGCGCGGAAATCGTCATAGGAAAGCTCCAGACGCTTGAGCATATCGAACTGGGACTCGGTGTGTCCCGTGTTGTCCGCCTGATAGTCCGCCTGCGCCACGCTGCGGGTGATGATCTTCTCCGTCTGCCAGGTCTGGAACTTTACGCAGTCCGCCCCGGCGTTTTTTGCGGCGAGACATAGCTCCTTGGCGAGATCGAGCCTCCCGTTGTGGTTGACACCGGCTTCGGCGATGATGTAAGCGCCCATGTGGTCACCTCCTGTATTGGATCATAAACCCGTTATTTGGATCAAAGGACGGGTCCGCGGACTTGCGGAGGGCCAAAAGCTCCTGATAGGCCGCTGGGTCGAAAATGCTGCGGCCCACCCAGAATTCCCGGCGTCCGTATTTGTTGAACTGCTTTTTAAACCCAAACAGGCTGTCCTCCGGGGCCATGCCGCCGCCCAGATGCAGCTTGCTCACGCCGTGGGCCGCGCCCCAGAGCGCCGCCTCGTAGAGCAGCAGGTTCCCCGCCGCCAGACTGCGGTAAGCGGCGTCCGAGCCTGCCAAATGATAGTGCATGCTGCCGTTGGTATGGAAGAAGATGGCCCCGCTGATGGGCGTTTCCTCCAGCTCCGCGTACAGCAGAAAGGCGTGGTCGGAAAGATGCTCGCTCAGATAGTCAAAGTAGGACGTGTCGAAGGTGTAGTAATCCTCCGCACTGTGCTTGTCCATAGTCTGACGGTACAGCTCCAGGAACGGCGCGTATTCCGACATGGGCGCTTTCCGCACCATGACGCCGCTCCGCTGCGCCTTGCGCACCATGTTGCGGTTTTTGCTGTCCATATTGGCGAGGATCAACTCCGGCGAGGCAGTGTCCATATAGATGGTGTCACGCAGATAGCGGGTGTCCGTCATGGGCGAGACTGCGCCGTGATTATCCAGCAGCGGATGATAGCGCAGGAATTGCGTGACGATGCGCTGCTCCAGACAATAATCCCGCAGCTCCTCCATGAAGATCTGCTGGGCTTCCGGTGAGAGCGGGGCGTCGGTCAATGGGCCGCCGTAGCCATACGGCGTTTCCAGATCGAAAAGGCGGCCTGCCGGGAGCAGACCGTGAAAACGGGGATCGTCCGCGATATCGTTGCGCATGACCACATAGCACATCCGCTCCGCGCCGTGCTCAAAGCAGAGCAGCAACGGTTCACCGTCTCCGTGGAGCTGCATGGAGACGGCGTATTCACAAAGATAATAAATGTCCCACCCGGCGAAGGAGCGGACATAGGCGTTCCATGCTTCCGGCGTCTGCGGGGTCAAAACGTTCATAACAACAGTCCTTTGTAAGTATCGAGCGTATCCATGAGATAGTCTATATGCGCCGTGTCATACCGCTGGTCGATGGGCAGAGAGAGCATCTGGGCGGCCAGTTTCCTCGCCAGAGGCCGCTCGTCAGCCTGTACGCCGTCGAAGGGCCAGTGTACCGCACAGTAGATCCGGTGCTCCATCAGACGGCGGCGCAGGGCGGCGCGATCCTTTACCCAAACTGGCAGGACCAGCGGACATGCATCCTCCGCAATACGGCAGATGGGAGATACGCCCAGTTGAGCGAGCGCGTCCTTCAGCCGCGCGTAATTGCGCTTACGCCGGACGGCCAGCGCGTCCGCATCGACTGTGTGGAGCAGAAAACGGGAAAAATCGGAGATTTGATACAGCTCCGTCTGCGCATCCAGCGCGTCCTCCGTTTCACGGAAAATATTCAGGTATTCCGCGTTGCAGTCCAGTGTCCCGTCCAGAAACAGGGACTTGCAGACCATACCGCAGGCGCGGCGCTCATCCGTTTTGCGGGGGAGAAGAGAAAAGTCCTCCCGCTCCGCAAGCGCGGGGCCGTATAACGCGCCGCCGCCCGGCAGGGCGAACCACTTGCGCAAACTGCAAACGCAGAGATCGCCGATGGTGCGCCGCGCGGAAAATACGCTGTGAGTGGTGTCCTCCACGATGGAAAAGCCGTATCGCAGGCGGGCGGCCTCCAACTGCTCCAATATGGCCTGCGGTTGTACCGCGCCGAAGTAGTGCATCAGAAAAACGGCGGAGACTTCCCCGTTCAGTTTGGAGAGAAGGTCGTCCGTGTCGATCTCCAGCGAGGGTGTCAGCCGGTAAAAGTGCAGCGTGTGGCCGGAAAAGGCGGTGATGACGGAATCGCAGATGTACTCCGGCAGAAGGATCGTTCCGGGACGCAGGCTCCGCGCGGCAAAGCGCAACGCGCTGCGGCCGCTGTCGAAGTACAGCGGCCGCTCGCCGGAGAGGTAGGCGTCTACGCTGTATTTTTTTTCAGAAAGCGTATTGAGATCCAGGTAAAACTCGCCGCCTAATTCCATCGTGTGCGCTCCTTTCCATTTGACTTTACGAAATCTCCTTGACGAACTTCACCACTTTTACCTCTTTTTGCAGTTGAGGGATATAGGCCATTTCGAAGTCATTTGTCATTACCGCGCCGCAAGCTGTATTCATTTTAATGGATGCAATGTTGTCTTCACGGATAAAAGCGATAATTTGTCGGAATCCCATCTGCTTAGCGCCTTTTTCAACTAAGCTCCATGCTGTTTGTGCGTAATGCCGTCCCCAAAACTGCTCTGAAACGGCAATCGAAATTTCATAACTATCTGCGGTAACTGGGTCAAGGTACACATATCCGACCGTTTGCGGGGGGCGGACGTTGTCATGATCCAGTATCATATAGATTTTGCGGCTCGATCTATCGGCCTGCCGGGAGATCATATCTGCGAACCATGCCCGTAGATGTTCTTTTTCGGGGGGCTTATCGAAGCCAGTCCAGAAAATGTTGGACGGCTCGCATTTGAGCTGATAAAAAAAATCAAAATCCTCCGGTGCCGCCAAACGAATACTGACCATATTGGTGTCTCCTTCTCTTATTTGGGGTGCAGATATACAGCTTCTCCCCGTGTTTTGGATTCGTTGCGCTGGCCCATGCCCTTCCCGTTTCGGAAGGAGCCTTTGGGCCGCGTTACATTTTGCTGTCCAGACCCTTTCCGGTCTCGATGTGTTCAAAATTCGGCAGATACGCCGCCATGATGGCGATGATCCCGTCCTTTGTGGGGCGCGGCCCGGCGAAGGCGGCGGTCAGCTCACGGAAAAGGTACGGCGCAAGCCCTATGCCGTCGTGCTCTTCGACGAGATCGAAAAGGCGCACGAGGACGTCTTTAACCTTCTGCTGCAGGTGATGGAGGACGGGCAGCTCACGGACTCGCTCGGGCGCAAGGTGAATTTTCGCAATGCGGTCGTGGTCATGACCTCGAACGTCGGGGCGAAGGCCATCACCGACAGCCGCCGCAGCCTCGGCTTTGCACAGCAGACGGGTGCGGACGCGGGGCGCACGGATGCCGAGATCCGCAGCATGGTCATGTCCGATCTGAAAAAGACCTTCCGGCCGTAGTTTCTCAACCGCGTCGACGAGATCATCGTCTTTCACAAGCTCACGCGCGCCGATACCCGCCGGATCGCGCAAAAGCTCCTCGGCACGGTCAACCGGCGCATGGAGCGCGCGGGCGTGGAGCTGCGCGTGCCGGATGCGGCGCTCGATGCGCTCTCGGC